>Ga0181582_10000002_pt1 | contig 169203 bp, 142 predicted proteins | sample 071ome_32_FD_132438 | JGI IMG/M metagenome (GOLD analysis project Ga0181582, IMG submission 132438) | Coastal salt marsh microbial communities from the Groves Creek Marsh, Skidaway Island, Georgia - 071405AT metaG (megahit assembly) | ecosystem: Environmental > Aquatic > Marine > Intertidal...
AGAACCGGGGAGAGTTCCCCCACTTTCAAATTTCGTACGGTCTTTCTCAGAGCAAAACTGACTTGTTCTTCCGGTGCTTGATTGACCCTGATTTTTTCCAACTGACTGGAATCAAAACGCTCAATACTGTTGATCTGAAGGAGTTCTTCCTGATTACTGCTTTCTATGGCTTCAAAACTGAAAGACTCCCCAATCTCGTACAAACTCAGATTCGTCTGATAGTAGTTCTGAATTTCCTGAGCATTTACAGGCTGAATTTGAGTTTTCACCAGCTCATGCAAGAAGGCTTTGAAGCGAAAACCCTTGACTTTGCTTTTGTAACTTTCCAGTGCCGGGATGTCCGAGTTGATACAGTCTTCCAGAATTGCGTAATGTCTTTGGACATGGTCCATGAAACGCTGCTTTTGCTGATCCGGGCTCAAGCTTTTGACTTCGGCCCTCGCACGAAACTGCCCAAAAAGCTCCCGGAATTCATCCAGGTGGATTTTCTTTGAACCCACCTGCATAGCTATGGGTTCACTGGATTGAGCTTTCTCAACACCATCCTGAATTGCTCCGTTAAACTTGATTTTGTCCATGACAAGTTCATGAATCTGGGTCCCTATCTGATCGATCACAAGGGCCGGGAGTTCCTGTCGGACTTCTTCAAGAATTGCATCCTTCAGCTGTCTTTCATCGAGTTTCTGCGGTGCCAGAAGAGGAACCTGGAAAATCTGACCCAATTGAATAATCAGAATTACGAAGACCAGTATGCTAAGTACTGAAAGGTTGTTGCCCTGGGGCGCTTGGGGGTTCTCCATCTTGACCTCTTATGTTGTGCGAATCGAGAAAAATCGCCACATTATAGGTACAGCCTGGAAGACTGTCAAAACTTGCGTATTTTTCCGGTGTTTTGTCCGATCAGCAACTAAGATATTGCTCGGGGAATCTTGTGTTTTTGTGCGCTGCCCATGGCAATATGATAGTATTCACGCCCATTACACCAAGTGATTTCAATTTTTCAGGTTTCATGCATTGTCCTGAAATTTGAGCTCATTAAAGAATATTTACCGGAAGTCTTAAAAGGAGACCTGAAATGTCCGTTACCGCAATCGGTTCAATTGCACTCGATAGTCTGAGTTTACCCACGGGTGAGTACCCTGAAATTCTTGGAGGTTCCGCCTCTCACTTCGCCACCTCCTGTTCTCTATTCACAGATGTAGCCATTGTAGGTGTAGTTGGTGAAGATTTTCACAATGATCACATTCTTTATTTCAAGGATCGCAACATTGACACGAGTGGTCTTCAGGTAGTGCACGGAAAAACCTTTCGCTGGAAAGGTAAGTATGAGAAAGAGGCGATGGACCAGGCCATCACATTGGATACCCAACTCAATGTGTTTGAAACCTTTCATCCCGAAATACCAGAGAAGTTGGCTCAAACAGACTTTGTCTTTCTTGGTAATATTCATCCAAAATTGCAGAAGGAAGTGGCTCAGAAAACTACAGCCAAACTCAAGGTTTTGGACACCATGAATCTATGGATTGCCGCGACCAAAGAGGATTTGATCCAGGCTCTGGCTGAAGTAGATGTTCTCATTTTTAATGAGACAGAAGCTCGAGAATTTACCGGACGAGAAAATTTGAAGGAAGCAGCCAAGGCTGTATTGGATATGGGTCCGAAGGTTGTCGTCATCAAGCGGGGTGGAGAAGGAGCAATGCTCGTTAGTGCCGAGGATTTGTTCTTTGTCGGAGGATACCCGGTGGAGCAGGTCATCGATCCAACAGGAGCGGGTGACTCTTTCGCCGGTGGTCTTGTAGGTTATCTCGGAGAGAGCGGTGATATCAGCAGAGAGAGTCTAAGAAGAGCCGTGGTGTATGGAAATATTATGGGTTCATTCAATGTTCAGGGTGTGGGGACAGAGGTTCTGTCACAGGCCAGTAGAGAAGAAGTCGACAAACGTTTTGAAGCATTCAAAAGAATGATGGAGTTTTAATATGTGCGGTATCATTGGTTATACCGGTCAAAGCTATCTTGCTTCCAAAATTGTCTTGGATGGGCTGGAAAAGCTGGAGTACAGAGGTTACGACTCGGCAGGTTTGGCGGTTTTGCAGGGCGATGTCATCAAGGTTCGCCGGGATTCGGGTAAACTCAGAAATATTAGACCCTATCTTGAAGAGGGAGTTGAGAAGAACACCCTTGCCATTGGGCACACGCGCTGGGCAACCCATGGAAAACCAACTCAGGAAAATGCTCATCCCCATTCCAGCGAAGATGGCAAAATTGTTGTTGTTCACAATGGCATTATTGAAAACTACCTTCCCTTGAAGAAATCACTTCAGAGGGATGGCTTTGAATTCAAAAGTGAAACGGACACAGAAATCATCGTTCATTTGATTTCTCACCACTTGGAAGCACTCGGTTCAGAAGCGACAATGTTTCGTGCTTTTGAAAATGCTCTGAAAGATTTGAAAGGTGCCTACGCCCTGGCAGTTATCTGTGTGAATGAGCCGGACACCATTTATGTGGCCCGCAAAAATTGTCCTCTTCTGGTTGGCTTGACCGAGGATGGGGGGAATTTTGTGGCCTCGGATGTTGCTCCCATGCTTTCCTACACCAGAGATGTTGTGTTTCTGGAAGATGAGCAGTACGGAATTGTTCGCAGTAGCTCTTTTGAGCTTTTCAGTTTGCAGACCAATGAGAAAATTGAGCATAAGGTTGAAAAAGTGGAATGGAATCCTGTCATGGCTGAAAAGGCTGGATACAAGCACTTCATGATGAAAGAAATTCATGAGCAGCCTGATGTGATCAGAAATACTCTTGGCTCAAGAATCAACGAAGAAGATGGTGCTGTTTATCTTGAGGAAGTCAATCTGGATAGTAGTCAGCTTTCCAAGATCAGAAGAATCGTGATTACAGCCTGCGGTACAGCTTTTTATGCCGGAATGGTTGGAAAATATTTGATCGAAAGAGCGGCCCGAATTCCCGTGGAATGCGATCTGGCTTCCGAGTTTCGCTACCGTGACCCAATCTGCGACGAGAACACCCTTGTCATTGCTGTGAGTCAATCCGGAGAAACTGCGGATACTATTGCTGCCATTGATCTGGCAAAGTCCAAAGGGGCGAAAACACTTGGGATTATTAATGTGAAAGGCTCCAGTTTGTCCAGAAAAGTGGATGGGACGCTTTACATCCATGCAGGCCCCGAGATTGGAGTGGCTTCGACGAAGGCTTACATGGCCATGGTGGTTGCCTTTGAGCTCCTTTCTCTGGATTTCGCCCAAAAACTTCAAACCAAAACTGTTGAGCAAGTCAGAAAGTCAATTACAGGATTAAAACACATTGCCGGTCAGGTGGAAGAGCTTCTCAAGCAAAAGGAAAAGATTGAAAAGTTAGCTCATGCTTACATGAATTATCGAAACTTTCTGTATCTGGGAAGGGATCTCAATTTCCCTACAGCATTGGAAGGCGCCTTGAAGCTTAAGGAAATCTCCTACATTCATGCAGAAGGATATGCAAGTGGGGAGATGAAGCATGGTCCGATTGCACTACTTGATCCAGACTGTCCAGTGGTTGCCATATTGACCAAGGGAAGCGTTTACGAAAAAGTAGTTTCAAATATTCAGGAAGCTCGCAGCAGGGACTGTCGTGTTCTTGCTATTGGTACTGAAGGTGATGATCATCTACTCGATCATGTGGATGACTTGTTTCTGATTCAGGATGTTCAGGAAGAGTTGATACCAATGCTTGCTGTTGTGCCCTTGCAACTTCTGGCCTACTATATTGCAGATTTGAAGGGTGCGGATGTGGATCAGCCCAGAAATCTTGCCAAATCTGTAACGGTGGAATGATGAAACTGGTTTCTGTAGTTTTGGCCGCTGGCCAGGGAAAGAGGATGAAGTCTGACAAGGCCAAGGTCTTGCATGAGGTCTGTGGGAAATCCATGGTGATGCATGTCCTGGAGCAGGTAGAGTTGGCAGGAGTCTCCAGTCATTGTGTGATTGTGGGTCACCAGAGAGAAGCTGTTCAGGAGCACCTTTCAGGAAAAAACTGCAAATTTGCGATTCAGGAAGAGCAGTTGGGAACAGGGCATGCAGTGCAGATGTGTGAGGATTCAGTGCCCACAGACTCGGTGATGCTTATTCTTTGTGGAGATACGCCCTGTCTTCGTTCGTCCACTCTCCAAAGTTTCATCAACTCCTACAAAGAAGGTGGCTTTGAGATTCTGGTACTGTCTACCAAAATAGAGAACCCCACTGGCTATGGGCGCATTATTCGAAGTGAGGCAGGAGATTTTCAAGAGATCCGCGAGCATCGGGATTGTAATGAAGAACAGCAGAAAGTTGATGAAATTAACACAGGGATTTATGTCCTGAAATCTGATCTGGCATTTGAGTTACTCAAAGAAGTTCGATCAGACAACGATCAGGCTGAATACTATCTTACGGACATTGCAAAAATAGCGATGCAAAAGGGGATGAAAGTCGAAGCGGTATCCCTGGGAACTCCTCAGGAATTTCTGGGAGTGAACACAGTCGAGCAACTTGATGAAGCTCGAAGCGTTCTGGAAAGCTATCAGGCTTGAAGAAGCGGGTGATGTCTTAACAGCTACAAGGCTTGAGGAAGCGCGTACTGTTTTGGATTGCTACCAGGTTCAAGGAACTTTCTTGAGTCTGTGAAACAGTAAAGAATCAATATCCTGAGATAGAATCAAACAAAAAAACCTCCATACCGGATCTTTTTGTTAACATTGCGTCGTGCAACACCGATCAATACTTTAAAGGTGTATATTCCTGGGGGTTCGCATGAAATGCCCTAGTTGCGGCTACGACAATCCAAAAGATAATAAGTTCTGCAATCAGTGTGGCGCTAGTATAGGTAATTCCGATGGTGACGGAATGGATGATTTGTTTGATCTGGATTCAGACACTCCTTCAAGTTACGACGAAATTGACCTGTTAGGTTCCGATACTGATTCTGGTAAAGAGACGTCTGCTGATAACAGTCTGGATGATCTCTTCTCAGTTGATGAAGAGAGTTCCGGAGGTGACTCCTCGCTGGATGACCTGTTCAGCATGGAGGATGGTTCAAGCTCCGATGATCTTAGTCTGGGAAACGATTCTTCAGATTCCGAAGATTCCGGTGACGATGACCTGGACAGCTTGTTCAGTATGGATGACGACTCTCCCACCAGCTCTTTTGACGATGATGAAGAAGAGGAAGTGGTTGAATCTGCTCCTCCAGCCAGTGATTCACTCGATGATGACCTGTTTTCAGATCTGGATAATATTGAGGACAAAGGATCGCAATCCTCAGATTCCGAGAGTACTGAAGAATTGGGAGACGGGCTGGATGAACTCTTTGACGCTGGTGAAGAGGAGAGTAGTGATTCTGGAGCAGTTGAAGCTGATGAAGGCGATGATCCCTTTGGATTTGGTGAAGATGCACCTGTAAACGAATCCGACTCTTCAGAAGATGATCTTTTTGGTGATGATGAACCAGCAAGCGGCAGCTCCCCTGTAGGAGAAGACGATTTGTTCGATGAACTGGAAGACGAGTCACCCTCGCAAGATAGTGATGAGTTGTTTCAGGAAGAAGAGGATGACTTTCTCGCCATAGATTCCACAGAAGATGAGAGAACTGGTCTGGAGTCCGGAGCAGATGAATTGTTTTCTGAAAGCTCAAGTCCGCAGGAATCCAAAGATGACTTTTTGGATGAAGGTGATGATTTCCTGAATGATTCAGGCTCCACTGATGATTTTCTGGATTCTTCTAACGAATTTGATTCCTCTGGAGACTTTGGTTCAGATGACGATTTCAACACTGGAGAAGAATTTGGCGCTGATGAGAGCTTTGGCTCTGGAGATGATTTCGGTTCCGACGACGACTTTGGTTCGGATGACGACTTCGGTTCGGATGATGACTTTGTTTCAGATGATGACTTCGGTTCTGACGAAGGCTCAGACTCTGATAATGAGTTTGAAGACTTTGAAGATGGCTTTGAGGAAGAGGATGATGAAAGCGATGACTTTTCCTCTGATGATGACTTCTCCTCAGAAGTAGAAGAAGAATTCGATGAAGGACTGGCGGAAGTCGAAGAGTCCTTGCAGGAAGAGTCTGTAGAGGAATTCGAGCCCGAAGGTGACGAAAAGATTTCCGAGATCATTTCACGCTTTGGAGATCAGGAGAAAGACGCTGGACTGCAAGAAGTTATGGAACAGGAGTCCCGCAGCTATCCGGATGATTTGATTCGCGTTCTGGAAACCAGTGAGGACGCTGACTCCAGGTACCAGGCTGCTATGTCCTTATCCAATACATTTGACAGTCAATATGTGCCAAATTTTATCAAATTGCTGGGTGATGAAAGTATTGAGGTTCGTGAGTGTGCCGCAAAATTTTTGGGGGAAGTAGGCTCTCAGGAAGCAGTAGAGCCACTGATTAGAACTCTTGCAAGTGACTCTCAGAACATGAAGTATATTGCGGTCAATTCATTGGGGTTGATTGGTTCAAATCAGGCCATGAGACCACTTGTTGAGTTACTCGAAGAGCCGGATGAAAATATTCGCTACATGACTATTGAAGCCCTTGGGCAAATTGGCTCTGAAGATGCTGTGGAACCTTTACTGCAGATGGTTCCCATGGCAGATCGAGATCTACGCTATGTAATCTCCAGATCTTTCGGCCTTATTGGTGATCCAAGAGCCAGAAATGTGTTGATTCGATTCTTGAGTGATGATGATCATGAGGTAGTGCGGGAGGCCGCACGGTCCCTGGGAATGATTCGGGATGAGTCTGGGGTGACGCCATTGCTGCAAAAGATTCACGAAGTGGATATTGAGACTCAAAAAGTATTTGTGAATTCTCTGGGTGATCTTGCCCATGTTCAGGCTGTTCTCACATTGCTGGATATGTTGCCAAGTCAGGACGAAGCTCTCAATCGGGAAATTGTTCTGGCTCTTGGTAAAATTAAAGATGAGAGAGCTATCCCAGCTATAAAGGACTTAATCCTGGATGCTGGTTTGGAAGTGCAGACAGAAGGTTTGAGTGCCCTCGGTGAGATTGGATCTCCTGAAGGATTGGACATTCTCTTTCTTCTTCTGGAAGAGGGAGATCGTTCACTGCGCTATCCCATTGCTGAAGCTTTGGGTAAGATAGGCAGTGAGCAAGGCCTGGAAGCGCTTTACAAACTGATGCTTGATGGTGACTTGTCTGTTCGCAGGGAGACTGTTCGCGCAATCGGAGGTATTGCTTCTTCCGATTCTGTCAGCCAGCTCATCAAGTTGAACCGTGATCCGGACAAAGTTGTTCGAGCCAACGTCTCGGAAAGTCTCGGGAAAATTGGTACTCAGGACTGTATATTGCCACTGATCGAATTCATGAAGGATCCTGAAGAACTCGTTAGTGATAAAGCGATTTGGGGACTCCTGGAGATTGGTAAGGAAGTGGTCCCCCATGTTGTTGATGTTTTGTTTTCAGTCCCGGAATCTTATCAGTTGAAGCTTGTATATGTTCTCGGTCAGAGTGGAGATGTACGTGGGGTTAATCCATTGCTCAGACTATTGGATCATGCAGAAGGAGAACTGAAAACCAGGATCTGTGACAGCTTGATTGAGATCGATCATCGACTCACCAAGGAAACTCCCATAGCTTCCATTTTAAAAACAGGTTACGCCTGGATGCGCTTTCGAATGGTGCAGGCACTGGGTGTAGCAGGTGATGAGCGTAGTGTGGATTTGGTCCTGGATATGGTTCAAAACACTTTCTCTATTGGCGATCGACAGCACTTGAGTTATTTTCCCGACCCGACAATACCTGAGGTCAGTACGGAAGTCTTGCTTGCTATTCAGCGTTGTGCGGGTGAATTGATCGGGGAGCTTGATTTTCCTGGTCGTGTTAGCGCGGTCCTGGAGGCGATGCTTCACTGTGAACCCGAAGATAGAGACTGGTTCATTCATGCTTTGGGTGCGATCAATAGTCAAACCAGTGTGAATGCGCTCATTGAATTATTGAAGAAAGCTGATGTTAAGCTCAATGCAGTTGTTATTGCCGAAGCACTTTGTCGCTACAAGGGGCAGGAATTGCTGGATTTGTTGCTTCAGGCAGTCAGCACTGCAAACCCTGTTATTAGAATCCGGGTTGTTGTGGTTCTTGGTTATTTACGAGATGTGAGAGCTATCGGAAAACTGACGACACTTGTTGGAGATATGGACGAGGAAGTTCGCTACGAGAGCATTCGAGCTCTGGACAGAATTTCATCAAAAGAGGCAATTCCTGCCTTGAGTCAATGTCTCAAGGATGTGTCTGATCGCAATCGTCGCAAGGCGGTGGAAGTACTCTCCAAATTCGTTACCGACGAATCCATTGCGATTTTGGGTCAAGCCTTGCAAGACCGTAGTGAAGATGTGCGCATTGAGGCTGCCAGAGCCCTGAGTAAGATTCAGGATAACAAAGTTGTGGATGTCTTGATTGGTGCAATTCATGATACCAATATGGAAGTCCGCCAAATGGTCATCGAATCTATTGGACAGGTTGGTGATGTCAAAGCTGCAGGAGCTGTCATTGAAATGCTTCAGGATACTGACAGTCGTGTTCGACAGGTTGCGATTCGAGCTCTTGGAAGGCTTGCAAGTATGACTTGCGTTGTGCCTTTACTAGGAGTGATGAGTGACGAGAACCTGTGGGTAAAAAATGATGCAATTGACGTTCTGAAAAGTCTTGGATCTCGAGCTTACGATCACTTGTTGGAAGCACTCCATCATGAGCAGGAATCTGTTCAGGAGAGCTCCATTGAAGTTCTGTCACAAATTGAAGATCGAAAATTGACCAATCGATTGATTCAGTCCTTGAACTCAAGATTCAAACTGATGAGAGCCAATGCGGCCAGCGTTCTGGGTCAGACTCAAGACAAGAATTCTGTGATTCCATTGATCAGCCTTTTGGAAGACCGTGATTTTGAAGTTCGTGAGAAGGCAGCTCTAGCTCTTGGTAATATTGGGGATCTGGGAGCGACTATGTCACTCAAGGAATCTCTCAAGGACCACAATAAGGAAGTGCGACAGGCAGCAAGGCAGGCTTTGGAAATGATTCGAGAGAAGAACGGACTTTTCTAGGTAAAGACAGTCAGGACAAAGCTGAATGAACCTTGTTTCAGGAATAACTCGTCTTGGAGCCCCGTTTTGTGTGTTTGGAGAAGATAAACTGGGTGAAGTATTACTGCTTCCCGGGATGACAGACTCTTTTCGTGATGCCAAAGTAGGGGCAAGAATGCTCAAGAGTCAGTTTTCTCTCCTGGCTGAGAGCTTTCGAATACACATTCTGTCGCGACCGGATAGCCTGGATATGGAGTCTGTTGAGCGAGCCATAGAAGAGCCTGTGCTGGACTACCTGTCAGGTTTTTCCAGGAAAGTTAATCTTATGGGCGTGAGTATGGGAGGAATGCTTGCTCAAAAGATTGCCTTAAATAACCCCTCGGCCATTAGCAGGGTAGTATTTGCGATTACAGGACCGGTGCAACCACCAGCAAGTAAAGAGCGGATGCTTTATTGGCAAAATCTGGCTAAAAATGAGGAGTTCGAAGCTCTGCAGGAAGAAACTTTGAGTCTGATCTATGGCAAGAAACCCACAGTTCAGGGTGGTATGAAGCTCAAGGTCCAGCCTCCCCGATCTTTGAGTCATTTTTTGGCGTGTACCAATTATTGTATGCACCACAATCAAGTAGATGGTATCAAGGATCTTTCCATGAAGGTTCAGTGGCTCCTCGCAGAGCATGACAGCTCGTTTCCTCCAGACTTTGTTGTCAAAAAGCTTCCAGAATCACAGGACGTGAAAATCGTCCCTGAGGGCGTCCATGGAATCGTCGGCAAGACTGGTCAGTCCATTCAAAAATGGGCTGGTGAGTTTTTTAGCAGCTAGCGATAACGCTCTTTGTCAGCGTAATAGGCTTCTTTGTCTGCGTACATTCTTTGATCCGCTGTATCAAGGATTCTTGTAGGGGAAATACCCTCGGAAGTAGAGGCAATTCCCACACTTAATCGAACGGGAACTATTTCTCGATTTCCATCTGCGTCCTTGCAGATCATAACAGTTTCTTCTTCTTGCTCCCGGACTCTTTCAAGAAGGCTTCTGGCTTGCTCCATAGAAGTGGAGGGACAAAGCAAAACATACTCATCTCCTCCAAAGCGGCAGACCATGTCACTCTTTTGACAGGAAAGCATCAAAAATTCCGCAGCCTTGATGATCATTTGATCGCCTTTTTGATGCCCATGGAGATCATTGATCCTTTTGAGGCCATTCAAATCAATGACAAAAACACTAAAGTGCATGTTCTGAAACTTCCTGGCATTCTGAATGAGACGTTCATGTTCACGATTAAAGTAGTGGCGATTATAAGCTCCGCTAAAACTGTCAGTATTTGCGATTCGCTCGAGCTCCCTGATGAGTAGCTGATTCTCTGTGTAAGCGCTTAACTGCTCCAGGAAAAGTGTGATAATTTCTCGAGAGTGTTCATCAACTTCACGGCCCTTGATGAGCAGTTTACCCACAGATCGTCTTTCCTGACCAATCATGGGAAGGATTGTCCAGCGCATGCTCTCATCTTCCAGCTCAGGCAGGACCTTTTGAGAGAGGGGGCCCGGGATCTGGGCATGATTTTCGATAATTTGTTCCTGCTCCTCGGGAGGAATTCCCAAGAATGCAGCCCATTGAACAATATCCGGTCGATCTCCATCAACAGTGAGCCCGAATCCCATGTCAGGGAAAAGATCAAGCAATTGATGAAGACAGTAATTAAAGATGCCTTCAAGATCTGATTTGTGGACTTCAGACATTGTCTCCATCAAGGAGCGAAAAATCTGGTTTTATCTTTCGATCAAATCTTTGTCTTCAAGGATTTTTTGTTTTTGCTTCTCAAGTTGTTTCTTTAAAAGAAGCAGCTGAAAGTCATTGCTCAAATTCATAAGGCTGACAGCCAGAATATTGGAAAGGGGTTCAGCCCAGTCCCAGAGCATGGACTTTTCATCCTAAGAGCAAGCTTCCACTAAAACTGCACAGAAAAGTTCCTTGTTATTCCAGACCAGGAACCTTAAATCCTTTGTTTCAGTGCGATGTCTTAAAGTTCTTTCCTCCTCTTCGATCAAAGCTGCCAAATCTAGGAAAGGGACTTCGGAAGACTGGAAGTGCTTGATGTTTGCGCTGCTTTCCAGTCGAATGGAGAGTTTGCCTTCATCAAAGAGGGGTTGGAGCTGGAAGTTGGTGTAACTGACTTCCCCCAGAAAACCCTTTTCAAGAAAGGATATATGAACTTTGACACCCTCTACAAGCTCGAGATTTCTCAGTATTGCAGTTGTTGCCATGGCGACGGCATTAAACTTGTCTCCTGAGCGCGAGATTTCCAGGGTGTAGTTAAGAAACTCCAAAGATTCCATGTACACATGATAGAAGAGTGAAACATGTCTTCACAAACAGGAATTATTTTGCAGCCCGATTGAATGTGAGATACGCTTGTTTTTGGGCCTTTAGCTGATATACTGAGTGGCTGTGCGTGCTTGGCTCTCAGCTATTTTGATTCTTCTAAGTCTGCCTCTTGTCGGGGCGGATAGTACCTATCTAAAAATAGGAAGAGTCGCTTTTTCCCAACCTGAAAGAATTCTCATCTCTCATAACCCCTTGTGTTTACACATAAAGAAGGAAGTGGGTCTGGCTGATTTTGAAATGTTTCTCTATGAGTCTTATGAGGAGTTGTTTGAACGGTTAAAAGCTGGTGATGTACAGCTTGCGTGGTTGGGTACAGCTTTTTACGCGATGCTCAACGAGCCTGATATCGAACCTATTGTGAGACCTTTGTGGATTGGGCGCAAATCCTATCGAGGACAATGGTTTGCACTCAAGGAGAATTCCATGAATTCCCTGCAGGATTTGCGAGGCAAGAGAGTCGCTTTTGTCAGTCCGAAAAGCTCGTCTGGTTATCTTTTCCCAAAAATGCTCTTGGAAAAGCGAGGAATTCTCCTGGAAGATCTTTCTGAATACAGTTTTTTGGATAAGCACAGTGCGGTTGTTGCCAGTGTGTTAACGCGTCAGTTTGATGCAGGTGCCTCCTATGTTGGAATATTTCAGGAGAAAGCCTTTGTTGAGAATGCCAACAAATTCCAGGTTTTGGAGCAAACTGATGAAATCAGTAATGAACCTATTGTTGTTCGTTCGGATTTTCCCAAAGACCTGAAAGAGAAATTACGCAATGCATTTTTGAGTGCACAGTCCTCAGGTGCGGTCAGCTCGATTCGGAATTTAACAGGGTTTGTCAGGGCGATTTCCAGCGACTACGACGCGGTGAGAAAGTTGGTTGCAGATGATGAATAATATGGGATTTTTTAGTCGCTTGACCATTTCCTTTACTGTGTTTCTGGCGATCACTTTTTTTGTAACTTTTCTGTTTATTTCCAAGAAACAGGAGAGTGAGTACAGTCAGCTTCTGATTCAAAATGCAAAAACGCTGACCAAGAGCATAGCGCTTGCTTCCAAGGATAAAATCCTCACAAATTCTTTTGATACTCTCCAAACAATTCTCGACGAGTCTGTAGACGAGGAAGTGAAGTACGCCTACATTCTCGACAGAGAGGGAAACTGCCTGGCTCACACGGATCGTTCGCGAATAGGTACCCAGTTTCGAGTCAATTTCCTTGCGGAATGGAAAGAGAAGTTCTCCGCCTCGCAAGACAGTGAAGATTTTGTCATGCCCACCAGAGATCGGGGTGATGTTGTAGAAGTGGTGTATCCAATCAGGATTGATGCGATTCGCAGGTTTTACGGGGTAGTTAATGTGTCCCTGAAGCGCGATATTCTGGAAAAAGCGCTCTCGGAAACACGGGAGATGTTTCTCTGGATTTTTCTCTTTGTTCTGGTTTCAGGTTTCTTTGTGACTTCCATTCTGGCAATGCTTGCAACAGAGCCCATTCAGGACATCACCGCATTAGCCAGAAATATTGCGCACGGTAACTACGATGTTCCTGAAAAGAATCATCAGTTTTATGAGGAAAAGGTGCTGCGTCAATCTCTCAGGACTATGGCGGGGACGATTCAGGGTCAGGTGGAACAGCTGCAGGAGAGTAATCGAAAACTGGATCGAAGAATCTACGAATTGAATATCCTCATGGAAGCCTCACTGAAAATGAATTCAAAGTGTTATTCCAATGAGGTACTGGAGCATATTTTGGATCAGGCGGTGAGCGGTCTGAATGCTGAATGGGGAAGTTTGCTGCTGGCTGATCAGGAGGAAAAAAGCCTGGTGCCCCGTGTAGTCAGAGGGAAATATGATCAACCCAGAGGAACTGTCAGAATAGGTCTTGGCGAGGGTATCGCAGGGAAGGTTTTCAAGGATCACCAGCCTTATATTTCCAATCTTGGTGCCAAGGACCCGTTGTTCGAAGAAAAAGATCCTGACCGGGAAAGTATGATACAAGGAATAGCCTGCGCTCCGATTGTTGTTGAGGGAGAAGCGATTGGTGTAATCAATGTAATCAACAAGAAGGAGGGGGACTTTGACAGTAGTGACGGGAATCTGCTCGTATCTCTCGCTGCATTGATCGCAAGATCTATTGAGAATTCACAACTGTACAACCTTGCGATTACGGACGGTTTAACAGGCCTCTTTATCAAGCGCTACTTTCAGGACAGACTTGATGACTTCATCTCACAGGCTCAGCGTTACAAACTGAAATTCAGTCTGATTTATGCAGACATTGACCATTTCAAAAAAGTAAACGATACCTATGGTCATGTCCAAGGGGATATGGTGATCAAGTGTGCGGCGAAGACTCTGCTACTTGAAGCCAGAGATAACATCGATCTGGTGGCCAGAATTGGTGGTGAAGAGTTTGCTGTAATCCTTCCGGAAACAGATCAGGAGGGTGCTGCTGCCTTTGCTCAAAGGGTGCGTAAACGAGTGGAGTATAAACTGGCTCAGGAGAGTGGTTTGCCAACTCAGGTGACCATGTCTTTTGGAGTCGCTACATTCCCAAAGAATGGAAAGACTTCCAAGGAGCTGGTACTCGCTGCCGATCAAGCCCTTTACAAAAGCAAGGAAGGGGGACGAAATCAGGTTACTGTTGCCGGATAGACTTATTTTCATCTGCTTCTGTTTGATTTCTCCCATTTTCTGGGCTAAAGATTCTTCGCTGGAAAAAGTCAATCTAGTATCACTCAAGGTCCTTTCCTATGGTCTGCCATTAACTGGATCAATTCGTCTTAATGCCAGTCCGGGAGAGTATCGCGAGACTCATCTTCATGCGGGGATTGACTTGAGTACGGGTGGTGTTGCCGGGGAAGCTGTTCTTGCCGTTCAAAGCGGGAAAGTTCTTCGACTCAAGAACGCTCTTCGTGGTTCTGGTAGAACAGTATATCTCAAGCACGAAGATGGACTGATCAGTGTCTATGCACACCTTGAGAGCTTGTCTCCCAAACTGCAGGCTCTCTTGCCTGAGGGTACAGGGGAATTTGATTTCTACGATTTCTTTGTGCAGGAGAATACCTCCGTTGCGAAGGGGGAAGTCATAGCCTATAGCGGAGAAAGTGGATCCGGATATCCTCATCTGCATTTCGAGCTTCGCTCTACAATGGCTCGCTCAAGCAAGTACAGTATTCTTCTTCCTGGTCTTGAAGATAAACTTCCTCCAAAGATTGAGTCTTTGCAGTTTTATTCTCTGGAATCCGGTCGAATGATTGAGGAGTCTTCCGTTGATAAGAAAGGTTTGAGTTTTGAGTTTCAGGAGGCAGTTGGTCTGGCTGTTTGTGCCTTTGATTCCTCTTCGAGCTCCTCGGGTAAACTTCACCTTCCCAATCTCAAACTTGAAGACGCCAAAGAAGTGCTCTACAAGCTCAAAATCAAGGAGGTCAAATTTTCGAAAGCACCTTCTCCTTCTTTACACTTTGTTCCTGGTGCGACCCATCTTTCTCCAACAAGATATTGTTATAAACTGTTTTCAGATCACGCCTTTGAGAGTCCCTACATCATCGAGCAGACTCATCAGGGTTATTTGTTTTCGGGCTACCATTCTCTGAAGCTGAATCTGCAGGATTATCATGAGAATTCTACTCAGCTCAATTTTAGAGTTCGTGTTCGTGGCAAACAGAAACCACTATCGGCCTTGGAGGTCTTTGAAAAGACGGCAAGAAATCGCTGCGTCTACGGGAGTAATATTGAAGCTTGTGTGTCTAAACAGCACAGGAATCGTCCCTTGAAAGTTCGTATAAAAGAGCTTGATGAAGGAAAGTCTCTCAAGTTGGCCCCTGTAAGAAACCAGGTCAGGAACTTGATTCAGATTGGACCGGATGAGCTGTATTGGACAAAAAGAGCGAAGGTGCGTTTCAAGCTTGAAAAGGATGATTCGCAAAAGGTCTACCCATTGCTGTATCAAGCTCACCGCAACAGCTGGTCAAGTCTGAGTTTTACTCGTGAAAAGCGTCAGTTGGAAGTGTCTCTACTTTCTCCAGGGATATTGGCCCTGGCAGAGGATCGCAAAGCTCCCTGGGTGAATCCAAGGTATCGCAGAGTCGCCGGAAAACGAATGGACCGATTTGTCCACGGAGTCGTGGAAAAAGGAAGCGGTGTGGATGCCAGTAGCTTGATACTTGAGTGCGAGGGCAATAAGGCTCAGGGTGTTTTCGATCCTGATCGCAGTTGGATTGAAATCCATAGTTCCTGCTCTCAACCTATCCGTTTTGAGTTGTGCGACAAAGTAGAAAATTGCTCCGCTGGATTCTTGCGATCCAGGGAGAATGAAGAAATTCTTGAGGATAGGAATTGAAGTCACTTCTACCGGTTCGAAAAGGTGAGGGCCTACCGGTCGGGCTCTTGATGCTCTACCTGATTATTGTCAATTTTGGCAGTGCTTCTGGTTTGGCGATCTCCACATCTCTGCTGCTCGATCAGGTTGGAGCTCGAGCGCTTCCCTATGTATTCGTGGCAATTTCCCTGTTTGGAATGCTGGCTGGAAGTTTCTATCCGGTAATAGTGAATCGCTTGGGAAATCGACGTTTTTACCAGTTTTTCCTGTGGTTTTCCTTCGCCATTTTGCTGTTTTCTAATTTACTCCTGCGATCCGAGATCAGTATTGTTGGCCATAACCCTGGAGTGTTTCTTCAATACATGGCCTTCTTTGTATTGTTGATGGTTGAAATCATTCACTTTCACAATTATTCCCGCGAATTCTTCAATCCGGTTCAATTCAAAAGGGTTTATGGCTTCATTCTGGGTGCTACAAAATTCGGTGGTATTGCCGGAGGTTTAAGTCTGGGTCCGCTTCTGACGAGCTATTCGAGTGCTGACGTGCTATGGATCTGGATTCTCTCCAATCTGGCAGGAGCTATCGTCTTAAAGGTGCTTGAAGATCGTTCCTCTCCTGCTCAAAAGGCAAGAAGGCGAGCCAGTGTTTCCCTGGTTGATGGTATATCCCAAGGTATCCAGGGTATTTCACGCAGTCCCTTTTTGAAGCTTTTTTCAGTCCTGCTTTTTCTTGATATTCTTATAGGTTCACTCATGGTCTATCAATTCAATGAAGGCCTGGCCCACTCCTTTGCAGGAGAGCCCGAAGCAATGGGTATTTTCCTTGGGAAATTCGTTTGCATCGCCAATCTGGTTGCCTTGTTTTTACAGCTGGTAGTGGCTCCCTACCTTTTCACAAATTTCAGCGTTAGCAATGTGGCATTGATATTTCCCGCTTTTAGTCTGATTGTTTTGCTCATTAGTATCGGAGTCTGGGAACTGCCCACTGTGGCCTTGCTGATGTTTCACAAAGACTATTTTGCAAGTGCGGTGCATTTACCTAATCGCTCTCTGTTTCTAAATGCTCTTCCTCCAGAACGAAGAGGATTCTTTCTAGGTTTTCTGGAAGGGTTCGCCTCTCAGTTTTTTAATTTACTGGTGGGAATAGCTCTTATACTGGTTGTTAGTTTTAGTCCTGATCTTCCCGCATTCTCCAACTTGTTCTCCAGCGGGTTTGCTACAAGTTTTGCAAGCCTGGCAGCTTTTCTCTCCTTTGCTTATCTCTTACTGTTGCGCTTTCGCTTCAAAAGTCTTCACGAAAGGGAGTTGACTGAATTACTCAAACGTCGGGATGTGAGAGCTCTGCGCAACGAGTTTCAGCTAAGTACGCAAGAGTTCTCTCACTTCGAATCTTCGGACTTGATTGAGTTTTTTCCCGTGAAAAACAAGGAACTGGTTCGTTCTCAGCTTCAGCAAGCGAAGCGAGCCTGGTGTGTGGAATTCATGATTCTCCATCCTCACTGCTACAGGGAGTGGACCCTGGGATTATCGAATCAACAACGTTGGGATCACTTTCAATGGAACAGCAACAACAAGTCCCAGGATTACTTCAAGATGGAGATGAGCGATCAAGAGCTCGTGGATGTCTTTGAAACGGTACATAAAAAAGCAAAATTAGTGGGCGATTTTTATTACTATGTTTGTTTGTATCACAAGCGGTCGGTCTTGATTCAACTGGGCTCGAAACTCATGACTACGACTCCCAAAGGCTTTGAAGATTTACTGCGAACATTGGCCTTGTTTCAAATCTCCTGCGGTGAAACTTTATCGCGAGGTTTTCTCAAGAAAGTATTTCTCCAGCCAGTCAAAATTCAGAGGCTGATGCTTCAAGTTTTGAAATGGTCATCCTACTCGAGACTCATTATTGACCTGGCTCCCTATTTTGAGATAGCGAGTCCTTCCATTCGCAGACTGGTTGTGGAATTGTGTGTGAATCAGATTCATCGTCATGGAGATTTTGATCTGTTGATAGAGACTTACAGAAAGAGAAGCTGGTCTCTCCCCGCCTTGAGAACCTGGATTGAACTTTTTCTCGAACTTGATTCACAGCAGAAAGACAGTTTGCTTCCGGAGTTGATGAGTGAGTTTCAAAAGCGCCTGGTTCGATGCACTCACCGTTTGTCTATTCTTAAGGAGGCTGGTCTGAATGATGCCCTGGTAGAGTCCCTGGAGCAGGCTCAAGAGCACTATCTAAGATTGATATTATTGTTGTACCGTAACAGTTTTTCTACGGGTACACTTGAAATTCTTGAGAGAGGCTTATTTTCCCGGCAGGAATCTATTCGATACGAAGCTCTGGAGTTGTTGAGCGCAACTTCCAAACGGCAACTTTGCGAGCTGATTCAGCCATTTTTGGAGTTCCAGGAGCCAAGTGAGATTCTGGAAAACCTTAAAAACTTGCCTGTTCAAAGTCCGGAAGTCAGCCTTGAAGAAGTGTTGGCTGCTTTTTTGGAAGAAGAGGATGATTTCTTCCGGGCTTGCGCGATCAACACTATTGCTAAATCTCAATTGATCGGATTTCATGATACAGTGGAAGCCTTGAGTCATCGCTCAGGTGATTTTTACAGTCAGGAAATGGCGCTGGATTGTCTTGGCAAGCTGGTGCCTTCATCGGAGTCATGCTAAATATAATCGAAAAAGTGGAAGCCTTGGCGAAAGTTTCCTTGTTTGCCCAACTGGGTGCACGGGAGCGGCTTTTGATAGCCCTGATATGCACAGAGGAGGAGTTGGCCGTAGGGGAAATTCTCTGCCAACAGGGCGAGGAAGGGGATGAGCTTTACTTGATTCTGGAGGGGGTAGTTTCAGTTCGAATAGGCTCGAATGAAGAGAGCAAGGAAGTCGCCCGGATGGGTTCGGGCTCTTGCATTGGTGAGATGTCTCTGTTTTCAGGAAAACCAAGAAACGCGACTTTGGTAGTCGAGGAAAAATCACGTATACTCTTTTTGTCTGGTGTGATGCTTCATGAATTGATCAGGGATTATCCTCAAATCAGCTTGGGCGTCATTCAGAGCCTCGTGCAGCGACTGGAAGGTTGACTTCCCGGAATTCTATGAAAACAATACAAGCGAAAGTGCTCCTACTGTTGATTCTGGTCTCTCTCTTTTCTTTGGGGACCTCACTGATGCTGATCCATCAACATGTGAGGGCACAAGTTAAAGAAAATTTGAGGGATGAATTGGACGCCCGCTTCAATCTGCTCAGTATTTTAATGCGTTCCCAGGAGATTGCTCTGAAAAAACAGACTGTTCTACTCGCAGAGGAGCCGACTCTGAAAATGTCCATGGAGACCAAAGATCAGAGAACAGTCACAGATACGATGGGGCAGTTGCAGATCATGCTTCAGAATTCTCTTTTTTTAACAACAACTGACACAGGTCAGCTGCTGTCCTCGGTCAAGTCTGATCATGAGGGTTTTGGTACTGATAAAGAAAAAATAGTCCTGGAAGCACTCGATGGTGACCTGGGTGCAGATTTTTGGGAAGTGAACCAAAAGTTGTATCTCGTAGCAATATCACCTGTAGAATTCCACGATTTTATTCAGGGAGCAGTGGCTTGTGGATTTGAGCTTTCCAGCGATTACACCAAGTTTCTGGAGGCCAAGGCAGGTGTAAAAGTTAGTTTGTTTGTGGAGGATCATCTCGTAGCGAGCTCCTGGGAGTTCGACGAAAAAGACCGGGAACTTGATAAATCTGAAATGTTTCAGGTGGGTATTGAACAGTGGTTTGGTCAGGTTTACGAGCTGGAATTAAGGTCGCGTAAGGTGCAATTTTTACTGCAAAAGAGTTACTCAAGAGCCGTTCGAACTCTTGACTCAGTTCGTGACAAACTTGCTTTTCTGGGTGTTGTCATCTTCTTACTTGCTGTCTTTATCAGTGTTATTTTCTCTCATCAGCTCACCCGGCCAATTCAAGGACTGACTGCAGCAGCGCATCGTTTGAGTGAAGGTGACTGGGAGACAGAAGTTCGGGTGGAAAGTTCTGATGAGTTGGGAAGTTTGTCCAGAAGCTTTGAGTCTATGAGAGAATCCTTGATTCGCCAGAGAGAGACGATCAAATCTACAGAGGCAATGAAAAAGGATCTTGAACTTGCTGGAAAGATTCAGCAGAGTTTGCTTCCCAGGGAAACTCCTCAGATTACAGGAGTGGAATTGTTTGGAAAACTGATCCCGAGTAATCAGATCGGTGGAGATTACTACGGCTACTTTCCCAACCCCGATGGAACATTGGCCATTGTGATTGCTGACGTGAGCGGCCATGGAGCAGCATCAGCACTCTTAATGGCAATGGCGCGTTCAACCCTCCAAAGTCTGCATGGCATGACTCATGAGCCTGACAAGTTGTTAGCCGAGGTCAATCGAATTCTTCATCCAGACCTTGTCGAGGCTGAGGCATTTATCTCCATGTTTGCCCTGTATTTAAATCCACATGACAGGACTTTGACTTATGCGAATGCCGGACATAACTTTCCGTTGCTGTTTCGAAAGTCAAAAGGATTGCTTGAATTGGATACTGAAGGAATGCTGATTGGAATATTGGAAGATGTTGAGTTTGGTAAAGAGATAATTGAATTCGACGATTCAAATTTGCTTGTACTTTACACTGATGGACTGACTGAAGCGATGGGTAAAGAGGGCGAAGGACTCTTTGGTGAGGAGCGTTTGACCCAATATCTGGACACCGTGAAAGAAAGTAGTGCGAATCAGATTCTTGATGGTTTGTATGATAAGGTTGAGCGGTTCGCTGGAGAACTTGCCTATCGTGATGACAGAACATGTGTGGTTTTAAAATGCCATTTTAGCTAGAATGGCTTCATGAATTTTTCATCACGAGTCAAAGACGAAATTCTTGAGGTGGTCGCCGAGGCGAAACTTGATGCCAGTACATCGTCAGAGTTTAAGCAATTCTGCCAAATTTGCCTGGATGCTGAGGAAGAGACCATTCTCTTTAACCTGCTGAAAGTTGATTTTCTTGACTCCAGTGGCATTTCCTCACTGGTGACCCTGCATCGCCGCCTTAAGAAAGCTGGTAAAGAAAGCGCTATTGTTTATGAGAATCCCCAGATCGAGGAAGTTTTTATCATGACGAAGCTCAATCGCCTTTTTACCCTTTATCAGGATCTCGAAGAGGCTTACGAAGAGCTGGGTTGAATCCATCTTCTCGTGAACTAACGGGAATCTGTTCAAAGAGCCTCTACTTTTCCTACAGGAATTTCGATCGTTTCACAAACTTGAATTGATCTTTTCGACCGGAAATCTCTACTTCTAACAAAAAAAGCTTGAATGGGGCTGTTTTTGTATTATAAATTCTAATCTATCGACAAAAGGTCGAAATATCTTTAGTTTTTGTATGAATAAATTCAGCGTTTTAATAAAGTTTTTTCTTCTGGTCAGTTTGTTTGCCTTTCCTGCAATTGCTGATGAGGTCACCACAACTAGTTCTGTGTTAACCGGGCCCAGCTCTGAAACACAGGAAGAGGGCAAGACATTTCGAATGATCGATACAGTTCTTGGAGATGAAGGTTCATCAGCCGATGACACCAAACTGGCGTTCCCGCTGCCAAAGATTAACCTTGAGCTTCAAGATCAGATGGAGCCCAAAGACTTGAGTTTGAGTCTCAAGCTGGTCTTATTGCTCACTCTCATCACAATAGCCCCATCCATACTGATCATGATGACACCTTTCACCAGGATAGTCATTGTATTGAGTTTTACCAGAAGAGCTATCGGGACACAGAGTTTGCCTTCAGACAAGCTACTGGTCTCACTGGCTTTGTTTTTAACGCTGTTTCATATGGCGCCTATCTGGAACAAGATCAATGAAAAGGCAATTGAGCCATATGTAGCTCAAAAGATCACCTATCAGGAAATGTTCAAGGAGGGTATGAAGCCTCTGCGTGAATATATGCGCAAGGCCACACGTGAATCGGATTTGAAGATTTTCGTCAAACTGACCTTAGGGAAGAAACCAAAGTCTTTTGAAGAGGTTAGTACCTTGACTCTGATTCCCGCATTTATCATTAGCGAGTTCAAGACCGGATTTCAGTTTGGAGTGATTCTTTTTTTACCGTTTCTAATGTTGGATATGGTGATTGCAACCACGCTCATGTCCATGGGTATGATGATGCTTCCTCCGGCAATGGTATCCACACCTTTCAAGTTGCTTTTGTTTGTATTGATTGATGGATGGTCGCTGATTATCCATGCTTTGATGAAGTCGATTATTGTCACATGAATGAAATTGTAGCGATGACACTGATCAAGGACACCATGTACATGGCAATGATGGTTGGTTTACCTCCACTGCTGGTTGGTCTGGTGGTCGGGCTTTTGGTGACAATTTTTCAGACCACCACATCCTTGCAGGAACAGACCCTGACCTTTATCCCCAAGGTGGTTGCGACAATGGCAACCGTTATCTTCATGGGGCCTTGGATGATTTCACAGGTGACGACCTGGTCAATTAACCTGATTCAAAATGTTTCCTTATACCTAGGCGGCTGATGGACTCCACCCTGGTCATCTCCAACTTTTTCCTGTGTTTTATACGCTGGATGGGTTTGACCATGTTCATGCCACTTCTCAGTTCTCCGCACTTCCCTGCCAAGATGAAGGCATTGATGGCTTATTTCATCGCCTTCATTGTCTTTTTGAACCTGCCAGTGAATAGTTTTGTGGAAATGCAGACTGATGTAGACCTTTTGTTGGTGGTATTTAAAGAGTTTGTTGTGGGAGTCGTCATCGGACTGAATGTTGCCCTGGTAATGGAGATGCTCAATTTTGCGGGCTCTATTGTATCGACACCGATGGGTTTGTCCATTGCTACTGCAATCGATCCGGCCAGTGGTCAGCAAAGTACTACAGTCGGGCAATTCAACATGACTCTTGGAACCTTGCTCTTCCTTATTATCAATGGGCATCACTATGCTATGGAAGCCTTTCTTCATTCCTATGAAATCATACCCTTCGGGATGGCAGTTTTTGAGCAAAGCTCCATTCCTCATTTTGTGGAGATGTATTATAAAATCTTTGTGATTTCATTGCAGATGTCCATGCCATTGCTGGTGCCTCTCATTCTGATTCATTATTCTCTGGGAGTTGTGGTTCGAACCCTTCCCCGACTGAATATTTTTATGATTGGAATTCCTTTGCAAATCTGTTTGGGAATGATCACTTATGTGATTACCTTGCCTTATCTCGTGAAACTGGTGAAGGTTCTGTTTAGCCAGAGCTTTGAAGCAGCAAAGCTGAGTTTGAAGGTTTTTCTGCCATGAGGCCTGAGCAGAGAAGCTATCAAAACTTCTATTCTCACTTGTTTCTTGAACAAGTCCCGGTACTTGAGCTCCATGTACTTCAATTTGAAGAGTCGGCCGGGGAGAAGACGGAAGAACCCACCGAAAAGAGGCTTCAAAAGGCTCGTGAAAAGGGGAATGTCGCCAAGAGTCAGGATCTGACCACTGCGATCACCCTTATTATTGTTACGCTCTTCATGTACGCCTTTATCTATGAATTCTATGATGCAGTTCATGATATGTTTTTGAAATCAGTTCAGATGTTTGAGGTCCAAAAGATGACCGGAGATGACATGTGGACTTTTGTGGTGGATATCAGCATTTACTGGTGGTTGATTATGGTGCCAGTATTTTTTGTATCGGTTCTGGTGACCATAACAGCTTCTATCTTGCAGGTAGGATTGAACTTCTCAACGGAAGCAATGATGCCTGACCTTCAGCGTTTCAATCCAATCCAGGGAGCAAAAAAGATTTTTGGCGTACAGGCTGTAGCGGAGTTGGTCAAGTCAATGATAAAGCTGATTGTACTGGCATACTTTCCCTACAAGATGTATGTGATCGAATTTCAAACCATGACAAGCCTCCTTCACGCGACCATAGGGGATGCATTGGATTACGTCACCTGGTTAATGGTTAAACTCATCCTGGAAGTGGGTCTTGTTTTAATTATCTACGGAATCTTTGATTATATCTGGACGGCCTACAAGAGAAACAAAGACTTGAAGATGACCAAGGAAGAAGTGAAACAAGAGCGCAAGCAAATGGATGGGGATCCCCAGATCAAGGCTAGAATTCGTCAAAAGCAACGTGAACTTGCTCAAAGACAAATGATGGGAGAGGTGCCCAAGGCTGATGTAGTGGTTACCAATCCAACTCACTTTGCGGTAGCACTGAAATATGATCGCTCAGTTGCTGGTGGAGCACCAATTGTTGTTGCCAAGGGTAAGAACTTGATTGCCCAGAAAATTAAGGAAATCGCATGGGAGAATGATGTTCCGGTGATTGAAAATGTACCTTTGGCAAGATCCTTGTTTCGCCACGTAGAGCTGGGTGAATTGATTCCGGAAGATCTGTATCAAGCTGTTGCGACAGTCTTGGCCCAGGCTTACAAGATGAAGCGGAAGGCTGGTTGACTTCCTTGATTAAAGAATGGGACTTTCCTTATCCTTTCCAGGAGTTTGTAATTTCTGTTTAAGAAACGCTGAGGCTTGAACTCAGGAGTTAGTTTGTCCAGATTTATCTTCTTTACATTGGGTAGTTACGGAGATGTCATTCCACCATTGTCAATTGCCAAAGAGTTGGTTTTAAGAAGCCATCAGGTCTTGTTTTGTACCAACGAGTATTTCAGCGATTTGGTTCAAATTCATGGTTTGGAGTTTCTGGCAATTCCTGAGAGTGGTGACTATGAGACTTTGATCAAGTCGGTCAATGTTCATCATCATATCAGCTTGATGAAAGCTCTGCGTGATCATCTGGGTTCAGGTCCGGTGGCTGGAATGTTTCAACTATTGGCCGATCTTGAACCTGATGAAGATGATGTCCTTGTCAGCTACTTTGGAAATCTTGGTTTAAGTATTTTTTGCGAGAACAGGGGCCTGAGCTTTGTCAGTTTGTTGTACAGCCCTTCCCCACTTCGCTCCCTGTTATCTCCAGCCAGATATCAAAAACGCAACCTTCTGCCACGATTACCATTATTCGCAAGAAATTTGATTTATCAGACTTTCGATGCAACTCTTGATTTTTTCCTTAATGGTGATGTCCTGCAAGCCTGTGATCAGTGCAGTTTGAAGCTCTCGGGAAAATTGAGTACTCACTTGCATTCGAAGTCAAAAATTCTTGCCTTGTTTCCCTCTGAGTTTATTGGAAACGTCCCTGAGGATTGGCCTGGATCTGTCACAGTCTGCGGATTCCCTTTTTTGGGTAGAGTTGGTTCAGGGGAGATGAGCGAAGAACTTGAAACCTTTCTGGCTGATAGTAATTCTCCTGTTGTCCTCTTCACTCCCGGTACTCCCAATTCCAGGTCTAAAGACTTCTTTTCCAGAGCCAGGCTTGCCTGTGAGTCACTGGGTATACGGGGAGTCTTTTGTACTGTCCACGAGGAACAGTTGCCACCAAAGACACCCGGCTTCTATTACGCAAAGTATCTACCCTTCGCATCTGTCCTGCCCAGAGTTTCAGGGATTGTACATCATGGAGGAATAGGAACCAGCGCGAACTCCCTGCGAGCTGGAATTCCTCAGTTGATTGTGCCCTGGGGAGTGGACCAGTGGGACAACTCGCAGCACTTGCAAAGACTTGGGGTAGGAGTGGAGTTGCCCCGCTCGCAAAACTTGCAAAGATCTCTTGAAGCTCTTCTATCGAAAGAAACTGCTCTCAGGGCTGATGAACTGGCTTCCAGACAAGGATGGTATGGAGGTGCTGTTCAAGCAGCCAATCAGCTCGAGGCCTTATCCATTGAGGGCTCCAAAACTGGCGGGATTGATAGCTAGAGTTTTTCCATTCTCTCAAAGTAATCTTTGGTTTGAGTAACCACTTTCTTATGTAAAAAGAGGATCGCGATTAGATTGGGGATCGCCATCAGAGCCAGGGCAATGTCTCCGAAAGTCCACACAACATCCAGAGCGGTCACGGCCCCCAGATAGACAAAGCCCAGATACAGTAAACGATAAACCATCAGGTACTTGACGCCAAATAGATATTGAAAGCTTCTGTCCCCGTAATAACACCAGCCCACAATCGTTGAAAATGCGAACAACAGAACGCTCAAGTCAACGATGAGGTTACCAGATCCAAAGAACTTGGAGAGTCCAACCTCAAAAGCCTTTGAGGTCAGGGGAGCCCCGTTATGGAGTGCTTTTCCTTCAATCTGAAGAGCCTGGGGAGGACTTTGAATTTTGCCATCTTTGAGCTGGAGAATCCCTTCAAAGGGCTTTGAGTCAACAAGAAAACTGGCTTCCTCAACGTCAGCGTGATTAACCTCCACACTAAGATCCTCTAGCTTGCCTCCAGTGACATGAATTGATCCACTGACTTCCTCACAAACGCCATTTTGTATCTGGGAACAAACCTGAACCTCCGAGGGGACCAGAACCTGATCAAACTTGGTGCGGTGAGCGTCTGTTACAAGGATAGTGATAGCTGTTAAGCTGCAGATTATAATTGTATCGATAAAGGGGCCTGCCATGGCGACCACACCTTCTCGAATGGGTTCTTTGGTTTTTGCGCAGGCATGAGCTATGGGAGCACTCCCTTGTCCCGCTTCATTACTGAATAATCCCCGTTTGATTCCATAAAGCATAACCATGCTGAACCCTGCCGTTGCCGTTCCCCCAAATGCTGATTCTGTGTTGAATGCATCGGTGAAGATGGATAGAAATGCCGATGGTACATTTTCGATGTTAGCGATGAGAACCAGGGCAGCGCAGGCAAAATAAATCAAGGCCATAGATGGAAGAAGTTTGTCTGTTACAGACGCGATGCGTTTCACTCCACCGATGATGACTGCTCCCACAAGCAGAACCAGGGTAGCTCCAACAATATGCGAGCTAACCGTAGCTGTATCAAAAATGGATGCAATAGTATTGGATTGATTCATATTTCCGGTAGCAAAGGAGCAGATTACTGCACACACTGCGAAAGCGACTCCAGCCCACTTCCATCCAAGACCCTTTTCAATATAGTACATGGGTCCACCGGCAGCGTTTCCGTTGGCATCAAAGTCCCGGTATTCCATAGCCAGCGTACATTCCACATATTTGAGAGCCATACCGAATATTGCAGTCAGCCACATCCAGAACACCGCACCGGGACCGGCCCAGTGAATTGCCAGGGCGACCCCGGCGATGTTTCCGACTCCCACGGTGGCACTGAGTGCAACAGTCAGAGCTTGAAAATGGCTGACATCACCGTCATCATCGGGATCATCATACTTACCTCTGATCACGTCAAAAGCGTGTTTCAGTTTTCGAATCTGGATGAATCCTAATTGATAGGTGACCAGAAAGCCTGTCCCCAGGAGGAGGGCTACGAACAGTGGAAATACTTCAGGAAAACCGGTTATGTAATAGCTGATGCTGTGCAGTGTGCTTAATACATCCATAGAATAATCTCTTTGTGTTTGAATCTTCGCATTATTGCATGGGTCTCATTTGAAACCTGGCTTCGAAATTTGCTAACAACATGATAAGTTGACGCCCTCAAAGGGGCCTGAGCCCCGCAGAACAGGAACCCAATTCGTGAGTAGTTTAACATACTGCTGCACGGTACATGAAGGAATCATCTATGCCCAGAATTACCAAGGTTTACACGCGAAGCGGAGACGAAGGAAAAACAGGACTTGGTGGCGGACAGAGGGTTGACAAAGACAGTTTGAGAATTGAAGCCTACGGTACTGTGGATGAACTCAATTGTATTGTCGGGATGGCTGTTTTGGATTGTAGTTCCTCTGAACTCAAGGCTTGCTTGCCTAAAATCCAAAATGAGCTTTTTCACCTTGGATCTGACTTGTGCATTCTGGAAGAAGACAAGAAGAAGTGGCCTGTGCCACAGATGAAGCAAGAGCACGTGGACAGTCTCGAATCCTTGATGGACAAATGTCAGGAAGAACTTAGTCCTCTGGAAGAATTTATCTTGCCGGGAGGGACTCGCGGAGCTGCGACTCTGCATCTTGCGAGGACGGTCTGTCGGCGTGCAGAGAGAATCTGCGTAGCCTTGAGCAAAGTCGAGGAAGTCGGAGAGTATGTTGTTCCTTACCTGAACAGGCTCTCGGACACTTTCTTTGTTCTGGCACGCTATGAAAATCTCAAGTCCGGTTCCAAAGATGTCTTCTGGAACAAGGAAGCCTGAGTTTGGCATCCAGGATTCGAGTTTATCCGGCTCGCTTCGAGCAAAACCTGAAGCAGCTAGGGAAGTGGTCAGTCGAGCATAATCTTGAAGTCTGTGTCGTTTCCAAGTTGATCGGGATTGATCCAGTACTGACACCACTTATACTATCAAGTACTTTTTCCTCCATAGGTTTGAGCGAACTGAGTGATCTTGCACAACTGGAGTTGCTTCCTGGATACCAGGATTCAAATTTCACAAGAATCTGTATGAAACTTGTGAGTCCACAGGAACTGGAAAAACTGGTTTCTGTTTGCGAAGTGAGTGTACAAACCACTTTATCCAATCTCATTGATCTTGAGAGGATTTGTATTCAAAAGAAGAAGCGACACGGAGTTCTCCTGCTCGTAGAGTTTGGAGATTTAAGAGAAGGTGTGCCCGTTGAAAAGCTCAAAGAGTCCCTGGATTTTATTCGAACTTGTGAAACTCTGGATCTCTTTGCTGTGGGAACCAACCTGTCCTGTTTTCACGGGGTAGAGCCGGATGAGATCAATATGAGGAAGTTCTTGAATCTGATTGAATCTGTTGAAGGAGAGGGTTCGGTCACTCGCATTTCATCGGGAAGTTCCTCTCATTATAAGCTGGTCAGTAAGGGAAAGTTGCCCTCCCGATTGAATCATCTTCGTATTGGGGAGCTGTTATTCCTGGGTAAAGAAACTCTTGAATACAATCGAGTCGAAGAATTTAGTGACTCTGTTTTTGAGTTGGAAGTTCAAGTTCTTGAGTGTTTCCAAAGACCGATTGCACCCTACAATGGAAAATTGGGAAATGGTGCCTTTCTGCAAGATTTTGCAGATGCAAGTGAAATCAGAGATAAACCCTGGCAGTTGGTTATGGATCTTGGCAGGAAGCACTGTGACCCTTCTGATTTGCAAATTCCTAAAGCTTGTTCACTGATGGGGAGTAGTAGCGAATATCTGGTTTTGAGATCAGCCCTGCAAAGCAAACCCGGAGATTGGTTGAAGTTTTCTCTAAACTACAGAGGTTGGATGACGCTGCTTCAGTCTAAAATTGAGAGGATCTATGAAAACTAGTGGAGCAAAAGGAGTCACGCTCGTTGAGGCGTTGATTGCTCTAGGTTTGATGAGTGTGGTTTTCGCTACAGTATTTGCGTTTTATTCATCATCCTCCTCAAATTATAGAAATCAGGAGTCTGCTCAGTTTTATCAACGAGCTTCCCAAAGCCTTTTGAGTTCTTTGCGCAGGGATCTGAGATGTACAAACAGTATTCAAATGGAGGCTGGCAGCCAGGAGTTTTTACTGATGTCCAGTCGACTGGATGAAACTGGAAAGGTAATCAAAGATACGGTGCACTATCAATGGGGTGATATAAAGGTTGAACGTTTGAGTCAAAGTGGATCAACAAATCACTTCAATTTTGCTAATCAGTACTTTCCAGAAGATCGTTTTGAACTGGCTTTTTTAATGCTTACTCAAAAATCCATGCAAGTTCGAATCGAAGTCCTCTCCAAAGAAGGTGAAGAGAAATTTTCCCTCGAGGATCGGATTGTTCTGGAGTCACTCCAATAGGTTAGGCTATGCGACTTAGAGAATTGTTAAATCTGGAGGGAGAGTATTTACCCGGAGCAAAGAATCAGATTACTGATGTCGCCCGTGTGAAGGTTGCGCAAAGGGAAGTTTATCTGGAGAATCCCTGCTTGAGGACGGGGCTGACTATGATTTTCCCTTCACCTGAATGCTGGGAAGAGCAGATTTGTGCGGGGTTTTTCTCCTTTCATGGATATGGAGAATTTTCCGGATCCCAGTGGATAGCTGAAAGTGGTCGACTGGATGGACCGATTGCCTTGACTTCCACCTCTTGTCAGGGAGTTGTTCGTGACGCTATGTTTCGCTATGCAGCCAGGAAGAACCTGGATTTCAGCTATCTTCCCGTGAGTGCTGAAACAGATGACTCCTGGCTTTCAGACTGCAGCGTAGAGTCTCTGGATTTCTCAACCGTCTATGATCTCCTGGACTCTCCGCTTGATGTGGTGAGAGAGGGTAATGCCGGTGGTGGGATGGGTATGGTCTGCCATGAGTTCAAGGGTGGGACAGGAACTTCCAGCAGAGTCATTAAGACGGGAAATACTCAATACACGCTGGGTTGCCTGGTCCAGGCGAACTATGGGGAAAGAGCTCATTTACGTCTGGATGGAGTACCTGTTGGTCGCTATCTCGATTACCAAAAAATTCCCAGTGCCTGGAATGAACCACGTTCGAAAAGCTCACGCTCCAAAGGGTCTATACTTGTTGTCATTGCAGTCGACGCTCCGATGCTACCTCGGCAGCTAACTCAGCTATGCATGCGCTCCAGTCTTGGTCTGGGGCGAGTTGGTGGATATGGCTCCCACGAAAGCGGGGATCTGTTTCTAGCGTTTTCAACTGCCCAAAACTGGTCTAAATCAAGTTCTTCTACTTTGCAGTCTGTTTCGAGCGTAGACCTGGACCGCTTCTTTGAAGCTTGTGTGGAATGCACGGAAGAGGCGATCTGGAACGCGCTGTTGCAGGCTCAAACCTTAACGGGTCTGGAGTGCCGTAAAGCCAGGGCTGTGGATCTATCTCTCCTGCGAGAGAGTCTGAAAGGAACTCATCTGGACAGACTTCTAAAGAGCTGAAATCACGAGTTGAGAAAGTTCTCGCCCAAAGTCTTTTGAATGCGAGGAATTTTCTTCTCTACTTCCTTGATTGCCATCGACCAAAAGGATCCATCTTCCAATTTGAGCTGCAAATTACTTTCCACGATATCTTCACAAGTTCTGGATCCTGTAAGCCTCAGCATCTGGACATATCTTGAGTAGAAATCTCCCCGAAGCTCCAGATAGTTTGCAAAGAGGCCATGGGAGAACAAATAACCAAAAGTGTAGGGATAGTTGTAAAAGCATGCCAGGTTGAAATGCAATTTACTGGCCCAGAATGTACTCAAGGGCTGACTTAACCAAGGTCCATACCAGGTCTGAAAGCACTCATTCATCCACTGATCCAGATCTTTGACTGTTGGGTTGTACCCTTCCTCAAATTTTTGATATAACTTTTCTTCAAATTCAAATCTCAAGGGAATATTGATCAGATAGGTAATAATATTTTGGGCTTCTTGCCATGCAGCCAGTGCCCGAAGTTCTTGATAATCAGGATTGTCGAGTATCTCCTGAGCCAGGAGCAGTTCTCCAAAAATACTGGCTGTCTCTGCCAGAGTCATGGGATAGCTCCTGAGCAGGGGGGATAAATCTCTCATAACCCAGGAGTGGAAACAATGTCCCATCTCATGAGCCATAACCCGAAGGGACATCATTGTTCCCATGTAAGTCCCAAAAAGTCTGGGTTCTCCTGTCTTGGGAAATGAAATGGCATAGGCACTGGGACGTCTAGTTGGGGAGCGGGAAACATCAACCCAGTGATTTTCTACCATTTTTGAAATGAATTCGCCCATTTCCGGATGCACTTTACTGTAGGCACTTTCAACAATCTTGATTCCCTGGTGAAAGGCGATTTTCCGGGAAGGGCCGTTTACCGGGGCTGGTGCCTGTAAATCCCATGGATCCAGCTTCTCCTTGCCCCTTGATTTTGCCATCAACTCAAGAATCTTCCAGGCTTGCTCTCTAAAATTGGCTACTGTTTCGTTCATGCTCTCGAGACTTGTTTTTTCAAGACAGGAGCTGTTCAGTGGGCCACTAAGGAAATGACAGGGTCTATTGTGCGATCTTCTTTCGTTTTCCAGGGTTCTGAATTTTACCTGAGAGATTAAAATCTGCGCGAAGCTCAGCTTTTGCTGATCAATTGCCTTTTCTATTCCAAGAAGAGCAGCTTTTCGATTCTCCTCAAGGGCATCTTCAAGTAGACCAAGGGCCTTTGCATATCCAATAGTTTCACCTTTAAAGTCGATCTTGAAAGAACCCGTAAGTTTGGAATAGAGTTCACTCCAGGACTTCTTACCGGGTATCGAGAGCGACTTGAGCAAACTCTCTTCTTTGGAGTCAAGCAGGAAATCCTTCATCTTCCTCGACTGCTCTATAGCAAATCTCTCATCTTCATGAGCGTCTTCTTCAAGGTAGGTCTGGAGAAACTCATCACTGACACGATCAAGAATCAGGGAGTTTTGTTGGGTTCTAATGGAAATTTTTGAGGAAAGGTCTTGAAGTTGGGCTTCCATTTTTTGTGCATCTTCATCCTGGCTGTCGATACTGAGTCGACAAATGGTATAGACAGAGAGATTTCCCAGCAAAGGATAGATTTCTTTGGAGATCAAACTGCATTTTCGAAGAGTGGTGAGTAAATTAACAGATTCTTCAAATTCTTCGCAGAGCAGGGCACTCTCGAGCTCACGATTCGGTTCTTCCAGGCTCTCGTAGAGTTCCTTCACTCGAGTCAGGTCTTGTTTGAACTCTGGACTGTTGTATCCTTGATAAACCTCATCCAGCTTCCATTTGACTTCATTGACTTCTTTGGCGATATCTTCTTCCATTCAACTTTCCTTCTGAAAAAGACAAGTAGAAACTTGGTCAGGCAAATTGCATCTTTGAAGAGTGGTCAAGCAAACAATCTGATCTCAGTAGAGAGGCAGCTGACGCTATATATTGCACGGAGTCTACTGTAAAGTCAGCTCACAGGATAGTTTTGCTGAAACAAATTCAGACTGACTAATCGCAGTATATTTCCTTGACTTGTTCAAACAAACCCAAAACTCGATCATCTGCAATTCGGTAAAAGGAAAAGTTGCCATCTCTCCTGGATTTCACCAGTCCACGGTCCTTGAGCAAGCTTAAGTGTTGCGAGAGGTTGGCCTGGGCAAGATCTGTCAGTATTTCAAGGGTCTGAACATTCTTTTCCCCATCACGCAAGATACAAAGGATCTTCAGCCGTGCCGGGTGAGCCATCACCTTTAGAGCTCTGGAGGCAACCTCAATATTGCTTTCCTGCTCGCCAAAGAGTTCATTAAGCTCTGACTTCATCTTTTTCAATTCATCATTCATTTACATATTCTGCCATGGATAATTCAGATTTTGAAGTCCATTGTCAGCTTAATATTCTGTCAAGGCTTGGCCATGCAAATTCTCTAAGAGCTCAACTGGCTGAAAATGGGAAGTTAACATGCCTGAATTAGAGGTATTGTGATAGATTGAGTGACTAAGCTCAGCGAGAGTGTGTTCCACTTTGGATCGGCAACTGCAAGACAAAGAAGGTTCGTATGTTTAAGGCATTTGTGTTTGATATGGATGGGGTCATTGTAGACAGTGAATCCCAATGGAAGAAGCTTGAGCACAAATTCCTCAAAAAGGAGCTTCCCACCTGGGGAGAGCAAGACTATGAAAACATTACTGGACTCGGTATCGTTCAGTTCTATCAGTATCTCGTTGATCGTCATGGTCTTACGCTTGGAATTGAGGAGTTTGAAGAAAAAAATCGTGAGATAGCCCGTCAGATTTACAAAGAGTATGTGAGTTTGACCCCTGGTTTTCGATCCTTCATTGGCGAGCTGGCTTCCATGGATTGCAAAATCGCATTGTGCAGCTCTTCGCCAATGGAATGGATCGAGATTGTTCTGGAACGTTTTGATTTGAGAGATTTCTTTCAAGTGGTCGTAAGCTCAGATCATGTGAATGGAGTAGGAAAGCCTGACCCTGCTATTTACAAGCTGGTTGCCAGTAAACTAGAAATGAATCCAGCGGATTGTCTTGTGGTGGAAGATTCAAGACATGGAATTCATGCCGCCCGTGACGCCGGGATGACAGTTCTGGGTTTTCAGCCTGGTGATAACAAGCAGTCTTTGGAAGATTCTCATGGTGTCCTTTTTGGATTTGAAAACTTGTCCCCAAAAGCTCTGTTTTTCCACCTGGGTGAGATTGGAGATGAGTTCGTCAGCCCTCGAAAGCAAAGTCTGGATGATTTCGAAGGCCAATGGAAAGGTAGCGGTATCGAGCATGAAGGCTCGCCCTTTGAAGGCCATTTTGTCTTTGAGAAGCACAAACAATCCTTCTTCGCTCACTTTGCGGCTCAATCGATAGACGGAGCTGAAAGTTTCCATGAAGAGAGAGGATTGTTGGGTGTGCAGGATAGCCATTTTCGCTACGTTTTGAGCAATACTCATTTTGAGGAGTTACTCACTCATACCTTGTGTTTAGCGATCAATACAAGCGAGGGAGCCGGATTTTTGTTTTCCTATGGTGATCCCTATTCTAGCGAGGGTTTTCGAGAGAGAGTACTTTGGGCAAGAAAGGGCGAAGATAAATTGAGAATCCAGTATTACTGGGCTATGGGGGAAGAAGAGATGCAAGCTCGATCCGGATTAATCCTGGAGCGCATCTGAGCGGGTAAACCCTGTGAGTGTTCTGTTTCAAGAGCTCAAGCTAGCGGCAGCACAGCTTCCTTTGCAGGGAGCTTTCAAGCATCATTTAAACCTGGTTCTTCTTGCTTGTGAGTATAGAAACAGCAAGAGTTTGGAGAGTGACTCTCAAGCTGTTTTATCAGAAATCAGGGAGTTTGATGAATTGTCCAGGAAGTTGGACTACTACTCACTTGATCCCCAGTTTCGCATTCTCCTGCACCTGATTGAGAAAGAGTTATCAACTCCTGACTCTGACTTTAGAGACTGGCTGGAAGAAGAAAATCTCTTGCCAACTTTTCTCGCTCAGGGTTGGCGAAATGCTACTGTTCTTTTCCTTCTTGCAAACGTCCTGAAGTGCAGAGATTTTGTGAAGATTCTTCCTATAATGGGAAATGAAGAAGAGCAATTGGACCTGCTTCTCTACTATTGCTGGCTGCAAGGTTTTAAAAGTTATGACACCGAGAGCTTTCTTGAAACTCTGGGTGGTTTTACCTCAATCGAGGACTCACTGCTTCAAATTTCACGAGACCTGATCAAAGGCGGGTTAGTTTCTGAGCAAGCTTTGTTGTCTGAAAATGGAAGTGAGGAGTTTGCTTTTATACGCAAGATTCAGTTGGGCTGCATTGGCGAGCTAGATCAAGAATTTGTGGACTGTTTCGAATCTTCACCGAAAGATACCTTTCGAATAGTTCTCTGGTTGATTCTTCAAGGAGAAAATCGAGCATTCAGGGACTCATCGTGGAAGGAGATCGCTCTGAGCGCATTAGACAAAAGAGTTTATGAGCAGGATTGGGATTTGATTCGGGCAATGATGCTTTTGTTTTGCCTGAGAAGAGGAGAGCATGGGAGTGCAGGCAGGATTGTAAAGGGTTTCAGTTCCCCGGAAAAACTGATTCTGGCCTTGTCGATGTGTCATGACATTGGCCTTTTTAGCAAAGAGGGAGCTTTGATGTCGGTCTGGAGTGCTTTCAAAAAGGGCTTTGATGCCCTTGAGGAGGCAAAGAGGATTCACAAAGGTTTTCAAAGACTGAAAATCATGTTTCTCAGTGGAGTCCTGCTAGGTCTTCTGGGTACAGGCGGGATCTTGTATTACCTGATTTTTGTCAATCCGGACATTTTCAAAATTCATTAAGAAAAAAACCTGCCTTTTCTGCGATTTATTTTGCTAGACTGCTGATAGTTTTCACAATTACAGGAGCAGGGGCTTGACAATGTTAGTGAATACTAACATCATTAAACTATGAAAAGAATTCCCAAGGCTCAAAGAAGAATCCAGATTCGGGACGGTGCCATCCAGGTCTTGTCTCGAGAAGGTTACTTCAAAACAACAACATCCTTGCTCTCCAAAGAGCTGGGAATTGCTGAGATGATCCTGTATCGGTCCTTCTCAAACAAAGATGAGCTCGTTTGTGAATGCATCAGTCATGTTCGTGAGGAGCGTCTTGAATACTGGAAAACCCTGAAAGAGGGGATTGAACCAGTGGCTCTTCTGGAGTCCATAGCTCGCGACTTCATCAAGAGTCCCGCTCAGACGAGTCCCAATTTTCTCATGCTCATGCGTTTGAGCAGTGAAAGAGTTCCTGAAAAAATCGCATTGGAACTCTCAAGAACATTTCAAACCTATGTAAATTACCTGAACTCTATCTTACTAGAAATACATACTGATATAAGCTCTCGAGAGCTTGAATCCAGAGCCTGGGGCTTGTTCGAGTGGGCAATCGGTCTGGGCGTTGTTCAACTATTGCCGGAAATACCCTGTCACGAAGAGGACTTTCTTCAAAGGCAATTCCAGCTATCCATGAGTCTGGCCCTAGCTCCGTCCACAGACGGGAAAAGTCGGTAGATATGAATTTTTACTCTTTGATAACCAGTGTTTTCCTGGTCTCTTTTGGACTGGGGTATATCAAGTTTTTTGGAGTGGGTTACATCGCGCATCACCTATATACTCCACAGGACAAGTCCTGGATTTTACTGCTTGTGCAGTCATTACTGACCCTGGGGCCAACATTGATATATTTTCTGGCAGGTCCAATTTCCTCAGCTTTTCCGAAAAGGAAGATCATGTTCCTCGGGGCAGGGTTGACTGCGGTTGTCCTCTATTTTGGTCATCTCACCTCATTCGTAGGGACAATCTGGGTCTATGTGTTTCTAACAGGAACTCTGTGTGGCTTCTATAACTCCAGTAAAATGTCAGCGATACCCTTGCAGGCAGTGGATCTGGAAAAGTCTACAACTGCAGTTAATGGCTTAATGACCATCATCTTTACCGTTGCAATGCTTATGGGAGTCCCTCTGGGTACCTGGTTGTATGAAAATCATCCCCTGGCTGGTCTCTATATTATTGTGGGGATTTTTAGTTTAGGGGCCTTTTCAGCCTTAAAGTGTTCGTATCCACAAGAAGAGTTGATGCCTTTGAGTCAAGCTTTTCAGGACCTGATAAGAAATACAACTGACCTCTTAAAAGTCTTTTGGCCATTGTTACTTTCGGGTCCACTCCTTTGGGGTGTTGCAGCCGCTGTTAGCCTCTCTATTACAGCATTTGCTGAAGCAAGATTTTTAGGATCAGCAACCCTGTGCTCCCTGATGTCCCTTTGGGCTGCAGTGGGAATTATCGCAGGGAATGTGCTCAGTGCCGTACCAGCACTCCAAAAAAACCGCTTTCGAGTGTCCTTTGGAGGCTCTGTTGTATTGCTGTTGCTGATCTATTTTTACCCGACAATTGTACTGGCGATGGAGCCAGGTACCGTAGTCGATGATAACTTTAAAATCTACTGTGTTGCCGCTTCCCTCTTTGTTCTGATTGGACTCATATTTGGAGTGACAACAAACCTTGTAGATTCAGCTTATCTCGAAGCTGTTGCCCTGGCCAAACTTGAAGGACATGGCGCAGCACTTCAAAGCGGACTGGTTTCCCTGTTTTCCTTTGTGGTTAGCGGCGGTGTGGGATATCTAACTTTTAAGCAATTGATGAGTCCCATTGACCAGTTCACGATGCTGGCTGTTTTAAGTGCCATGGCATCCGTACCCATTTTTCGTTACAGCAGGAGGCAGAATGCGCTTCATCATTGAAACCTTGTTAGTCTGGTTTGTTAAGTTTCTCCTATCTTTGCGCTATCGAATCGATGTAAAGGGACTCAAAGAGCTGGGAAGTTGCAAGGGAACTTTGTTTCTACCCAATCACCCAGCCGAGATTGATCCCGTTATTGTCACTTGCCTGCTCTATCCACAGTACAAGGTTCGTCCGGTAGTTCTCGAGAGTATGTACACTCTCCCTGTTCTCCACACAATCATGAAATACATTGACTCGATACCTATACCGAGCATGGAAGAAGGGGTAAGTAGCTACAAGCTGAAGCGCAGTGAGCGCATCGTCACTGAAATTGTAGAGAAGCTTAAATCAGGTGAAAACATTTTGCTCTATCCAGCAGGAGGATTGCAGCGAAGCGGTTTGGAACGGTTGAAGGGCGCTAGCGGAGTGGCTAATATTATCAAAGCCCACCCTGAGGTTCCTGTTGTTACCATTCGAAGTAGAGGATTGTGGGGTAGCTCCTTTGGAGTGGCTCAAACTGAGGGAATCACGCCCGACGTGATGACGATTCTCTCAAAGAACTTTCTGAGGCTTCTGAAGGGAGCTATCTTCTTTTTGCCTCGAAGAAAAGTATGGGTGGAATGCGAACAGGCCGGCACAGATTTCCCCCGAAGTGGCGATAAATTTGAGATCAACGGTGCCCTTGAGAAGTACTACAACGCACCCGGAGAAGAAGAGCCTTCGCTAGTTTCCTATTCATTTTGGTTTGCTGACCAACCCGAGTACAAACCTACTCCAGATTTACAAGACTTGAATCTTGATGAAATTGACCCGGCCATTCAGGAAGGTGTCAAGGAAGAGTTTGCCAAGATGTGCTCGTTGAAGAAGTCAGAGATTGAAGCTTCCATGAGCCTTGGGGAGGATTTGGGACTTGATTCACTGGATCGTAGCGAAATTCTGATTTGGCTTGACAGCCGATTTCATGTGCAGGATGTTGAGATTGCGGAACTAGTGACAGTTGGCAATGTAATGCAGATTGCTTCAGGACGTGCTAATCAGGATCAGGCTCATTCGGTTCGAGCACCCGAGGCCTGGGAAGAAGTGTACCGACCGGATGTTAAGACTCCTGAGGGAGCGACAATCATCGAGGCGTTTTTGAGAAATGCCTTTCGGATGAAAGATTATGTGGCTGGAGCTGATGAAAACTCCGGTGTCTTGAAATACAAGCGTTTTTTAATTGGCTCCATGGCACTTGCGCGAGCAATTGAAAAGCTGCCAGGAGACAAGATTGGAGTGATGCTACCAGCAACAGCAGGTGTCGGGCTTGTGACTCTGGCGACAATGTTGGCGCGTAAGACTCCAGTAATGATTAACTGGACTCTGGGTTCGCGAAACCTTGATCATGTCAAAAGTATTACTGGTCTTCAATCGGTTCTGACCTCAGGTAGATTTCTGGACAAGCTGGGTTTGGTGGATCTCGGTCCCATTGAAGAGAATTTTGTGTTACTCGAGGATCTTCGTGCGCAGATTTCGCTCAAAGACAAGTTGTCGGCCGCTTTCCTGAGTTGGAGCAGCCCCGAATCCGTTTTACGCAGTTTTCAATGTGAGAATCTAAAAGAGGATGATACAGCTGTTATCCTTTTTACCAGTGGAAGTGAATCTGTTCCCAAAGGGGTGCCTCTGAGTCATTCCAATATTCTCTCCAATATCAAGGATTGCCTGGGAGTAATACCTTTTGAGAGTAAGGATGCACTTTATGGTTTCCTGCCCCCGTTTCACAGTTTCGGTTTTACCATTACTACTTTTCTCCCGTTAACATCAGGTTTGAAAGTGGCTTACTATCCAAATCCAACGGAATCTCGCCGACTTGCCAGAGGAATTCGAATGTGGGGAATCACCACAGTTTGTGGTACTCCATCCTTTGTTCAGGGGATCTTTCAAGCCTCCCAGTTGGAGGATCTTTCCAGTGTTCGTTATTTTGTTACCGGTGCAGAAAAAGCTCCCGAAGAACTGTTTGAGAAAGTTAGGACTCTGGGTGCCGTAATGCTGGAGGGCTACGGTATTACCGAGTGTGCTCCTGTGCTGGCAATGAATTATCCTGGTCGCCCCAGAGCTGGGGTTGGTTTTCCCGCACCTTCGGTTCAGGTGAAGATTGTTAATCTGGAAGATTACAATCAGGAGCTTTCTCAGGGAGAGCTAGGAATGATTCTGGCTAAGGGACCCAATGTATTCTCGGGTTACCTGGGTACACAAGCTCCAAATCCATTTCACTCTGCTGAAGGAACGAACTGGTATGTGACGGGAGACCTGGGTTTCCTGAATGAAGAAGGGGCTTTAAATCTGGGCGGTCGCAAAAAACGCTTCGTAAAGATAGCCGGTGAGATGATCAGTCTACCGGCCATGGAGTCAATTCTCTTGGAGAAGTTTCCCAAGCCTGAAAGCTCTGATGGTGAAGAAGAAGGGCCCGCACTGGCGGTGGAGGCCCTCGAACTAGAAGGAGCACGACCAATTATGGTTTTGTTTACTACGAATTCCGTTACGCTGGAGCAAGCCAATGAAGCTCTTAAAGAGGCTGGATTTGCAAATGTGGGTCGTCTGACAAAAGCAGTGGAGCTTAAGAGTATTCCTCTATTGGGGACTGGAAAGACAGATTACAGGGGACTGAAGTCCATGATTGAACAGGAAGCCTGATCTGTGGATTTTTGTTTTGAAGTCCCTCGCCGCGTAGTAACATAAAAATTATGGAAGGAGATTTGAAGGAAGCTCAGAACAAGCAAAAGGAAGTCGTTCGTGATCTATTTTCAAGAGAGCGTGAACGGGAACTCAGAGCTTTGGTCGAGATCATCGAATCGCCTGACGAATCCTATAAGAAAGCACTTCTTCGATTCGAGAAAGAGGTTGCTGATCCTTATGTGCTTGCCAGTTTGGTAAAAGCTCTGGCAGTGATACTCAAGCTGGATGCTCCCAGGCATGTGACTCGTTATCTTCGTCATCAGGATGGAAGAGTCAGAGCAAACTCCATGGAAGCCCTGAGTCTTTGCGGAATTGATTTAAAGACTGATCCGAAATTGATGAAGCTTGTTTTGAATTTCCTGGGAGATCCCGAGCCAAGAGTTGTCACCAATTGTATGCGACTCCTTTCTTCATCACTGGATCGTAAACAACTTCTGGACCTGGTAGGACGTTACTTCGATTTTGAGGAAGAGCGTATTTGTTTGAATGTGCTCTACATCATCAAGGAGCTGCAACTCAAAGAAGTCTTCGATCTTGTTCAAAAATGTTTGAATCACCCTTCCAAAAGAGTTCGTCAGCATGCCGAGGATATGCTGGAAAACTTTAGCGAGGAACATCAGGAAGCCAATCGTCTCTCCATTCGATCAGTAGGTCCTAAGTCCGAAGCTTCCGATGATCTGGAATTTGATTTGGATCAGGAGTTTGAGCAAACACTTGGTGACCAGGCAACCACAGCTGAAGAACCTGGCGAACTTGATATGGATTTTGGTACATCCGATGATGGTCCAATGGCTCAATACACTCGAATCGTTGACAAGAGTGACGGGGCAGTAACGCACGAATACGATGAGGAATTGAGTCGGGAGTATTTGAAGAAACTCAAGGAAATGCTCAAGTCCAAGGATACGCAGGCTCAAATTGGTCTTCTTTTTGAAATTACAAGACACAATGTGGGAGGCGAGCTCCTCGATTTTCTCAGAGAACTTCTCACAGCCAAGCCTGATGCCTTTATCACAGCAACACTTGTGAAAGTGATCGGGATTCTATCCAATGAAGATGAATGGAACACCTTAAGTGTTTTCTTAAATCATCGTAATTTGCGAGTCGTTTCAAACACAGTGGAGGCTTTGGTTTCACTGAAGGACAAGCGCCTGATTCCTCATTTAAACGAGAAGATCCAGGAAGTGGATGTAAATGAGGCAGCTCAGGTGCGAATTCTGACTTCCGGATTGCCGCTTCTGATGGAGTTTCAGCCAGAAAAAGCAGTGGAGATAGTTCATTTGCTCGCTGCAGGCAATCTAGGAGCAATCGCATCTTTAGTGGTGATCTTGCAGAAATGGAATGATCCACCTGCGCAAGTCGTTCAGGTTGCCGTTCATTTAGTTTCTCAGGAAAGTCGTCTGGAAGTTACCCGATCCCTTTGCTCCTTTGTTGAGCAATGGGTGGACGAGAAGCAATACGAAGAGATCCGGGCCATGGTCAGGGAGCTTGAACCGGGTTCCCGGAAGAAAGTAATTCTTGAGAGTCTTCGTTTGATGGAGAGACGTTTGGGCATTGAGGCTCATGAAAAGCTCGATCTGGATTCTGAAACTCAGGTTGGTGCCCAGGATCTTCAAAAGGCAGCCGAAGGTTTCCTTGAGGAGAAAGGCATTGAGGTTCAAAAGGACAGCTTTCTATCCTTGAGAAACGCGAGAATTGCGGGCATTGCAGTAGTTTTTCTGGCAGTCTTGTCTGGAATGTTCGTGTTTAGAAATGTGTGGTTGGGATGGCTGGGATTTGGAAGCATTACTATGAGTGGGGTACCGTCACCTGTTTCTTCTGAAAGTAATGTTCAAAAGGCTTCCAGCAAAGGTGATCTGCAGATCATCAAGGGTCATGCAACGGTTTCGAGCATCGATTTTGAAAACTTAACAATTCTCGCACAGGGAAAGGAGATGTATGAGCTCTCCATTCCAAATGAAAAATTGTTGCAGTCTTTCAAAACAGGACAGCAAATTAAATTTGTTGGTGAATTTCTGGAAAAGGAAATTACCGATGAGGTCATCGTGAAGATTCGCTACGTTTTTGAAGATGTTCCATTCAAGGGTCGCAAGGGCTAGGTTGTGAATCAATTGCACCGTAAACATTCGAGAAGGGCTTACACCTTAGTAGAAGTATTAATAGCTGCTGGTCTTCTTACGCTTGTCTTCGCTACTGTGATAGGTCTTTATGTCTATTTCATGCGTGGCTCAAAAGAAGATAGCAAGGATCAGGAATACTATCGCCTTTACTCATCCTTGGAGGCCAGGGTCAAGGCAGATATTCGAAGTGCACGATCCGTTAGTGAAGATGTTCCCGGAGTTTTTACCCTGGAGAGACTTGTGGAGCCAGAGCCCGGAATGATCAAAGTAGAAAAGGTTGTTTATTGGGTGAATGGTAGCGGGCTCGGTGTCGATCGATTCGAAACCAGTACTAACAAGAAAATACGTTACGATTTCTCATCAGTTCTTGAGCCGGGTCAGAATTTTGAATTTCGCATAAACCCTTGAGTAGAGGTTAAAAGTAGAGTGAACCCGGATCTTTTCATGAGATTAGCTCAGACAGCTCTCAAGATTTGCTTAGCGTGGGCGCATCTCATGATGTGGTTTGGAGCAAGCTTGTCAGGGTAGCTCGATCTGGACTCTGAGAACAACCTCCCGGACACTCTTCCACGAAACATTATCCAGCCCCTGGCTCTGAACGCTGGCAGGAGATAGAACTTTGGTGTTGCGAGTGTGTCTGGAGAGCTCTTGAATCAAGGCATTGGCATCTTTTCCGGGTACCTGCAAGAACAGTGTTTCCACAGGGATCCCGTCTTGGCGACTACGAATTCGATTCACTCCACGGACTTTCTTTTCAAGCTTTTGGAGCCACTCTTCAAAGAGTACGCCCGGCTTCCATTGAGTCTTTAACTCGAGCACGAGATCTTGCTTCTTCCTGACATTTACTCTGGAAAAACTACTTGCAGACTTTCTTGTCTTTTCAGTGAAAGAGGAGCTCATTTCAGCGATTGCAGTTTCTTCTTTACTGGCAACTTCCTCCGAGAAGCTATCATCAAAGCTGGACAGCACATTTTGGGTTTGTGCAACGAGTTTCTCTTCAGGAGCCTTTGCTGAAGCCAGGTCCAGAGAAGAGCGCACCTGACCACTTCCGAAGAGTCCCAGACTGGAGGACGCTCTCTTCTTTTGAGCAGCTGCAATTTTTTCGACTGCCACTGTCTCACTGGATAAGGTTTCCGGCTTGTCCATTGATTGCTGAATTTTAGCCAGGAGTTCCTTGCGCTTGGAACTCTGAGGGCGAGCTGGAGTAACCAACATACCTGATCGTGACCTGGCTTGTCTTGAGATGATCTCAGGCTTCGCAAATACAGAGTCCGCCTCTGTTTGAGAAGACTCACTTTCCATGAAATCAGCGCGACTTTCTCCTGAGTCAGTTTCAAGGATTGAGTCAACGCTAACATCATCTTGCTTGTTTGAGGGAGCGTTCAAAGCAGTTGCACTGGCTAAACTGAACCCCGAATCAAGCCCTTGAGAAGCAGTATCTTTCTGATTGCCTGGTGCCTGAGGGAAAAATGATTCTGTATTTTCGTTCTTCGATTGCTCCACTTTTTTCAATGCAGAGTCAGGATTTGCCTGGGAGAGCATACTTTGCTGTGAAACACGAAGTTCAGATTGCGTGGGCACAGGTCCTGATTGAAAGAAGACGACTACGCCAAGAGTAGCGACCACTCCAAAACTGAAACCACCCAAATGGCGAGCCAGGAAATCGAGGACTGGATTCTTCTTTTCCTGATCTTCGAGTTGGAGACGATGGAGTTCCTGGCGAACCATCGACTTCAAGGCAGGTGGTGGCTCATGTTCTTCCAGGTCTGAGACTTCCTGGAGAAGAAATTGCATCTCTAGAAGATCCTGCTCCGACTCCAGCTCAGGAATTTCCTGCTTGAGTTCTTCTATGTCGTAATTGTGTTTATTTTTCATTGTTCTGGCGGTAAAGGTGATGATGCAAAACCGGTTTGAGCTTTTCTCGAAGTTGCAAACGGGCCCGATTGAGTCGGGACTTCACAGTTCCAAGATTGCAATCCATGATTTTAGCGATGTCCTCATAGGACATGTGTTCAATTTCTTTCAGTAAGATTACACTCCTGAAATTTTCAGGCAATGTAGCTATCGCTTGCTCAATGAGTTTACGCAGTTCGGCTTGTTCCATTCTGGCAGTTGGAGAAGGGGCCTGACCCTTTTCAAAAGCCAGCTTGTCTTCGAGACTGTTGTCATTTTCGTCAGTCACCATGGGTCGTTCTCTGGATCTGAGTTTTTTGAGCTTTTCCAGTCGATTTCGACAGGTATTCATGGCGACTGTGTACAACCAGGTGTAAAAGTGTGAATCTCCTCTGAATTGAGAGATGCTGCGATGGACTTTAACAAAAACTTCCTGGGTCAGGTCACTTGCTTCTTCTCTGTTTTGCACCATCCGGAAGCAAAGATTGTAGATTTTGCGCTGGTACAAGTCGAAAATCTCGTCAAAAGCGGACTCGTTGCCTTCCTGCAGGCGACGGGCCAGGTCATTTGCGGTCTCTCTGCTTTGATTTTGAGAAGCCTTTCCTTTGACGATTGTTTGGCTCACTGAGACAGCTCCTTGAACAGTGGAAACAATATACCCATCCCCACCTTGAGTTGCCAGTCCTGAGTTTGAAGCCATAGCTGTTTGCCAGGTTTTTAAAGTTATGATGTTGAACATAACAAGTATGACAGAGGCCTCTTATCAAGGGTTCCCAATATTTTCCCAAAGAGAATTCTTTCGTCAGGAGTTTATTTGGTAAACTGCCTGCATGGATATCTATTTCAAAAGTATTGCGGTTTGTAAAGAAGTCGAGTCTCCGGAAAATCCTGGCGCCCTGGAGCGAAGGGTAGCCCTGGTTCCCCGTGAAGTGGGCAAGCTTGTAGAGCTTGGCTGTAAGGTTTTCGTAGAGCAGGGTGCCGGCGAAGGAATCGGGATATCCGATGACGAGTACACCAGCGAGGGGGCTGTCCTGCAAAATCACCGGGAAATTTACCAGGATAAGGACTTGATCATTAAGTTCAAGGGTCCTTCACTTGAGAGTATTGAATGGATGGAGAGAGGGTGTACCCTTTTTTGTATGGCCCATTTTGCCAGTTTTCCTGCGCGGGCAAAGATGCTTGAGGAAAAAGGGATCCAGGTCATCGCTATGGAGAATATTGTGGAGAGCCCCAAAAAGATTTCCGATGAAATTCTTCTCTCTAAGACTGCGATGAAGCACTGTCTTCGTCAGGCCGCTCGTCGAATCGATTCTCTCAATGTTCACTTTCTAGGACACCATTCCAGAATGGTTGGGGGTATCCGCCGCTGTGCCAATAGACACCCAAGATCAGTGACCATTCATCCTCGAGACGTGAATGTAAATGACATCAACCTTGAAGCAGGAAACAATCTTGTCTTCTTTCACAGTTGGTGGAATCAGGGTTCTCACAATATTCCTCCCGCTATTCTTGATTTGAAGCAAAGAGAAGACTGCCCCATCCTTTATGATTTGAGAGAGTTTGAAGAAGAGAATGGTGCTCAAGCGATCAAGCGATATCGAGAAACTCATCCTCCTTTTGAATTTGGCTTGAGAAGAATCCAGAGTCTGCATGAAACCGGGCAGGCAGGTGCCCGTTATGGATTGAAGTTGCTCAAGGAAGTGTCTGCTCTGAAGAAATCAGCCAGTGATGTGGTGGTAGTCGTCCTCGGCTACGGGAATGTCGGTATGGGCGCTATCGATGAGTGCTATAGTGCGGGGGTCAAACGAATCCATGTGCTTGGTCGCAATCACACCATGAAGGGTGCAATTGAGCACTATCTTCAAGACGCAGATCTAATCATTAACGCCGCTGAGCAACCCAGGGAGCTTCGAGGGATCAATTATCTGGTTACAAGAGAGCATGCCCGCTCCGTAATTCAAGACGGTAGTGTTGTTATAGATTTGATCGGTGGAAGTGCCAGTAATCGCTCCGCCGTAGAGAATGTGGTGGAGTGTACCTTCCTGACTGATCCACATTTTGAAGCGGATGGCGTCTATTTCAGTTCTCTTTGGGGATGGCCAATGATGGGATTCATGGAGAAGACTGCTCACAAGTACAGTGCGCAAATCCTGGATGTCCTCATCGGAGATGAAAAACTGATCTCGGGTACAAAAGAAGCAGGCGTGGCGATTAGAAGTGCCATTGAATGCAATCCCCATTAATCCGGGCAGAAACTGTTCATCTTTACCACCCGGGTGTGCCGGTGATGTTTTACGGATCTAGTTTTGGAGAATTCTACTTTTCCACCAGGCCAGGCTGGTAGTGTCTTCTTGATTCAAGTTTGGATGAGTCTTAGTTGTTTGCAATTAGCGCTGAGTTGAGTTGGGCGGAGTCTAAGCTTCAGGGTGAGCTTTCCCGTTCCAACGTCTTGTTATCGGTCTTTTCATTTTCTAATGTCTAGCATATACATAATGTTTAGCGATATTTCTTTTGAATGGGATGAAGTAAAGAATTCGAGAAACAAAAGAGTTCATGGTGTCTCTTTTCAATTTGCTCAGTTCGTTTTTGAAGATCCGTATCATTTATTACTCTTCGATCCCTTTAAAGATGGTGAGGATGGGTATCACGCTCTGGGGTTAGTTACAGAGTCGGCATTAATTTTGGTAGTCCATACTCGTCGTGAGAAAGATGGGAATAAAGTTGTTAGAATAATTTCAGTGAGAAAGGCTACCAGTACTGAAAGGAAAAAGTATGAAGAGAGGAGATAAGGAATTTAATGATGAAGTTCAGAAACTGTCGCTGTTGTCTGATGAAGATATTAATACTTCAGACATTCCTGAGATAGACGATTGGAGTAAAGCCACTCAAGGAGAATTTTACAGGCCTGTCAAGAAACCGATTAACATTAGACTGGATTCTGACATTATAGCTTGGTTTAAATCAAAGAATAAGAAATATCAGTCCAAAATTAATGAAGTACTACGGAAGCATATGTTGGAAAATTTAGAAAACTGACTCAAGTGTTTTTAGAGATTTCGGAAGGCATTTTTCATCCTGACTTTCTCGTAGAACTTAGGCAGTTGGCAAGTGACGCAAAAGTAAATCTTGTTTCCACTGTGAATTTTTTGAAGGAGTTTAGTCCGACCCTCGGAAGGCCTCATCTTGATACTTTGAATGGAAGCTCATTTAGCAATATGAAGGAAATTAGATTTAGTTCAGCTAGCGGGATATGGAGAGCTTCTAAATCCATAGCGTATCAGTTAGGAAACTTGGCCTGATTCTTGATTTTGTTTTGAACCTTGATCTTGAGTTTGTTCAGCTTTTTGGGCAAGATTTCCTCGCTGGCTTTGCTTTGCAGAAATTCTATTTTTTCAAGCAAAGTAGCGCTGTTCACATGACGAAAGAGAAAGTCCAGACAGGAGTCCAGAACCGTTTCATCAGGGGTGAGTAATAATAGATCCTGAACAGTTCTCTCCAGAATAGGACTGGAATGCATCCAGTAGCGCAAACTGGAGGCAAAGGCCTTTCTCGCTGTGTCATTGCCTTTGGAGAGAATCTGCATTGCTTTTAGAGCCAGTTGCTCCTTTTCCATAATGAGTTGAGGCATGGCAATGGCAACCATCTGCGCTTTGTTTCCCTGATTTAGGTTACCAGCTTGCACCAACTGATGGATTTTGGGTAATAAGCGAAAAGAGTCCGTTTGCATCAAAGCCTCGAAAGCCGCAAGCTGCACCTGACTGTCCTTGTACGTCATAAACTCATTGAGATGTACCCAGCGATCTTCAAAACTTTGACTCTTCAGGGATCGAATGGATTGAGCAATCAATTCCGGATCTTTACAAATCTTCAAATAGACCAGAAGTTTTTCAATGATTACGAAGTCTTGATCCAATTGCTCGATTGATAGAAGTAGATCCAGCTGCTCTCCCTTGTTGCCCAGTTTTTGCGGATCAAAGCTCTTCTCCATTTTGGCAAGGACTTCATCTCTTGTAAGTTTGGGCTTCTTCTTGGTAGTAAGCATGTGGACCTTGTGAGCTTTGTCGAGCTCTTCTTCTTGCTCACCACTCAATTTCGGCCATCCATCGAGGATTTCCTTCGCCTTGTCCCTCACTTTCTGAACCGGGTCTTGCGAGAGCCCTTTGAGAAAGGAAATAAGCGAGGGCTCTTTGAGAACACCTATGCAATACAGCGCGGTCAGGCGGTAAACGGGGCGCTCATCCTCACTTAAGCTACGAAGGGATTGTACGATCTTCGTTTCATATTGGCTAAATCCACCATCTTCTGTAGCCAGTGCCATAATAGCGTTACCACGGATTCGATTATTCTTGTCGTCCAGGTAAGGCAGAAAAAAATCATGGTGAGCACTTGGCAGAACAGGAATCATAGCCTCAAGCGCATTGGCCCTCACACGATCTTCCGGATGAGCGATGTAGGTCATGAAAACTTTCAGCTTTTTGTTTTCAGGCAATTGAGAATCACTGATCTGCTGTATTAGCTGAGCAATTTTTAGGGGCTCTTTCTCCGTTTGAAGGGCCGCGATCAGCTCGGGTACCTCTTCCTCTTCTACAGGATTCTCCTCTCCTTCGCCGTGGGAGTGGAGAAAGCGTTTGACGTCCATTGCCCTTTTCTGAACACTGTTGTCTGGATCTTTGACGAGATCCCTGGCAATCTGGGAGGCTCTCTTCAAATTCAAAAATTCAGCCAGATCCAGGGCTCGCAGACGCATTTGGGCTTCCTTGTCTCTGGATAGTTTACGACACAGCTCCAAAGCATGATCCTGACTTAAAAGCTCCAGAGTCTCTCTGGCGGCACTCTGTACGGTTGTGCGCTCGTCCTGCAGGAGCCTTGTAATCTCCATCAGATGTCTTGTGCCGCCAATAATTGCCAGATTCTTGATGGCTTCATTGACCACCTGTTCCTCATCGTCTTCAAGATATTTTACGATTCGGTTACAGTGAATCGGACCTTTGAGGGCCATTAGTTGAATATTGGCAATTCTCAAAGTGGGGGTTTTGTATTTTTCCTCTGCATTGAGGGTGAAGGGAAGCATTTCTGTGAGCTTTTCTTTGAGAATATAGCGAACAGCCTCCTGTCTCTCTTTCTCATTGGCCCCTTCCAGAGCCTGTTTGACCTTGCGCTGCTTTTCACCCAGATCATCTCCCCAGAAGTCTGCATGGCTCTGCAACTCATTCAACGCTTTTCGAATATCATGCTTGAGATCAAGATTGGGTTCAGACTTCAACAGTTGAAGGAGCACCCTGGTTTTATTGGGATAACTTGATTTTACAAGTGAATGGACAGCATTTCGCCTGGTAGAGAGTTCTTCACTGAAGAATGTATCCACATCCAGGTAACGTAAATCTTCGACAGTAAGAGTGAGTTCTCTGTCTCCCTGATCCTGGATCCTGTTGGCTTTACTCAGGACATTTAAATAAGCTCCCATTTCCACAGTGGTTCCATTATGTCAGGTCGAGGACAGCTGGAGCAAGACCACATTCATAGTAAGTGGATTCCAGTCGAGACAAATACCGGGGATCTCCCTTCTCATATTGTGCTAAAACTTCCCTGATCTTTTGCAGATGTTCTGAAGGCATGGCTGCATTTGCACCAGAGCACATCCTTAGCAGAAACCCCGAAATTGAGTGGAGCAAGACTGCCTGCCTGAGGGCTTCTTTCTGATCCAGACCAAAACTCAAAGCACCTGCACACAAACCGGCAAGAATATCTCCCGAACCTCCTTTGGCAAGGGCGGCGTTGGGAAAGGGCAGGATGTCCAACTCCCCATCTCCATGAACCAAAATACTGACTGAATCCTTGAGCAGTAGGCTTACATTGCAGGAGCCTGCAAATTCAAGTGCGTCCTTGTAGCCATTGAGTACCTGCGGACTGATTCGGCCTTGTTCTCCCGGGTGAGGGGTCAGAATTGTAGAGCTTTTTCTCTCTCTTAAAACTTCCTGCCATTGCCGGGGATTGTAAATAGAAAAGGCATCCGCATCGATTACAGCAGGCAAGTCTGCTTCCAGAATCTCACGCATCCTGTTTTGAAATTCGGCAGAATGACCAGCTCCGGGACCAAGAATGTAAGCGGATTCAGCAAGAACCTTGTCCTCAAGTTCCAGACACATGATTTCAGGAGAGCTTCCCTGTACGAAGGGTATACTTTCCTTTTGAGTTTGAACAGTTACGAGACCCACACCACTTTGAAAAGCTGCCTTGGCGCTGTACTGAATTGCTCCCGATTTGCCCGGCTCTCCTCCAACTGCAACGACTCTGCAGGTGCTGGCCTTATGTGAAGATTCCTGTTTTTCGGGCCATTCAAGATCTGAGTAGGAGAGTTTTCGCATTGAAGTGTTGCTCAGTTTGATTCCTATCGGTGCAACAGTTAGCTTGCCCCTGAGCTGCATTCCTTCTTTGAGGAAGTGGCCCGGTTTGGCTGCTTCAAAACTGATTGTGGAGTCAGCTCTTGCTGCGCACCCCAGAACTTCACCAGTATCACCGTTCACTCCACTGGGTATGTCAATAGATACTACTGGCTGCGAAATGGAATTGAGTTTCTCGATGCACCTTTTGAATTCAGCGCTGATTTCACGGTTTAAACCGATTCCAAAGAGAGAGTCCACAACAAGATCATCGGTTTGTTCCGTTTTTAACCATGCAGCCAAGCCCTCTAGTTGTACCGGAAGTTCTTTTAGGAGTTCCCGGTGATAGATGCGATCCTCTGAACCTTCCTGATGGGCTTCAAACACCCTTACTTTTTTGCCATTTAGGCAAAGATGACGGGCAATGGCGTAACCGTCTCCTCCATTGTTTCCGGGGCCTGCCAGAACAGAGACCGTTTGAAACAGGTAATGGGCCAGCATGTGCTGCGTGCAAGCTTGTGCGGCACTCTCCATCAGTAGCTTTCCAGGTATCTTGAAATCTTCAATTGTTGTGCGGTCGCTGCTTTGCATTGCCTGGGTTGAGATGATACGCATGGTTTTTCCTAAAGGTCGACAAGTTGAAGAAGATTCTACGCTCTTTGAACCTTCAGTTCCAATCCCTGGAACCATTCGTATCCAATCCAGTGCCTGCAATGGTAAAATAGGGAAATGGAAAAGCCCTCGTCTTGCATTTTGTGTATGTGTCCCAGTTGGGGTGTGGAAATGCCTCCCGTCACATTGGGTACTCTGAAGACTGCTTTGACTGCCCAGGGTTATGATTTGACCACGAGAGATTTGAATCTTGAGTCTTATCTGGCTCTTGAGAACGTTCGTGAGTTCTTTTGGAACAAGTCCAATCTGCACTATTGGGTGAATCCAAAACTCTATGCTCAAAATCTGTTTCCTCTGCTGGACCCCCTCCTCGAAGAGTACAGTTCACAGTTGGCTTATGGTCCCTGGAAACTGATTTGCTTCACTGTGCTCTCTTCGAATGTACTGTTCATCAATAATCTAGTGGAGCGAATCAAACTCAAGAATCCAGGCAAATTTATCGCTGTGGGAGGTCCTTGTCTGAGTTTCGCCCAGGAAAGAGTTCGACTCAGGACTGATATTGACTTCTTTGTAGTGGGAGAAGGGGAAGAGATTTTACCGGAATTGCTCGATTTCATGGAGGGAGCTCGTCAGGAGCTTCCAGAAGGTGTCTATCAGACTCGAGAATTGGGTAAGGAATTGAATTTCAGGATGTGTCATCGACTTTCTGATTTTGGTGTGCCTGATTATTCCGACCTGGATTTGAATCAGTATCTTTTGGATGCCCTGCCCTTAATTCTGACGAGATCCTGTCTTTTCAAATGCAAGTTTTGTGCGGATCATAAGAGCATGGGTAGTTTTCGAAAGTTGAGTGGCCAACGAATTTTTGAAATGTTTGATGAGTTTTATCAAAGGGGTTATCGAAGCTTTTGGCTAAACGACTTATTAATAAACGGGATCATGAAGGAGCTGGTTGAGGCCTGTCTGATCTTCGAGGAGGAAGGTCGCAAGATGGACTGGATCGCTCTGGCTACACCCAATCGTCAACTCAGTACAGAATCTTTGGAGATACTGGCGCGCAATGGTTTGCGAACACTTAACCTTGGAGTTGAATCGGGAAGCAATGAAGTCATGCGCATGATGAAGAAGGGGTTCAACGAAGAGCAGGCAGAAGAAGGTTTGCGAAGAATCGTGGAGGCTGGAATCAACACTCAACTCAACATTATTGTTGGTTTCCCGGGCGAGACGGAGCGCCATTTTGTTGAAACATTAGAATTTCTGGAACGTAATAAAAGATGGATTTGCGGTTTTACTTCGGTGAACTCCTGCGTATTGCTTCCAGGGAGCGCTATTGCCAATAACCCGGCCAAGTTTGGGATTCATTGGGAAGAGGGGCAGGACATGCAGACGGAATGGTGCGTTGGAGAGGAAAATACTCCTAAGATTCGCCTGGATCGTTTGAACCGTGTTTTACAGTGGATTGAAGCCAACGGTTACGGGCTTTATTCGAGTAACCAGCAAAGCATGGCATAATAGCCAATTGACACTTTGCATATTTGACAAGCATAATTAAGCAGAGGGTTTTGTGCAGCAGCGCTTGGGTTCATATATCAAACTAGTTCTACTCTGGCTGTTGTTGAGTACCAATTTGTGGTCGAACCCGATGATCTTTTCCGGTCTGGATGGAATGCCGGCTTTTCTACAAAGAGGCAGTGGCAGCGCGACTCTCAAGCCAATAGTAGACAAGTGGTCCAGTGCTATCAATTTCTATTTGTCTATCGGACAAAACCGGATGCCAACGGGCCTTGCCAATGATCTTGCAGCAGCTGGTGCGGTTGTTGATTACTCTCGCGGTCAGGCTCAAATAGATGCTGCCAACACTTCTACAAGTTCTGGCGGAACAGGGACGTCTGGCAGTTCTACAGGCGTAACAGACAGTAGCACTTCGACAGCAGGGCAGAGTACCTCGGGATCGACGACAACTTCATCGACCACCGGTGGGACGGCGACATCGGGTCAATCCACAGCGGGTAGCTCAACTGCTGGTTCCGATACTACCTCTGGCACATCCACTTCCGGATCAACAGGATCAAGCTCCTCGGGCAGCTCCTCAGCGGGTAGCAGTAGCTCTGGTTCCGGAAGCTCTGGCTCCAGTTCTGCAGGTTCCTCCTCGGGTAGTAGCTCAGGATCAAGTTCTGCAGGAAGCAGCACAGGTGGTACGAGCGGTTCAGATTCATCAGAGAGTAAAGGTATCAAATATTCTGTGAGTGGCCTTTTCGGTCGAGTCACACCCGGTTTAGGTGGTTACTCAAGCACAGGTTTGGGTAAGCCAGCTGGTGGGGGATACAGAAACAAAACTGGTTCAGCGCCACCCATCCCAACAAACTTTGGATTCAATGGGAGTTCAACTACCGGAGGGAGCTCCAGTGGAGGTTCCAGCAGTTCTGGTGCAACATCTTCTGGCAGTACCAGTGGTGGATCTTCAAGCGGGGGTAGCACCGCAGGGTCCTCTACATCAGGAAGCGCCTCATCTGGCTCCAGTTCCGGTGGATCCGTAAGTTCCGGTTCTACCAGCGGTGGTTCAGGTAGCGAGGGAAATACAACATCAGGTTCGACATCAGCTGGCGGGTCTACAGTGGTTCTAACAACCGGTGGAGGCTCTACTTCGGGGTCCACATCTGGAGGATCCACCTCGGGAGGTTCCACAACTTCTGATGGAACAACGGGTGGTTCAGGCAGCACAACAGCTGGGTCAACCACAGGTGGATCTACTACAGGAGCAAGCACCACAGCAGGATCCACTACTGCTGGCTCGACAACAGCCGGAAGCACAACAGGTTCCTCCACAACGGCAGGTAGCAGCACCGCAGGCTCAACCAGTTCAGGAGATACTACCGGAGGCTTCAATAGTGGAGGACAGTCAACAGCAGGCTCGACAACCGCGGGCGATACTACAGGTGCTTTAACCACTGCAGGTGATACCACAGCGGGATCGACTACGGCTGGAGACACTACGGAGGTTTCCACTACAGCAGGGTCGACCACGGCAGGAGATACTACAGGCGTTTCAACCACTGCAGGTGACACCACAGCGGGCTCAACCACTGCAGGCGATACAACCGGTGCTTCAACCACTGCAGGGGATACTACAGCAGGTTCAACCACAGCTGGAACGACCACCGGTGGAGGAACCGAGCAGTTTGATGACACCTTCGGTCTGGATATTAGCGGAATTATGTTCTATGACTACGCACCTGGTGATGGCTCCAGTGACACAGGGGCTGGAAGTACTATCGAGACTCCCATGATGATTACGGACAATCCAAATCGAAGTGATTGTGGAAGCTTCTTCTTGCCTATTTCTGCAGCCAATTTCGATCAGCAAAAGACTGCTCATGGTTGTATCCATAAAAACGACTGGGTCCAGGCAATGAACACGGCTGGAAAATCAAATCTGGTGGCTATGTTTAATGCAGTCACGACTGACACCGCTTTGAGAGCGGCGATGAGCGATTTGCTTGCGATGCGTCATTCAACGGTTAAGACCCCACCGAAAATCATTTTTGCAGATGACGACCGGCTCCAGCACCAGGATGCTATATGGCCTCATGCCAGTGGGGCAGTTTTGGTAGAGCTCAATCCGGATGGATCCAAAGACGCACTGGAAGTTCACATTGTTATGGGAGAGCGTCAGAACGAGATGCCAGCTGCACTGGCAACAATCATGCACGAATTGGGGCACACGATCCAGGTGAGCTCGGATGCCAACTTTCATGACTATGGACCGGATGACAACCACATACTGCAGGAAGTTCTGCCCAATGGGGTGACAAGCTGGATTGAGGGATTTGCAAACTTCTTTTCCTTCCAATACGACATTGCCGAGCTGAACGACGAACAGTTTCAGATGTCTGAATGTGGTTTTCTCAAGGAAGACTCCAACTCTTCAGCACAAGCTCCTCGTTATAACGGAAAACTTTTGAGCGAACTGAATTGTTCCGAACTGACTGGTTGGGATGAAATGAGTAAGGAAGACTTTTTGGATGTAGAGCTTATCTTTGCCAGCCTTTTTCTGGAAGCCATCTGGAGAATCGAAGGTGCGGAAGCCGCAATTCTGCAGGGTCTCAAGGATGGTAACAATCCTAATGCATCCTTTGAAGATACTTTAGCCAAAGTAGTTGCTCAACTCAATGAGGACCAACGACGGAAACTTGCGATCATCTTTGATGTTCACACAGCCTTCAAGTATTCAGAAGCTGAGTTGTTGTCCCTGATGTCCTTGACGACACTGGGTGAGTATATGGATCCACAACCTCTTGCTCAGGGGAAAACCGGAAGACAAATACTGCAGGAAGAGTCATTCAAAACTACCGATGCCAACGGCAAGACCGTTCGCTACAATGGCTTTCATGCTTTGGATGAAGTAAGTGTTAGTGGTTTCACCCAAGCTGTTCTGCCAAGGTTGGGAACTTCTACGGCATCACAGAGAGGATTTGGACAGGCATCTGTGAAGTCCAGCTCTCAAGTCCAGTCTGCAGCGATGAACTTTGCCACCCATCGTCATCCACACGCCTTTTCAGAGCCCATTGATCTGGATGCCAGCAGTCTCGACGCAAGTCAGTCCAACGGAACGATTTTGCGATACGGGCAGTAGTTTCTCCAGACCATGAAGTAATAGCGAAGGCTCGCAAATTCTTGTTAGACAAGCAAATTGTAGACGTTTACGGGGAGTGGGCTAAAAAAGGAGAAATCATCGCTCCTGGTGGCTGAGCCTTTGAGTTGGAAAATGAACTCTATCCAGACAACGATGATACGGCTATGGCAATTCTCGCTATCATGAAGAATAAGTCCAAAGTTGATGCTGTTCAGGCGGAAGAAGCCCTGGTGCGAGGCATTAAATGGCTTGAGTTTATGCAAAACTCCGATGGTTCCTGGGCTGCCTGGGATAAAGATCAGGCCACCAAGCCCCATGGACCCTTTCAGGTTCCTGACAAAGGTTTCTTCAAGGATTCTATCCGTGATGATTTTGGTACAGCGGATCTTACAGGACACGTTTTGGAAGCCTTTGGTAGTGTAGGATTCACCCATGATTATCCTGCTGTCAGCAAGGCTATTGATTATTTGCGCAAGGAGCAGATGGATTTTGGTGGTTTCTGGGGGCGTTGGGGAATCAATTACATCTATGGAACTCACGGGGCATTGTGCGGGCTCAAGGAAGTCGGAGTGCCGGCAGAAGATCCTATGGTCCAAAAGGCAATCAGTTGGTTAAAGTCTGTTCAGAATGAAGATGGTGGATTTGGTGAAACCATGGAGTCTTACTATGATACGGAGCAGGCAGGAATCGGACCCAGTATGCCCACTCAGATCGGTTGGGCTCTGGTTGGATTGTTAGCCTATCTTCCCGCTGACGATGAAACCGTTCAAAAGGCGGTTCAGTATCTTGTAGAAAGCCAGCGCCAGGATGGTGGATGGGATGAGCCGGTTTATATTGGTGTGGGTATGCCTCCCATTCTATATACCTACGAGTATTCTCCCTACTACATGCCCTATGCTGCACTGGCTCGTTATCAGGAGAAGTTGAAAGAGCACCATTAGGTAGAGTTTCAAAGTCTCACTTTCTCAGTCCTCAACGGGTTTTGCATCATGGCCCTGCATAAGTATTCCTGGTAGCGTTCCTATTGGTTTTGTCTGTTTGTCGCTGAATCAGTAAAACTGCAGCAATGCAGAAGATTCATTGAAATCCGGTGGTCTGGAACGGCAAACCTGAATGGTGTGGGCTGATTTCGAAATTAATAAATACTTCAATAAATTTGTATAAAGCTTGCATTTCGTTCGTGGAATTAGTTATGCTTTATTTATAATTTGGTTTTTCTCCAGGCAAAAGGCTTTATCGATTTCATTTCTCCCCCGGCTTAGTTGAGTTTTCTCTAGAATAACTCTCCCTCTTTCCCTGGACGAAAAGTATTTCCTTAAATCCCGTTTGGTTGAAAACTATCGACAGTAGAAATTGCGTTCACTCAAAACAGGGAACGCTAGCAAGATATCGACGACGATATCTGGAAATGAGGATGAGATGGAAATTTATGTTGGCAACCTTTCTTACAACACACAAGAAGATCAATTGATGGAGCTTTTTGGAGCTCATGGTTCCGTAAGTCAGGTCAAAATTGTCACAGATCGTGAAACTGGACGCTCTCGCGGATTTGGATTTGTCTCTATGGCAAATGCTGATGAGGGACGAGCTGCTATTGAAGCAATGAACGGTAGCGAAGTGGATCGAAGAAGCCTGGTAGTTAACGAGGCGAGAGAAAGAAAACCAAGAGACAACTCCGATCGACCATTCCGTGGCGGTGGAGATCGTAATAGAAATAGACAAGGCGGCGGTGGCTACAACCAACGAGGTGGTGGAAACCGACGTTAATTCAATTGAATTGATTGAGCCCGCAGAAGTCCTGGATTTCTGCGGGCTCTTTTCAATTCTGCCGATAGAATGGTAGGAGATCCATTAAATGTCAGCAGCGTCCAAACCTTTTACCATCGGTCTTAAGACTGAAGCCAGTCATCGAATTGGCTACGGCCATCTTGCGAGACTCAAGAACTTGCTTCATGGCTGGGAGAGGGTACAGGCGATCTGGTTTTCCAGGGAGAAGCTTCCCTGGCTCGAAGATGGCTCCCGGAAGGTGGTTTACAGGAGCAGGGAAGAATTCGAACAGAAATGCGAGGATTTGGACTTACTTCTCGTGGATGAGCCTGAATTTGCCATCGATGATTATTTTGGAGACAGTCAGTTTCCGTGGGTCGGGATTGATGAAGTAGGGGATTTGCGAGAAGTTCTGAATCTGAATCTGATCACGACTCTCGAAGGCTTGGAACCCAGTCGAAGAGAATACGGCGAACGTGTTGAACTGGCGGGAGCTCGCTATTTCATATATCCACCAGATGAACCTGAAGAAATTGTTACAGAAATAGACAAAATTTTGGTCAGTTTCGGTGGCAGCGACCCTGGGCAGATTACCGAGTCATTTCTGCAGAATGTCTCAGCGGAGACGCTGCAATACTGTCTCTTTATCATTGGTCCCGGATTTGGTGCGAAACGCACTGAGGCTCTCAAAAGAGAATTAGCTCTTAAAAATCTGAGTTTTCGAATCTCTCCGCCAAGCCTTGTGGGTTACTTCAAATCCTTGCCCTTGACGATTGGATGTGGAGGAGTCAGTAGCTATGAAGCTTTGAATTTCGGCTCTTATCCCTTGTTTTTATCGCAAAATGCTGAGCAGGCAGGAACTGCACAAAGATTAGAGGAAATGGGTTTTGGTACTTTTTTTGGAGTTGCTCAAGAGATAGACTGGCAAATGCTGAATCAGTGGTTACGCTCTTATCTTCACGGCGAAAGGTCAGTAAGCTGTTCAGGATTTGCGAAAATCACAGATGGTGACAGCACTTTCAGAGTGCGGACTATACTGGAGGAATATGGACAATCTGGAAGCTTATCGAAAATCTGAGACTCATTGTCCCCAGGCTCCCTGGACTCTTTTTGTTGAGCCCACCAATCATTGCAATCTCAAGTGTGTATTCTGCCCTCAAAAGAGTCAGGAGAGAGACCTGGGCTTTCTTTCCATGGATCTTTACAAGAAGGTACTTGAAGAAGCCGCAGAGATTGGCGTTCACAAATTCAATCTGTTTTTTCTGGGGGAAAGTCTCATGCACAAATCCCTCTTTGAAATGATTCAGCTGGCCAGTGATCACGGAGTTCAAACAAGACTCAATACCAATTCCTCTTTTCTTGATGAAAAGCGTAGCCGGGAGCTTCTTGAAAGTGGACTGGATTATCTCACCATTTCTTTTGAAGGGGTGAATAAAGAGATTTATGAAAACTTGCGAGTGAAAGGGAACTTCGAGAAGACTTCCCAAAACATTCAGACAGTGATCAGGCAGAAGAAGGAAGGAAATTTCAAAACTCAAATCAGTATAGAAATTATTGATCTTGAAGAAACCCAGCCTTTTCTACCGGAGTTTGAGGAAAGGATGAGATCTTACGGTCCAGATGAGATCGTGACGAAGGTTTATCGCAACTGGATTGGATACCTGGAAGCCCAGAAAGACTTGAGTTTAGAGGATTCCTATCAGGTCTGCTCCTACCCCTGGCGTTCCATGGCCCTTTTGTGGGATGGAACTTTTGTGCCCTGCTGTGTTGATTATGATGGGAAGTATCCCCTCGGTCATGCCAAAGACGGGATCATGAATGCCTGGAATGGTGAGAAAATGCTGGAACTTCGTCATTATCTTATCGAGAGAAAGAAAGACCTTCGAAGCTCCCATGGTCTAAGAGAATGCCATGGTCTTTGCGCAACCTGTGATATTCCCTTTCAGGAAGAGGATCACAAACTATGAGGTTTTTACTTTTAAGTGCAGGGAGGAGAGTAAGTCTTCTTCAACAGCTAAGAAGAGCCGCACAAGAGCTCAAAATAGATTTGTTCATTGTGGGAACAGAGATCTATGAGTTTACTTCTTCCTTATACTTTTGCGATGAGTTTCAAATGGTGAGCAGAACATTCACCAGGGAGCATCACGAAGAAATCCTGAATCTCATTCAAATTTTCAAGATTGATGTAGTACTTCCAGGAAATGACTTTGATCTGCGCTATCTCCATGAGCATCGGTCCCATCTCGAATCCCTGGGAGTCAGTGTAGCTGACGCTGGAGAACAGGGGCTATTGTTTCTAAGCAAAAGAGATTCCGCTGTCTTTTTTGAAGAGATTGGTCTTGAGGTCCCCGAGATACTTGGCGCTCCTGAGGAAATGAGAAGTCGGTGCATCCTAAAGGAAGAGGAAGGTTATGGTTCTGTGAATCAGTTTATTGTTGAGAATGAAGAGCAGGCCAAACAGTACTGGGCACGGCTGAAGAAACCCTTTTTGCAAGAATTCGTGCAAGGCCCCGAGACCACTGTCGACGTATTTTCAGATTCAAATGGAAAGGTGCTCAGCTATTGCTGCAGACGCAGGGAGAGGGTCCGGTCAGGAGTCAGCGATGTGGGAGTCGTAGATATGAATCCGAGACTCTGCAAGTTACTGGAGAGCAAATTTGAGCACTTTCAACTCCAGGGGCCCTGGAACATCCAGTGTATAGAGTTTCAGGATCAGTTTTATTTCCTTGAAGTGAATCCACGATTCGCTGGAGGAGTGGTTCTGAGTATTGCTGCAGGCTGTGATATTGCACGCTACTTCCTTGAGTGGCAAGCCAACTTGGACTTTCATTCATCAGGCTCAATCAAAAATGGACTGGTGATGATGAAATACGAGCAGGAAGTCTATGTGCAACCTGACTCTAAAGAGAATCGCAAGCTTTGCTGAAAAGCTCCAGAAGCCTTATATCCTGACAAAAGTTTGTCGATAAGACTAGAAATTGTACTCATTTTCCATCGCAGGGAGTCCCATTATGGGAGGAATCATGGTTGGCAAACGAAAAAAGTCTTTCTGGTCTTTGCTCTTTCACCTCTACTTGTTTTTGTGGTGCAATCAATTGTGTCTGGATGCAAATCTGCCCGAGTCACAGTGGGTTACACCGGGTCAGATTAAGGCCAGAAGGGCAAGTCTCTCTTCTGACGGTCGAATCATGGCCTATGTTCAGGACAAAGGGGAGATGAATGAACTCTGGATCAAGTATGTGAAGGACAAGGGGAACGGAATTCGGGTTCACTCCAACCGAGGAGAGATCGACGGACCAATTTTCTCAACAAGCAATGAGACTCTCTATTTTTCAATGAAAAGGGATGGCTTTTCCAAGATCTACAAGAAACGATTGCGCTCCACTGCAGATCCGGAAGCACTGACCTTTGGAAAATCCAATGACTTTCATCCAGCTTTAAGTCCTGATGGAAAGTTTCTGGCTTTTGATACAGACCGAACCGGTAACTTCGACATTTTCCTCCTTGATCTTGCCACCGGAAACCTTGATCAGTTGACTCAATATCAAAAGCATGATTTTGATCCAGCCTTCAGTCCTGATGGAAAGTATCTGGCCTACACTTCATTTCGAAACAAAACCTTCAATCTCTTTCTCAAAAATTTGAGGATTGCAGGAAGTCAAGCGCTTCAATTGACACAGGAAGAGTTTGTGACAGCCCACCCTGCCTTTGACTCAAGAGGAAAAGGTATTTTCTTTGATTCCAATCGATCAGGTTCCAATCAAATTTACTATTTTGATTTGAGTTCCCATCAGATTCTTCAGGTTACCCAAAAGCCTCAAGTGGCAAGTTTTCCCCATGAATCCGGGGGTATCTTACTCTTTGACAGCGAGGAGTACGGTGTCTTTGGAATTCGCAAGATGCCTTTGAAAGACGAGACTTACAAGCAATTTCAAGCCCAGGAGTCTCCTGCTCAGGAGCCGGTCAAAGACTTGAAGGAGCTTGCTCGTGCAGTTCAGGAGCTTCGGGTGGAAAAGGGGGCGGACTTTGAGGCAGATTTGAAAAGAATCGAAGAAGAAAAGTCTACCATCGTGAAAGAGCTGAACATGCAAAATCCGGCCAGCTTCGAAACCCCTACATTTGATCTGTCCTTTCTTGAGAAAAAGAAACTTGAGAAGACGGGGATATTGACGGATGGAGAAGGTCTCGGGATCCAAAATCAGGAAGCTGTCGACGCAAGAAATCAGAATCAATCTGAACTTCACAGTCTGCAAGACGGGCAGCTCAGTGCTAGTTTTCAGGGTCGCGAGATTGTAGCTGAGCCTGCTCCGGAGCAAGCGCCCAATTGGCAAGAGCAGAAGGCTCAGATGGCCAAAGCAGAGGTCTCGATGAGTCCACTGGATCAATTGTTTCAAAACGCTCCCAGGGGCTTGCCTATTATGGAGCGCTCTCAGCGAGTTTCTGAAGAGACAGTGGTCGATAGAAATGAAACCAGCGTTGTCGCGAAGAGTGGAATCGAGAGCTATTTTGAGCCGAAAATGCCAGAAATGGTTGAGACAACTCTTCCTCGCAAAGGTAGTGTGAATGTGCCCCTTTATCAGCCGATCAGTCTGGTCTTGAATCGAAACATCTACAAAGGTGAAGAGTCGATTTTACAGGGTAAGCTTCTTAAGGATGGAGTGGAAGTTCCTGTTCAGGTGGACTACAACAAAAATCAAAATCGAATCGATATCGTTCCGAACGAGAAACTTGAGCCGGGCACTGAGTATCGAGTCTATCTCGGACGGGCTACCTGGTCCTTTCAAACGGAAGGTGAAAAGCTAAGCAAGAACCCTCGCGTGGTTGCCACCGAGAAGTCTGACCAGTTTGCCAAGAAAGTTTTCAAGATAGAAAGAGTCTTTCCGAAGGCTCGCTCTCGAGCGAACAAGGTAGGGGCTCCGGTGCAAGTGCAATTCAGTGACAAGATTGATCCTGAAACCATCAATGCCAGCTCTTTAACTCTTTACGCGAATGGTCAGATTGTTCCAGGGGAAATGACTTTTGAGAGCAATGACAAGGTGCTGACACTAAGGCCCTATCGCAATCTCGGGGAAGCTACTGTCTATGAAGTGAAGGTTAGCAAGGATCTGCGCTCGGTTGCAGGGGTGTCTTTTGAGGGTCCCAATAGCTGGAAATTCAAGACTCAATACTACTCCCCATTCTTAATTACGGACTATCCTCCAACTATTCTGGACTCAGAAAAGATGCCAATTGAGATAGCCTTTAATCGTCCAGTAGGAGCCAAGAGTATTCAATCGGATCAGTTTTTTATACAGGGAAAAAATTTCAAGTATCGGGGAAGGGTAGAGTTGAAGAATGCTAACCGAACTCTTGTCTTTACGACTTATCAAAAGGTCCCAGACCAACAGGATTTTCGATTCTTCCTTTCCCCCAACTTGACTGATGAAGATGGTAACTTTCTGGAGAATGTGAAGCCAATTCAACTCTCCTCCAGATTTCCACAGGATTCTATGAGTCAGAGCCAGAAGTTGATGGCGAGAGCTCGAAGCTATCGCAGTGAGCCCGCTCACCCCAGAACAGACTCTTTTGGGCTGGCGACAATCGAGACCTTTTTCCAAAAGGGATATATTCAAAACAGGTTGGCTCAGCACATAGGTTCAGGTCAGCAGGTCAGTCGCTACAAGGTTGCCCTGCTCATTGAAGAGGCGCTCACCAATGCCACTCGCATGAATCGGGATGAAAAGGGCAAACTCGAAGAACTGGTGTCTGGATATCAGGTAGAGTTGAAGAATCTGGGTGTCGATGTAGGTCGCGTAAAGGCTCGTTTGACGGGACAGGTTCGCAACAGGCGCAGCAGTCCTCAGTCCAGTGATTTTGCAAGTCGCGGAAGAAGACTCTAGCAAAAAGAGTAGTCGATCATTAAGTCTTGAACTACGGGTCTCCTTGGTGCAGGGGATTGAGCGGTCCGGGCGAAAAATACACAATCTGCTGATGCTTTCTGGAGCCAGATTTTATCGCAGTTTATCGGTGCGTTTTCTGTGAGAACTAATGCCAGTGCCGATATACTATATATGGCCAATGTACTTTATCTGATTCAAGCAAGACAGAATTCAAAACGATTGCCCGGCAAGGTTTTACTGGATTTGGGCGGAATTCCTCTTCTTTCCAATGTGGTCAATGATTTGCCAAAACAAGACCTCGTGGTAGTGACTGGTCCCAGATCGAGGAATCAAACGATTGCCTGTTACTGTGCTTCGAACTCTATCAAGATATTTTTCGGTGATGAAAACAATGTATTTTCAAGGTTCCTAGAGAATGCTATTGATCACCCACAATACCCTTACATCGCTCGGTTAACGGGGGATAACCCCTGTTTACACAAAGCTTCCACCCGGCAAATGCTTGAAAAGATGGAAGCACAAAGCCTCGATTACTGCATTCAGGACAATGTGCCTCTGGGGAGTGCATTCGAGATTTTTAAGAGAGAGAGTCTGTTGAAGATCGCTCAAGGAGAATTGAGTGAGTCCAGCAAGGAGCATGTTACCGCTGAATTTTATGCTCCGGAATCTCCTTTTCGTTGGTCCAAGTTGGACTGTGAACTGACTAGAATCAAGCATCTGCGTTTTACAGTAGATACTCAGCAGGATCTAGATTTTATGAGAGACCTTAGTCTTCGATTTGGCCAGGCTCCCTGCAATTGGAAATGGGATATGCTGCTTGAGGAGTATGATAAGAATCCAGAACTCTTTCTGGGCAATCAAAGTGTTGCTCAAAGAAGTGTGAGTCATGTAGAGAGAGAAGATGAGCTTTAGGGCAGTTGTGATCGGTCTGGGAAGAATCGGATTCTCGATGGAAGGCGAGTATGGTCGGGCTCGTCCCTGTACTCACGCTGGAGTTCTCGATTATAGTGATGAAACTGAGTTGATCGGTGGCTTTGATCCTTGTGAGGAGGCTGTGACCCTGTTTGAGGAGAAGTTTCCGGGAACCTGTAACTCGAGTTCCAGTCTGGTTGAATTTCTGGATTTGGCCAAACCTCAGATAGTAAGTATTGCCTGTAGCTCTGATGCGCATTTGGAAACCCTGCAAATACTTCAGGAATGGGATCAAAAGAACAGAACGATTCAAGGAATTCTTTTGGAAAAGCCGGTAGGGATGAACTATTCAGAAGGATGTGAGATCGCCCGGATTGAAGAGGACTGGAACATTCCAGTTGTGGTCTGCCATGATCGGCGCTACTACGGTCGCTTTCAACAGATCAAGAAGTTGGTTACCAGGCGAGGTCTGGGAAAACTCTGTCACCTCAGAGGGGTAGTGAATGCGGCTTCCTATGTTCCGGGGAGACGAAGCAAGAATCACTCTCATTTTGGGGGTCCGCTTCTGCATGATGGGACTCATTTACTGGATCTAATGATTTACTATGCCGGACTACCCAGGCATTGCAGTGCTTTGAGTTTCACTCATCCGGGTTCAAAAACTGAAGATACAACCATGGCTCACTTGCTCTTTGATTCTGAAGTTACAGGAAGTCTTTATGTGGGTGGGCGAAGAAAGTACTTTCATTTCGAGATCGAGCTGGAATGGGAGAGAGCTAAACTGTGGGTGAGTCACGACCGTGTATTGTTTCGCAAGAAATCGAAAAATACTCCCTATCTGGATCAGGAGATCAAGTTTCAGGAGGGAAGTGAGAATCCCTACGTAATGAGACTACAGAATTTGATTGAAGTTATTCGATCAAAAGCGCAAAATCAATCTGGTGTGCGAGAAGGGGTTCAGGTTCTGCAAGTGATTGAGACACTCTACGAGTCTAGTCGCAGAAAAGGTCAGCTACTGGCTGTTGGAGAAAGTTCCGGGGATTATCCAGGTTTTTTGGTGCAAAACCGGGCTTGAGAGAGGTTTTTTATGGCAGAAGCTCTAAGTTATTTGAAAGGGAAAACAGTTCTGGTAACTGGAGGTACAGGTAGTATCGGAAAAGCTCTGGTCAAGGAAATCATCCGTTGCGAGCCTGCCAGTATCAGGGTTTTGTCCCGAGATGAATACAAGCAATACTGTTTTCGTAAGGAATTGGGAGTGGGTTCTCCCGTCAGGTTCTTGCTCGGTGATATTCGTGATCGAGAAAGATTGCGCCTGGCTATGGAAGAAGTGGATTATGTCTTCAATGCCGCTGCTCTCAAGCAAGTACCCAGTTGCGAATTCAATCCCTTTGAAGCGGTAAAAACCAATGTGTTGGGAACCCAGTTGATTATTGAAGTCGCTATGGAGAAATCAGTAGAGAAAGTGATTCTGGTTTCTACTGACAAGGTAGTCAATCCAATCAATACCATGGGAACTACGAAATTGCTGGCAGAAAAGCTGATGCGCACCGCAAATTTTTATAAAGGCCCTCGAAAAACGGTCTTTAGTTGTGTTCGATTCGGAAATGTCCTGGGTACGCGAGGAAGTGTGATTCCATTGTTTCTGTCCCAGTTGAAATCTGGAAAGCCTATTACTCTGACTGATAAAAGGATGACACGCTTTGTAATGACCCTGGATCGAGCAGTTCATCTTGTACTCAAGGCTGGTGAAAAAGCCAGTGAAGGGGAGACATTCATCCTGAAAATGCCTGCAATCCGGATAGAAGACATTGTGGATGTTCTCAATGACTCCTATGCAAAACAGGCAGGTCTGGTAGCTGTCCCCGTTCAGGAGCTGGGTATCAGGGAAGGCGAAAAGCTTCACGAGGATCTGCTTTTTTCTCATGAAGTGCAATATGTCAGGGAAGAAGAAGAAATGCTGGTTGTTGGATACAACAAGGGGCAAGAGTCAGTTTCGAGGGAGATATACCAGAGTGAACACGCAAATTATCTCCAGGCAGATTCTATTTTGAAACTGCTTCTGGAAATCGAAAATGATCTGGAGATTCTTTGAGTCCCGACCTGACAGTCCAAATCAGGAATTCATTGAAACAAAGGGTTAGCTCCCCACGCTACGATCACATTATGGGTGTTGAGAGAGCTATGGATCATCTGTGTGGCAGATACGAGCTGGACGCTCTTCAGATGAAGACTTGTGTCCTGCTTCATGATTATTGTCGTGAAGATTCGGTGAAGCCCTGGATAGAAAAGTTGGCCAAGGCAAATCTCCTTGATGAGATAACTGAGCAGAATCCTGTTCTTGTTCATGCCAAGGCAGCCTATCTTCTTGGGCAAGAAAAATATTCCCTGGAGAAATCATGGGTAGAGCCCGTCGCCTGGCACACAACAGGACGCCTGGAGATGACACTTGAGGATATGGCTTTGTTTGTTTGCGATGCATTCGAGCCGAGCAGGGAGTGGAGTAGTTGGGAGATATTTCTGGAGAAATCAGAGAATCTTCTTGAATCTGTTCGAGAAAGTCTTGTTTCCAAACTTGAATTCACAATCAGAAGGGGTAAAATGATCCATCCCCACAGTATAGAAGCCTGGAACTGGGTTTGCAGTGAGCTGTCAAAAAGAGAATGCGCAAAATAATCGATAAAATTTTGAGTCTGATCCCTGAATTCCCGGGTGTTTCAATACTTACGGGAAGTTCTGACTTTGTGGATCTCAGAGACGATTCGGCCGGAATGCGCAGAAGAAAAGTTGCGGGTCGACTCATGCTTGCAATCTGTGTTTTGGCGGGACTGCTGCTCTTTCAGGTTCATGCAGTGCTTGAACGGGTAAGGACAGAAGTTGCAGTTATTCAAAACAAGGGTAGTCAGGTGATCTCTGGTGGGCAGCTCCCCACACCGATGAAAAGCAGCTATACGGTTCTTATTCTGGGCAAGGAGTTGGAGCAAAGAGCAGATACAGTGATTCTGGCTCAGTTCATTGTGGATGAAAAGCGAGTTCATGTACTCAGCTTTCCCAGAGATACCCGAGTACCAATCAAGAAGGATGGGGAGTTAATTCTAAGCAAACTTTCGCATACATTTCGATGGGGTGGTCTGCCTATGTTGATGGATTCCATGGAAAGATTCATTCAACTCAAGGTGGATGATTGGGTGGTTATTGATTTGGCAATCTTTCGCAAAATTATCGATACCCTCGGCGGTGTTGGAGTCACAGTCGAAAAAGACCTGTATTACCAGGATAAATCTGCCGGTTTCACTATAGATTTGAAGAAAGGCAAGCAAGTTCTCATGGGTTCTGACGCTGAGGGCTTTGTTCGTTACCGTTCGGGCAAAATGGGTGATTTGGGAAGAATTGAGAGGCAGCAAATCTTTTTAAAGGCGTTTTTTGAGCGACTGAGATCTCTCAAGCATTTTCGTTTGGAGAATATAAAGGTTTTGGGGCGCTTGCCTGTCTTCGTAATGAATCTGTTCAAGGATGTGGAGACTTCCATGGATTCAGATCAGATACTAAGAATGATTACTGCGTTTTCTGATATTCAGAGAGATCAACTCGAGTTTCGAACCTTACCTGGCGAGGGGCACTACATTGATGACTTTGAACAAGGCAAGAAGGTGAATTATTTTCTCACAAGTCCTTTGGAGTTGAAGAGGACTAAAGCCTGGTTTCAAGGTCGGGATTAACGGATTTTTATGAGTGTAAGTTTACTCGAAGAGGAAGAACTGGCCTTTGAGCTTCGGCCTCATCTTTTTTCACAGATAAAGAACTATATACTCTGGATTACTATATTTATCGCCCATGGACTCTATCTTGTTGACTCTCAAGCTCTGCTTGCAAAGCTGCAAGGCTTGTTTGGTATTGAAAGTGTGATTTGGAAGACGCTGCTGTGGGTTCAGGGTGTCGTACCTGAAGGACCCTGGTTGATTCTTGTGCTGACTCCTGCGTTTCTTCAAGCTCTCTTAAGAGTTCAGTGGAAACCTTTCCTGGGGTATTTACTTGTTGTGGGTCTTACCGTTGGATTCTGTCGATATTTTGAGCTTGGGTTGATATCCAATGTTCAAATCTGGGCCGGTGTCTGCATTCTGGCTTTGATTGGAAAGGAAATTCAGAGATTCAGGACCAGATATACAGTGACAAACAAACGTTTGGTGATTGACCGCTTCGGATTTTCAAGAACTACGAGAACTCTCTTTTACTCAAAGATTCAGGATTTGGTTCTTAGTAAGCCAATGATTGGCGGTGTCTTCGGATATGGAACTGTTGTTCCTTTAACGGCTTCTCAACTTGGAACAGGAAGTTCCAGCTCTCACGCAGGGGCTTCGGTTCACATGAATTCTACTGTGGGAGCTTCAGTGCATGGTGGAGTCAGTGAATCTCAAACGACGATTCAAGATATGCCCGAATACACGCTCAGCTCGATCCCCAAGGTAGATGAGGTATACAATTATATCCTCAAGCATATGGGTGAGACTTCCTGAACTCATTGCTTAGTATGAGGTTTTTCACAAGAGATTGTCGGATTTTCGTCCAGAAATATCCCCGATACACCAGAGGACAAGCTTTGGCAGACGAATTTCAAGAAACTGTGTTGTGCAGGATTTCTTAGCCGAGAGCCGAAAATCCCATATCTACATAGATGGTTTGGCCGGTTATGGCACTGGACTGAGGGCTCACCAGGTAGGTACAGGTGTCCCCGACTTCCTCAATTGTGAGATTTCGTTGAATCGCTGATCGATCGGAAACTTCACTCAGGAAGCCTTTGAATCCTTTGATCCCCGCTGCTGCAAGAGTGCGAATAGGTCCGGCACTGATAGCATTGATTCGGATATCCCGTTCTCCAAGCTCGCGGCTTAAGTAGCGAACTTCTGCTTCCAGAGCTGCCTTGGCAACGCCCATGATTCCATAGTTGGGAACAGCTCGCACAGCCCCGTAATAACTCATTGTAACGACTGAGGCTCCATCATTGAGTAGTTCACTAGCTCCGTTCACAGCCGCCAGCAATGTCCAGGCACTGATTCCAAGAGCTTCCTGAAAATTCTCATGAGATATCTTGTATACAGGATGGGAAAGAGCTTCCTTGTTCGCATAAGCGACGGAGTGGATTACAAAGTCCAGCTTTCCATAACACTCCTGGGCTTTCTTGAAGGTATCCTGAACTTCCTCTTGCTTCATCAGATCGCACTGAATGGTGAAGTCAGCTCCTATTTCTTCAGCAAGAGGAACCACTCTTTTCTCCATGGCTTCATTAAGATAAGTGACTCCAAAACTTGCTCCGGCTTCCTTGAGCTTTTGGGCAACTCCCCAAGCGATACTTTTACTGTTCGCGATTCCAAAGATGATTCCTTTTTTTCCTTCAAGTTGCATGGAGTTCCTCCGGGCTAATTCCATTTTGAGAATTCTTGTTGAATGTGAAATTTAAGAGCAAGAACATACAAAAAACAACTCAAGAATGCAAAACTCGGTTGTTTCCATCGGGTACAAACAGGCCCATGGAAAAACAATCAAAAAAAGACAAATTACATCTTGCAATTTGATTGGAAAAATGTTGCCCGAAAAGAACTTTTTTAATGCATTTACAAAATGTATGTTTGTGAGGCTTTTTGAGTTGCAATAGCACTTAAAACATGCATCAATAAAGACTTTCTTGGGATTGTGTAAAAATCCAAAAATAGTATTGCCAAAGGGTTTTCAGGCGTGCTAAAGTCGGATTGAACATGGTTCGTGAAGAGGTGAAAACGACAGCCCGACGCACTGTTCTTGGAGAATCAATTTAATATGCAGAGAATCATTTATTTAAGCGACTACATCTGTGAATCCGATTCGGATTTCGAATCAGAAGATGCGACTCCACAAATTGAAGATTTGCTGGAGGATCCGGAAGCTTTAGCCTATCTCGGGGAAGATGCCTTCGAATTATTGATCGAAGGACTTTCGCATCGCAAATTGCTGGTTCGCACGAGAGCAGTAACTCAACTGGCACGCTTGTTTCCACAGCGGGAAGAAGTGTTTGAACTCTTTAGAACTGCACTTCTCGACAGACGGGAAAAGCGCGAGTTTCGTTTTCATGTTGCCAGGAATATGGTTTTGAGTGATTTAACTCAACTGCAAAGCCTACTGGATGAGCTCGCGGTTTCAAGAGGTTGTAATGACCGTATCTGCGCAGCCTTTTTGATGGGCAGGGACACTAATCCCGATTACATGTTTCTGCTTTTGAACTTTTTGCAGGATTCCAATGATTGTGTGAAAGTTGCGGCGTTCTTCTCGTTGATGAAGTTCGGCAAAGAGAGCCTTTTGCACCCATTACAAAACTTTGTTGAGCGAGCTACAGTTTTCCAACTCAAGCTTCTGGAAAAAAATATCCACTACTATCGAGACTGTAAGCATCATAGTCTTCTAAGCGATCTTGTGCAGGAAGGTCTGGACAGTTTCAAGAGCAACAAGGTTGCCTTTCACCCACTCGTTTACGAACAGTCCTATTCCCAGGAAACTCTGTCCAAGCTCGATCGTCTCGGCGTTCGAATCGAAATCGAACCTCAAGACAGTTTCTCTCTATTTGAGAATTAGCTGCAAGGCTTCCCGAAACGGGCTGCAGCTAATTTTTTGCAGTATTGAAATCTCATTGGATTCCTGCTCTTTTGAGGGGTATAATTGCTGCACCAATTTACGCAGTCCCAAAGGAGCAGCATGAGTCAAAGCAGGAGTCGGTCCCGGATTCTCAATGTCCGTAATCGGCTACTCTCGGGAGAGAGCAGTTGTGAGACAATTCTAAAAGAAACCTTGTCTCGTTTGAAAGCCTGCAATTCACTCAATGCGGTTTTAAAAATCAGAGAAGAAGAAGCCTTTTCCTACGCCCGATCCATTGACAAAAAGATCGCCCAAAAGCAAGACCTCAATCCCATGGATGGACTGTTCTTTGGTGTAAAAGAAAATTTGGTCCAACATTCTGTCGAAACCTGCGCTTCTTCGGCAATTCTGAAGGGTTTTCATTCTCTTTATGATGCCACTTGTGTTCAAGGTATGGTTAAGGGCGGAGCATTTCCTGTAGCCACCTTAAACATGGATGAGTTTGCCATGGGAAGTTCCAATGAAAATTCGGTTCATGGTCCCGTGGAAAATCCAGTCTATCCTGGAAAAGTACCTGGTGGTAGTTCAGGAGGAAGTTGCTCTGTTGTGGGTTCAGGAGCACTGGATTTAAGTCTTGGTTCGGATACGGGGGGATCGATTCGTCAACCAGGAGCTTACTGTGATGTGGTCGGCTTCAAACCAAGTTACGGCATGGTCTCCCGTTATGGCTTGATGGCCTTCGCCAGTTCTCTTGACCAGGTAGGCCCGATTACAAGAACTGTGGAGGATGCTGCCCTGGCAATGCGGTTTCTCTCCGGTAAAGATGCCCGTGATGCAACCAGTCTCGATTGGAATGAGTCTGGTTTTGATTCCCTGGGGGGTTGTGAACTTCAAGGCAAGTCCCTAGCGGTTCCTGATTTTGTTTTTCTCGATGGTCTTGAAGAGGCAGTGAAAACACGATTTGAATTGAGCTGTGAAAAACTAAAGGAAGCAGGAATTCGAATTGAGACTGTAAAGGTGAAAAACATTGAATATTCGTTGCAGACCTACTATCTGATTGCCTGTGCTGAAGCAAGCTCAAATCTGGCTCGATATGACACCATTCGATACGGAAAAAGCCTCTGTGAAGCTGAAGATTTGATTCATCACTACACTCAAAATCGGGAAAAAGGGCTCGGTAAGGAAGTCAAGCGTCGAATCTTGCTGGGAACCTACATTCTTAGCGAAGGATATTACGATGCCTATTACCTGAAGGCCCAGAAAGTGAGGAATTTGATCAAACAATCTCTGGAAGAGGTACTGAGTAGTTTTGATGGAATACTCCTGCCCACATCTCCTGTTTTGCCTTTTGATGTGGGTTCTCGCCTGAATGACCCGATGAAAATGTACCTGAGTGATCTTTTCACTGTGCCTGCCAATCTTGCCGGAATTCCTGCAATAAGTCTTCCTCTGGGCAGTGGTGTTGGACTTCAGTTAATGTCTTCCTTTGGCTCAGATTCAGAGCTTCTTTCCCTGGCTTGGGCAGTTGAGTCAGTTCTGGGAGAGCAAGAATGAGTTATCAAGCAGTGGCTGGTTTGGAAGTCCATGTTCAGCTAAACACAAAGACAAAGATCTTCTGTTCCTGCAGCACCGATTACTCCGGTGCCCAACCCAACACTCATGTTTGTCCAGTTTGTCTGGGACATCCCGGGGTCATGCCGGTTCTAAACAAGTCTGTTTTTGAAGCTGCTTTGAGAACCTGCCTGGCCCTGAACTGTAAGGTTCCCTGCGTTAGCAAGTTTGACCGGAAGCACTATTTCTATCCCGATTTGTGCAAGGCTTATCAAATCTCTCAATATGACCTCCCCATTGGAAGTAACGGCGGTCTCTGGATCTATCCTGAGGGATTGGACAAGGAAGGGCGATTCATTCGCATCAATCGCATTCATATGGAAGAAGATGCAGGCAAGCTTGTGCATACCTCTTCTCATAGTGGGGTGGACTACAATCGAGCCGGGATTCCATTGCTTGAAATTGTCACAGAGCCTGATATTAAAAACTCTGCAGAAGCGAAGGCCTACTTGCAGGCACTTCGACAGGTATTGCTTTATTTGCAAGTGAGTGACTGTGACATGGAGAATGGTAGTCTGCGCTGCGATCTGAATGTTTCTGTCCATCAGCCTTCTGAGCCTCTGGGAACCCGCGTTGAAGTCAAGAATATGAACTCCTTTCGAAGTGTCTCCAAAGCGATGGAATACGAAATTGATCGTCAGATTCACACACTCGAGAATGGGGAGAAGATCATTCAATGTACTCGCTTGTGGGATGATGATCGGGAAGAAACGAGAATGATGAGATCCAAGGAAGACGCTCAGGATTATCGCTACTTTCCCGAACCAGATTTACCGCCACTCTCAATCTCTTCCGAGAAAATTCAAAAAGTAAGGCAGGATTTACCAGAGTTACCAAGAGAGCGTTATGAGAGATATATGAAGGAAGGCTTAAGCGCCTACCAGGCTGAGATTCTTAGCTCCAGGCTCGATTTGGCTCCTTATTACGAAGATGCTTTTGGTCAGAAAACAGGAGTAAAACTCAGCGGAAATTTTGTAATTACCGAATTGGCTGGAGCCCTGAAGAATCTGGAATCAGCGAATCTCAAGTTACTTGAGACTAAAGAATTCAGCGCTTTGTTAAAGCTCGTGGAGGATGGAAAAGTTTCTCAAAATGGAGCCAAAGAAGCTCTTGGTGAACTCCTGACAAGCGGGGGGAGTGCCCTGGAGGTGGTTGAGAGGAAAAACCTTCTTCAGATCAGTGATGATAGCGCAATCGAGGCAATGGTTCTTGAAGTCCTGGAAGCAGATTCTTCAGCGAAAGCTCTTGCAGACTTAAGAGAAGGCAAGGGAAAAGCGATTGGAGCTCTGGTTGGTCAGGTCATGAAGAAGAGCAAAGGACAAGCGAACCCCAAGGTGGTGAATCATTTGCTCAGAGATCTTCTCTCAAAAAATTATGGTATTGAATTGTGATCAGTTTTCGATCCGGAAAGTGAAGTAGAGGTAGTTATATGGCTAATGTATTGTTTCTCTCATCAGAGATGGTTCCCTATTGCAAAACCGGTGGTTTGGCAGATGTATCCGGAGCCCTGCCCAAAGCTCTTCAGGATCGTGGTCATGATGTCAAGACCGTCATTCCTTTCTATCACTTCATCACCCAGGAAATGAAGCTTCATTCCCATTTTCATATCCATGTCTCAGGTTACAAGCGTGAAGGTTCGCTTCTTCACAACAGCGACGACGGGGTGAATCGATACTTTGTTTATCATCCGCATTATTATGACAGAGACGGGATTTATGGAGATTCCCATGGAGATTTTGGTGATAACGACGAGCGCTACGCCTACTTTTGTGAAGCTGCTCTGCTACTTTGCAAGATAGATAACTGGAAGCCCGATGTCATCCATATCAATGATTGGCAAACAGGTATTCTGGCACCCATCCTTCGCCTCAAGTACATGGGGGACCCTTTCTTTGCCAATACCAAACTTGTTTTTACAATTCACAACCTTGCCTTCCAGGGTTTCTTCTCCGGTTCCTGCTATCAGAAATTTGATTTACCCCCTGAAGTCATGCGATTTGACGGAATGGAGTTTCACAATAATGCTTCTTATCTGAAGGCCGGGATCCAGTATTCAGACTTCGTAACTACTGTAAGTCCCACCTACGCCAGAGAAATTCAGACCCGGGAGTTTGGCTTCGGGATGGAAGAGATATTGCAGGCCAAGTCTCACTCGCTTGTGGGGATTTTGAATGGAATCGACCCTCAGGAGTGGAACCCTTCCATTGATCCTCATTTGGGCGGCTATCAATATGATCATGACAGCTTGTATAGAAAACATGAGCTTAAGGCTGCTTTTCTTCAATCGATCGGACTGGAATACTGGCCTCATGTGCCCCTGATTGGAATGGTTTCCAGGTTTGCTGCGCAAAAGGGGATTTCTTTAATTGAGTCAGTGATGGAAAGAGTATTGCAAATGGGAACCCAGGCCGTTTTTCTTGGTTCCGGTGATACGGGCTTTGTGAACAGTCTCAAGTACTTACAGGAAAAGTACCCGAGGCAATTGAGGGTCTTTCCAACATTCAGCAATGAATTGGCGCATCAGATCGAGGGTGCCAGTGATTACTTCTTGATGCCCTCACGTTACGAACCCTGCGGGCTGAACCAGATGTATAGCCTGCGCTATGGTACTTTGCCTATCGTTTTCCATACGGGGGGATTGGCCGATACGGTCTTCGACTGTGATTCCCATCCAAATCAGGGAAATGGATATTCCTTCTATGAGTACAACGAAGGGGCTTTTCTGGATGCAATTTCCCGAGCTCTGGGCCTGTACAAGTTCCCTGAAATGAAAGAGCATGTTCAAAGAAGAGGGATGATGACTGACTTCAGCTGGAACAAGTCTGCCCAGGATTATGAAAATTTGTTTCACTTTTTGATGCAATCTCATTAAAATCTCGCTCTTTTCCAGAAATTCAGGCAAAACGGAATGCAATGAGGAATGTTTTTACTTTTTTAAAAGAATTCGGACAGAATCGCGAGGCTGTGGGAAGTATGATTCCTTCCACTCCCAAGCTCGGGAAAGCCCTGTGCAAATTCGTAAGTAGAGATGGAAGAAAGAAGTCTGTTTTGGAGGTTGGACCAGGTACTGGAACAATCACTGAACAGCTGATTGCCTGTTTGCGGCCGGGAGACCGCCTGGTTCTGGTTGAGATCAACGATCAGTTTTGCAAGCTTCTTCGAGAATCCGCCGATCGAAAATGGAAAGATTCTCTGGAAGGAATTGACCTTGAGATCCATTGTTGCACAATGGAAGAGCTGGATGATGCCGAGAAATTTGACTACCTGGTTTCTTCGCTTCCATTGAATAACTTCAGCTATGAGCTGGTGAAGGAGATTCTCAAGGCTTATCAACATTTACTCAAGCCTGGAGGAAAACTTTCCTACTTTGAGTACTTGTATGCTCGCAAAGTCAGGGAATTCGTCGGGAAAATGAAGAAAGATCAGGAAAGGGTGATGACTTGCCACATGCTGGAGGATTTTATCCATGATTTTCAGCTGGAGTTTGACGAAGTGATCATGAACTTTCCGCCAGCAGTTGCCCGGCACTTCAGTTTTCAACCCAATCAAGAAAATTAAGGGGACTGGTATGAAAGTAGGAATCGTTAGTGGCTCTATGGCCGAAAATTCGCGTTCTCGTGGATTGGCAACAGTTCTCAAGCAGAAACTCGAAGCCAAGTCTGTTGAGGTGGAATGGATCGACCTACGCGATGTGCCAATGGAATTCTGTGACGGGCGTAAGGGAAGTTATGGTGAGGCGGTAGACTCGGCTCTGGCAAGGCTTGATGACTGCAGTGGGATACTTTTCGCTTACGGAGTGTATTGCTATTCGATTCCGGCTTCCTTGAAGAACTTTGTGGACATTGGATTTCCAAGCATGAAGAAGCCCTTTGGGCAGATTATTGCAGCCGGAGGAGCCAACTCTTTTCTGGCTCACGAGCATTTTTCCCAGATTTTAAAGAATGAAGTCCATGCTCCTGTTTACCCTGGAGTTGTTTATGCTGATTATCCCCAGTACCCCGGAGGTGAACTTCAGAACGAAAAACTGGAAGAGCGAATCGATAAGTATGTGGACGGATTCCTCGACTTTACCCGAAAGCTGAGTGTATGAGTCAGGTGAAGCCCCACGAAGAGATTCTGCTGCAGAGTCTGCAGGAGTTTTCAGATTTGCCAGTTGAGGCTGTCCTCAAGCAGGATATCTTGCGAGAAGGTCTGAGTTTTAGTGCTGATAGTCTCAGAATTGCTTCCGGCTACAAGCCAAAGGACTATTTCATCTTCAGCTTTGATTTGATTCCCATTGAGGAAATGGAGCAGGAGGAGCATCTAAAGGCTCCCGAGGAGATTTGTTTATTTGGTGGAACTCGAGAGCTTCGCGAAACGATTGTATCCGTAAGAGTCAACCCAAAAAGTCCCTACAAGGTTGATTTGCTGGAAGGGAAGCTCAAGTTGTTTCTCGAAAGTAGTGAAATTTGTGAGCTTAGTTACCATCCGGTTCCTGCATATTATGATCGAGAGCTGAGCAGCAAGAAAAAGATCAGCGAAATTGCTCCGGTAATTGAATGGGGCTATCTGGTCTATTTGACTGTTTATCGATTATGTGACTACTTCAAGAAAGAAGAGCAGTGCCAGTTTTGTGATTTGAATCGAAACTATCAGCAGCAACGCAAGGCGAAGAAGCAGTACACAGGTATCAAGTCCGAAGAGGATATTCTAGAAGCTTTGCAGGCGATTTTTGAAGAAGACAAGGTATCTCAGGCTATAACCGTCACCGGTGGAGCAATTCTGGATCATCTTCGTGGTAAGAATGAGGTCCAGTTCTACTCCAAATATGCCCGCGCCATTCGCGAAAGATTTCATGATCGATGGATCCTCAAGGCCGTTGTTCAAGCCTTTGAAAGAAGCGAGGTTGAAGAGCTTCACAATGCAGGTTTTGAAATATATCACCCGAATTTTGAGGTCTGGGACAAGGAGTTGTTTCCCAAAATTTGTCCGGGCAAAATGCGATTCATCGGACGCGACAACTGGATTCGCAGAATCGAAGAGTCGGCTGAGATTTTTGGACCACACAATGTAATTCCCAACTTTGTTGGTGGCGTGGAGATGAACAAAAACTACGGATTTACGGAAGTAGAGGCTGCGGTTGAGTCCACAACCGAAGGGCTCGAATTTTTTATGTCTCGTCAGATTATGCCCCGCTTTACCAGTTGGTGTCCTGAACCTTATTCCAAGTTGGGTCCCCAGGAAGCACCTCCACTTCGATATTACTTAAGACTTCTTCAGGAGTTTCGAAGAGTTTTTTATGAAAACAAGCTCCCCTATCCCAAAGGATATGGACCTGTTGGTCCTGGAAAGGCTGTTTTCTCTGTAAGCTCTTTCATGGATGTGCTGGGTGATCCATCTTTCAGGTCAACCCGGGTTGCCTGACAGTCGCTTCATTTTTGTGGTTTTCTCAGAGTGTAGGCTTTGCAGTCTGTGCCACTCTCAAGTTTGATGTGACGGTAGGGAATCATTTTTGACTTAAAGCCAAAATACTGGCAGGCGTAAGGGTACTGAGTGTTGTAAGTTATTTTGAGATACTTGCATCCGTGGCAAGACTTTCTTTTTTTAACCATGAGGTCACTATTCAAGAACTACTTGGTTCTATTGATTACTAAACGGACAACACTCAAAACTTTTAGAGCCTGATTCGAGATAACGAAGAGTTTATCAAACTTGAGCTTTGGAAGAAATATCATACATTTTTGGACAGATTATAAATTTTTTTGTTAAAAAGCCGTTGATATATACAGTAAAATAGCCACACGTTCGTGTTGCGAATATAGATCGTGAATTGATGCAAATCGTGCAAATCATATACCTGAGCCTGCTTTTGCTGTTGCCATTTCTACAAGGTTGCGGAGGTTTTTCCGAGCAAGTCGGAGGGACCAATGGAGCGGGCGGGGCCGCGAATATTCTGGTTCAAGGGCAAATTCAGTTCTCTCAAGGGGCGAACCCTTCCGTTTCGAAAGTACGCAGAGCAGTCAGTCTTGTTCCAGTCTCAGGGGCACGAATCAGTATTTATGATGCCCAGGACCTCTTTTTTGAGAACGATCTTCTCAAACCTGAAGCAATTGTTCTGTCTAGCCCCAGTGGCGGTTTCTTTGTAACAGAAGATCAGTTCCTGGAGACTGCCCTCAGTAATCCTCCCCGTGTCTTGACCGTTCGGGCAAGATTTGGTGAATTTGAATTGACCAGTTTGATCCCATCGGTTTCCAGAACAGCTCCTCTGGCAGGCAGTTTGACTGTAAACCCGGTTTCGGACGGGGCCTTTCGCTTGTTGAAGGAAGAAGTTGTGCAACGTTCGGGTGGGGTATCAGGCAGCAATAACTTAAATCAGGCAACCTGGAAAACTCAAATTCAGGATTTGGCCATATCTCTGGCAAATCAACGAACCTCATTGCAACAGAACATAGTCCTGGATGGCATCGATCTGGATTCTTACAAGCCCTCCACGAATCTTCAAAACCGAAGTGCCGGACAGGACTTTGAAGCGAAACTTGTGCAGGCCAGTCAGAATGTGGAAAGTTTGCAGGCTTTGACACAGCAGGCACAACAGCTAAAATTAACTGCATTGCTCGATGCTCCTGTGGCCCAGGACGCTGTCAGCAGAGCGACCCAGATCAGAAGAAGAAAATTGCAACTATTCTGGGCATTGCTGGGTGCCGGTTTCGCCGTGAGTAATGGTGACGCCAGTTTCTATATCAAGGATACAATCACCAATCTTGAAGCCGGAGTTGCTCCTGAACTGGGAGACGCGCTCAACCTGGATGGACTGAAGGATCATTTTGAGAGTGCATTGACCAGTGAAGACCTCAAACTCTTCCCGAGGCTTCCTGGTACGAAGCGAATTACGATAGCGCAGATGCAAACCCTGAAAGGAACTGGTCCGTCGGGAGAAGAGAAAGTAGTGACTCTTGCACAGAGTTTACAAAGAAGAGTCTGGATTTCGAAATCATCCGTGAATGCTCTGGCCCAGTTAACAAATAGTAACTTCGCTTCTCCAGTGCAAGCTTTGACAGACTTGGCTCAAGTGATCGAGCAAAAGCGATTCAGCGTGGATCGTGTTCGCACAGAACTTCCCTCGGGAGGTCTGGCCTTTCTGGGTGAAAAGTTGCCTTTGATTGAAGAGTTTGGAGGAGTAAATCCCGGATTGACCGAACTGAGCGCTTTCTTTTCAGGCCTGAACCTCTCCAGTAGCTTTGAGAGTTTTCTTGATCAGGAAGGAGTGTTTTTTGGAATTCTTCCGCAAAGCTACCGAACAGAGTACGCTCGACTGGTGGCCCGTGAGCAAAGTTTAACTGACCTGAATAACTCCTATCCTGACCCTGTTTCGAAGAGTGGAGTAAAAAACCTGGTCTTTCGAGTTCTGTCAGGAGTCCGAACATTTAACAATCAAAGAGCTCAGGAACGAATCAAGCGTCTGGAGGCACTTTATCCTTCACTTCAGACTCTTAAGGATTCTTCCAGCACAGGAATGGCGTTAAACACTACCAGAAGAGTTTCTGAGTTGTTTGCCTTGATATCTGTTGTTCCCCAATTGGCTTTCCCTGTTGAAACATCCAGGGGTTATTACAAATCAGTAGTTGGTAGCAGTGTCGGGGTGGCTCCCAATTTCGAAAATCTTAAGGTTCTTGAGTTTCCGGTAGAGCAGGCAGACAACTTGTGGAGAAGGATGATTTCTAGAAGTAATCCTTCCCTGGTCATAGCAACTGATGCCGGGCTACTTAACCTGTCGCAAAGCCTGACAAGTTTCACAGCAACAACAATCCCCCATTTGTCAGTAGCCAAGAGTTTAGGTGTCAGTGTTTCTGTGCAAGGACAGGTCTTTATTACGACCTCTCCTGTGCAGGCAGCCGCGAATTTCCCACTCCAGTTGGTGGAAACAACACCCGGAACCACGAGTCCAATATTGATCCTGTCCCAAACAAGTAGTGACGGAAGTTTTACATTGTCCAACCCTAAAGTATTGGGAGACAGATTTTATGAGCTGCGATTCCGACTGAAAAATACCCCTGGAGCTGCAAGCCTCGTCACCACTGTTGCCATGCCTATTTATGTGAGTGGATTTGGTGATCCTCTTAAGCTACCCAGTTTTTATCTTGAAAGTGACTACCGGCTGCGAGCCACCAGTTACACGGGTCTGACGACTCAAATTCAACCAGAGAATTTCCCACCTACCCTAACCTTGAAGGATCTACCAAATATCACTTCAGGGATATTGCCAATTGAACTGACTCTTGTTGATGTCGAAAGTGATCCGGTGCTGGTTGATTTTGACTTTACCAGTGGCTTTGCACTAACGGTACTAACTGCAAATCCAAGAATCTCTATATCTTCCCAGGCTTTTGGGGCGGGCTCGCCGACTACCTTTTCAACCAATGGACTGTTGGGACCGTTTGCATCCAGTCCTTCGGGAGTGCCACTTACACTTTATTGGCATACGGGAAATGAACCCAATGGTTTTCTCAGCCAGGGCTTTGTACCCAATATCCGAATCAGTGCACGAGCTCGGGAATTTTCTAATCCTGTGATCGCGGGAGCAATAAAGAACAGTTCTTTCTTCAATCTGGATAATAATCCTCCTCAACTCCAGTTTTTCGCACCGTTAAGAGACTTGAGAGATCCAAACTCCGTAGACTTTGCCGAAAGCTCCCAAAGAGCAGTGACAGTAACGGGAACCGCAGTAGATAATTCACAGATTGTTACGATCTCAGTAATAAACGTTTCTCTTGGTGAATCCAATCCCACCAGTTATTTCGCAGTGAACACTGGCGATAACTTCAATACCTGGAGAATTGAGGGAGTACCACTCAAGCTTGGCGTTGTGAACAATTTCCACTTCTTCTCCCGAGATATTCATGGGAATCAGAACACCCAGCCAGTGACAGCCTCCATCAGAAGTCTGGACAGTGTGCCGCCTGATGTGGTTCTTTCTGATATCAGGATATTTTCAACCCGAAACAGCCCGGTACTCACCTCTCTAAGCACGGTACCATTCTCGGTAGCAACTTCAGTTTTGCCCGCTGGTGGTGGTGTTACTTCGAGCTATTTCATAAATCTGGATACAACTTCTCGAGCACTTCAATTGTCTGTGCTAACGACCAGACATGTCATTCTTCGTGGAAGGGTCAGAGATGTGAACGGGGTTAGTCTGGTACGAGTTGCGGGGCAGGATGTCTTCCCGGTGACAACGGATTTGGTGAACTACACCTGGAGTAGAGAAATGAACCTCAACGAAGTTCAAAATCTCGATGTAAAGATCACTGCAATTGATGGTAAGAATAATGATTCCGGAACAACAGTTCTGGAAGATGCTCAAAAAACTTTGAGTGCCGTCTCGCTCAAGATCCAGACAATTGACTATTCCCCACCCTCTGTTGCGATCACCAACCTCACTGCTGGACGCTCTCCACAAACGGTCACCACTAATCAAATCACGATATCAGGGGCAGCAACAGATTTTTCAAGGATTACCAGTTTTGAATTGTGTTCTTCTCTTTGTCGCTCGGTAGTGACCAGCGACAACTATCTAAGCTGGTCTGTTTCTCTTCCCCTGAGCGAGCGAGTGACTAATATCATTCAGGGTTTTGTTCGAGATGAATACAACTTTTCCGAGCAGTTCAATGCCAGTTCTCCATTCGTTACTTTGAACCTGAATGACATTTCACCGCCAACCATGACGCTAACGAGTGTTGGACTTCTCAATCTGACAACTCCAATCTTTGTGGACAGCTCATTCACTACACCGCCTCACACGAACCCTGCCCCTTTGTATGTGAGTATGAGTTCTTGCACCGGGACAACTCTTTGTACTGAGATTGTTCGTGGTTTCTTACGTGATGAGTCGGGCATCAATCTGGTCGGAGGAGATGATTATGACTTCGTCGGTTTTAAGATGCGATTGGCTGATCGTGCCAATTTCCTGGTCAACGACCCTGCGACAACCATCGAGGACTTGTGGGGGAAACCAGCGCCGTCAAGGTTTCTGAGCAACGGGCGCAACAAATTTTTGATTACAACTCAGGCCGTTAGCTCCTTCGTCAATAATGAAGGAGTTCAAACTCATGTTCCATTTCTTGCCACAGCCCTGATTCAGGATGATGGTTACTGGCCGCTTGAGATAGAAGTTAGAGACAACAGCTCAGATCAGTTCGGAGACTTTTCCCAGCCTTTGATTCGAAAGCGGGAAGTGATGTATTTCGTTAAAGACAAGACCTCACCTGACATTACAAATCTGTCTGTGGCAGACGGAGCGTCTCTTAGCGGGAGTCGATTGAATCTCAGTGGATTTGTAAGAGACGAGCTTTCTACAATTGCCCAAGTACAGGCCAACGCAATTACGACTTCTACTTTTACCAACGCATCTATAACTTCTCCCTGGAATCGCTTTTTGAGTTTACCTTCCCAGTCGGCAGTCTCTTTTCAACTGAGTGTGACTCTGCCAGCGGGGCCAAATCAGACGCTGACAGTTCAGGCGAGGGATAGTTTTGGCAATATAAGTACAAAAACAGTCTCTGTGAATGTGCTGCCGCTGTATACCACTCAGGTTGCTTATCAGTTCCAGTACCTGAATCCATTTGCCATTGGTTTTGGTGGTGATTCACTGGATCGTGTTCTGGTTGCAGATGAGGGTCGGGCACAGGTGCGGGAATTTACTGTGAATGGAATTTTGCAAAATACTATTTTCGGGAACCAAAAAACTGGAACAGGTTTTTACGACAAACTAAATACACTCAAGGCCTTTGATTATTTCTACAATCGCGCGGACAAAAGCCAGAGAATGCTTGTAGGAGGAGATTTTGATGACAACCAACCCAACACCCCAACCAGGCCGTCCGATGAAGTGTTGAGGTTGGTACGAGAAACAGCATCTCAGGCGGCTTTGGGGAATTTCCTCACAGAGAACGAAGGGATTCCCGGTTCAGGCTATCAGGTCTTTCGAGGGAATAACGCGAGTTTGAATTCACAGACAAGTCAGTTTTCAACAAGCTATCTACTGCGCTATGCACCCAAGCTTGAGAGTGTTGCTTACGTTTACCGCTCTACAGGGACCAATGGGCAAAATCAACTGACCAGATATGTGAATGGGTTTGACGCACCTGTGACCCAGCTCCTCGCTTCAAACGGGGGGATTACAAGGGTAACCGGTATCCTTGGACCCGGTGTAGAGCCATTTGTGATTTCGTCGCAGGTGAAGTCAATGGTGGTTACCCAGGTTCATATTCTTGGTAGTACTTTTGGAACACAGGGAGTGGACAAGAGTGAGGAATGGATATTTCTTGCGGACTATCAGAAGCAACGCATAGCCCGTTTTCATAACGTGAATTTGCCAAACGGGAATGGTGGGGGAATTCGTCCCATGGATCCCATTTCCCTGACAACGGGAGGGGTTAATCTGCGACCTTTGGCGATGGATGTGAACCCGGCTGGCGATACAGCCTATTTGGCCAACGAGTTGGACTTGAAGGTTTACAAACTCAGGATTACCTCAACCACTCCACAACTGCTAACTTCTTTTGGGGGGATTGGAATTACCAATGGAAGGTTTGAATCCATTCGTCACATTCGTGGTTTGCAACCAGCAGGTGAGTCAGACTTTACAGAGCTCTACGTGGTAGACCCCATTTCGCGTCGGGTTTCTGTGTATTCAACAGCGGGGGTCTTTCTGCGTTATTTCGGACAAAACCCATTTGATTTGGGTGGTATTCGAAATCCAGCTCTCATCAGTGAAAAGGATGGTCAGTGGTTTCTCCTCGATGAAGATCTTGATGCTATTGATATTTACACGAGTCTAAACACTCCCTCCACCAGATTGACGACTGCTTCACTGGGAATTACTGACTTTCAAACTTCACTTGAGTTTCTCTTTGCTCCTTTGGCTGGTTTTGAGAATCGTACCAATCTTGATAGTGCGGCCTATCAAACAGCATCAACAGAGCTTTTCAAGACGGAAACGCAGGAGATGTTTTATCTGCAAGGGCCGAACAATCTGGTGCACGTAGTAGACTCCAAGAGTTTTTCATTCACAGCTGCAATTTCCGGAGCAGTTCGGGCAGTAAATATCGTGGTTAATGACACTCCACCAAATGCGGAATCAATTACAAGAGGAAGGGTCACTTTCACGAATTTAGTCGACATGACCCTTGCCATAGACGGAAGTAATTTACGGCTTCTCACTCTTGAGAATCCTGCAGGAGCGGGACGGGTTCAGGAAATCACTTTTGTTAATCAATCCAAGCCGGCCACATTCGATATCCTTCCTTCCAGTACTCAGATGCAGCAAACAAGTCCAGTGGGGATTTGTGAGGTAACGACGGGTATTTTGGTGGTCGGTTCAAGTCCTGCGAATCAAGTGGATCTGGCTCGCTATCCCACTGGGCTGAAGCAATTTTTTAATAACTTTGCATTTGAGCAACTCAATCTCAGAGGCTTCCTTGGTGAAAGTATCAGCTTGAATAATCCAGGCCGAATCGATTGTGCTGGAGATATAGTAGCCATTGCGCAAAACAACGATGTTCTCGTGTTTAAGATGCCTGCGCAGCCAAGTCAGGGGCTGTCTTTGATTCAGCGAATTAGTTCAACGGATCCATCCCTTGTCTCTACAGATCCTCTCAGAGCTTTGTCGGGACCACTGGATGTAAAAATTCTGGGATCCAAATTGTATGTTCTCGAAAAGAACCGCAAGAGGGTTCTGGAGTATCGCCTCCAGTAGCATTGAGACTCTCGCTTCAGCTGAGTTAATATCAATTGACGAACGGAAGACTTTCGGCATTGTTAGCGCGGGAAAGCCGTTGAGCAAGAAGTCGTGAGAGTAGAAGCATATAGTTGGGGTACTTCTTGATAATGTTGATAAAAGACTTCTGGGAGATTCTGAGTATTTTGGAATCCTTCGCGGCAATTACAGTTGCACTACGCTTTCTGTTCAGAAGAAAAGACATCTCGCCCATGAACATATCATTGGGACTCAAACTGCCGATTTCCTTGCCCCCAACCTGTACTTGAAATTCACCGCTCAAGATGTAGCAAAGATAGGAAGATTCCTCACCTTCTTCAAAGACGGATTCACCTTCCTTGATCAGTACTTCTTCTTCCTCACGAAATCCAATGGGAACAGTGGATCGAGCTTCTGAGTAGTGATGACAAACAAGAGTTACCTGGTTTCCTACATCGTTGTAACTGAGTTCGTCAGAACTGTTGCGAGCCATCATAATCCCACGACCATGGGGTAAAAACAGGTTCTGGGGATTGTTTTTCATGAATTCTTTGTGATCGAAACCTTCCCCCATATCAGTGATGACCCAAGTGGAGCGGTCTTCCTCGATAGCATAATCAAGGGTTACGTAGCGTTTGGCAATTTCGGGGTCCTCATTGAGGGTGCGGATATGCTCCATGATGTTTACGCCGTCTTCTAGAAGCTTGGTTTTGTCTGAGAAGCTGATACCGCAGTTGCCATGTTCAATGGCGTTGATCATGAGTTCACTCAGTCCCATGTTCAGGTTGTAGTATTTGTTTCGATCTATCTTGCCACTTTCAAGGAGGTAGGTAGCCACAAGATTGGCTGTCTTTTCTGCCATTTCCACATCATTGGAAATAACGATCTGTCCCGTAGGCTTCTCCTGAAACTGGAAATCTGTTCGTCGATCCATAAGCAAATGCTCACTCATGAGAACGATTCGAAATGCCCGCCGGAGGCTGTCTTGATCTGACCTGTCTACAAGGGCGACCAAATTCCATTTGTGGGCAAGCTGTAAAAAGTCTTCACTTTTTTCTTCGCCAAGAATGCAGATGACCCCGATTCCCACCAACCATGGATCTTCCTTGAGTAATTTCTGAATTCTCTCCAGATCCTCAATGGAGTTGTCCAGGTCCACCACAATGAAGTCGGGAAGATCAAAATTGATGAATTCGCTTGATTTTTCGAAGCTGGTTAGAAGTGCGAAGGAGTAGTTTTCCGTATCAATCTCGTTCAGTGTAGGCTTAAGCAGATCAACAATGTTGTGATCTTTACTGATGATTCCAAAGTTACGATGAAGTCTGTGGAGCAATATGCTCATACGCACTCATTTTAGCCCAAGGGAATTGTAATGTCCAAAATAAACATAGGACCGACAGTCAAATATTGCGCCCATCGGAGGGCTTGTGTGAGGTCAGTGGATGATTATAGCTTTTACAGGGCTTTTCAAAGGCCTTTGGGGAGGTCGCTGATAATGGGGCAGAAAAGTGGGATTTGGCTTTAGTTTTCCGGGTGCTTTATCGATCTAAAGAGTGGATTTTGGGCGAAAGAAAAAACTCTGGGCCAATTATAAATAGGATGAGCTTTGAGTGGTGCTTAGAAGCGCAGCCCAGTCCTCCTGCAGAGGGTAGTCCGGGTTTAAAAGTCGGGATTCCAGCAGGGTGGTTTGCTCTTTATCAATCAGGGCGAGATAAGCAGGAACTGCGTACTTTCTACTGTACGCACTGACCAGTGTGCGGCTAAGTACATCTTGTTCGCTGAATTCAGTACGCAATTCACAATATTCAACCAGAAAGGCCTTGAAGAATTTGTCTGAATTTTTCCAGGCCGTCTTGATGTTTTCAAACTGCAGGGAGGGGTTTCGCGTGAGGACTTGTGAAAGATAATCTTTGAGTAATTTCTGACTGGAGTGTACCAGTAGTTTTTGGGCTTGATAACGTGTAGGTTTTAACCATTCTTCTACTAAATCATTGCCCCAGAATAAAAACTGAACCTGGTAGAAGTCAAATTGTCTCAATTGCTGGCTCCACACATAGGAGCTACCCCAAAACACAATTTTTAATGATTCTCTCTCGTCCAGTGTTTGCAAAAGATTTTCAACAGTCTCTTCCAGTCGAAAATGGCCCTTCTTAAGCCAGAGTTCGTGGAGATTGAGAATTCTGGATCGCTCCCTGAGGTCAAATTTTTTCAGACCATCATAGAACGACCGATCCGGGGTGGGGTTTACGAAGAGGAACAAGATTCGACCTACTTCTGAGTCTTCGAGTAAGAAAGCTGGTAAGCACCAGTTTTTAGAAGGTCTTCTCGAGCTGGAAACAGCTCTTTCAAATGAATCACATTGGATACTTTTTGTCGTATGATTCTGGTTTTGATTTCTGTGATGTCAACTCCGTAGGAGCGGGTCGAAAGACCAGCTTGATCGCAGACGGTTTGCTGCTGTTGATTTTCAAATTGTTTTGCCGACTTCTGAAGTTGTTGAAAACCTCTGTGGTAGGGGTAAATGCGAAGATTGTCCGAACAGTATCTTGAGTCGATCAGATTGCTGATGGATTTGATGGAAGCAGATGTGTGTTGAGTCATGTAGTATTCCCTCCTATGGGATTTATATTAACAAAAAGTATTAAAAAACCAAGCTTTTTGTTCGATAAATTGAAAAAAGTTGCTCCAGGCCTAAGTTCCGTGGCGAAAAATGCCGATCCCTCTTAGTAGAGGAAAGCTATGTTTTTAGAAATACAAGACATAATCACTAAAGTGTTTGATTCCATCCGAACTCAGCAACAGTCCAGTCAAGAGCGTGCTGAGAGAATCAGAGAGCAGCGTAATGAAGTAAGAAGTGCACCCCAAGAGACTTCTGCTGAAACATCAGCTCCACGGGAAGTTCCTCTAGCCAGCTCTGAGGAAGAGCAGTCAGAGGAAACTCGCTTCAGCGAAGAGGCCCGTCTGGTTGCTCCCAAACAAAAACCACTGGATTTTCGCGGTTTCAAACTCGACCAGTTTGTTTAGATTGCCCTGATTCTCTTCTAGCCTCGGGAGTGGTATACTCCAGCCCTGTTGAATCCTGAAGATAAAAGGAGCGCGAATGGCTAAGAAAGTTGGAATAATGGTCCCCCTGTTTTCATTGCCCGGTGAGCACGGGATAGGGGATGTTGATTCACTTTATAAACTGGTAGATCGATTCAAGGATTCAGGAATCAGTATCATTCAACTTTTGCCAATGAATGCAGTGAGTGGGGACGATACCAGTCCTTACAGCAGCATTAGTTCCTTTGCCTTTAATCCAGTTTATATCTCTTTGAGCAGGCTCAAGCATGTTCAGGAAGATCTGGAACCTTTTCAGGCTGAAGACAAAGTGGATTATCCACGTGTGAATGCCTACAAGTATGGTTGTTTGAATCGTGCTTACCAGAATTTTCGGGAAAAAGGAACACCCCTCGAAAAGAAGCAGTTTGAAGCCTATTGTTTAAAGACCGAGGAATGGCTTGAGCCTTACTCTGTCTTTCATGCACTCTCCATGGAGCACAAAAGTGCTTTTTGGGACTGGCCAGAGGAGATTAGAAGCTATGAAGGAGCCAGGGAATGGGCCCGTGAGAACGAGAGGAATGTCGAGTTTGTTCGCTACCTTCAGTGGATTATCTATACTCAGTGGCAGGACCTGAAAGAGTATGCTCAGCGCTACAATATTCATTTCATGGGGGATTTACCTCTCTACGTGAGCAAGAACTCCTGTGACTATTGGCATCAGCCTGAGTTGTTTCGAAAGGGAGTTCATGCAGGAGTGCCCCCGGACATCTACGCAGAGGAAGGTCAGGATTGGGGTAATCCAATCTATGACTGGAAAGAAATGAAGAAGGATGGGTTTAGCTGGTGGAAGAAGCGGCTCCTTTGGTTGAAGGAGTTCTTTGATCTGGCCAGGATAGATCATATTCGGGGTCTGTATTCTTACTGGGCTGTGCCGGACGGGAAGAAGCCCATGGATGTCAAGCGATGGACACCGGGACCCAAAGAAGACTTGATCGAGGCTTTGAAGTCTACGGGTATGGAGTTGATTGGAGAAGATTTGGGAGATATTCCCCCGTCTGTTTCCAAGTGGATGAACAAGATTGATATTCCCGGATACAAGGTCTTCCTGTTTGGTTGGGGAGAGTATGGAGCGGACAATTATCGCTTTGTTGAGGAGTATCCCAAGGCTACCCTGGCATGTACGTCAACTCATGACAGTGAGTCCTATTTTGAGTTCTTGAGTAACTTGAATGAAGAAAAGGTGTATGAGCTTGCCGCCTATCTGGGGGTCGAAGCTGGTACGGAATTTACTACTGATGACCTTTGCAAGCTTAGTTTAAAGAAGCTGATTGATGGTCCAAGTGATTATGTGGTCTTCCCCTTGCAAGATATTCTGTCACGGCCTATTCGAATCAATCTACCCGGCAGTGTCAGTGAGGACAATTGGTCCAGAGTAATCAAGATATATCCTGAAGACGCACCAAGGTTGCAGGAGTTTTCTCAGATGATAGAGGGTTCTAAGGGGCGTTGATTTTGGGACCATTGGACAGTTTTCTCGCTCTGGCACTGGGAATTGGTTTTCTCTACGGAATGATGCAGGGACCATGGAGTTCCTGGGCAAGTCTCGTAGGATTGAGTGTCGCAGTTTTCCTGAGTCCTATACTTCAGCCTTTCTTTTACGGAATGCTCGACGTTGTTTCGGCCCCGTCGGTAATGAAGCTTTTGTATTTTCCCTTCCTTTATCTGTTCTTTGTAAGCCTGTTTTCATTCTTTGGATCATGGCTCGACAATCGTTTTGCACCGAAATCAAAGATCAAGAAAGTGGTGGCAGGTGGTTTTTCCGGCATGATTTTGGCGGTGGGATTTAATCTTTGTCTATTATTTTGTCTGGTACCTTACTTACAACAGATCAAACCGGACTGGATCCAAAAAAACCGTAGTCTGACCTGGGCAGCTGAATTTATGGGTTATCGGCCCTGGTTAACCAGAGTTGTGCACAAGTATAGTGGTTTTACTAAAGCAAAAACCATGTTTGACAAGGTTCTCGAAGGAGGCAAGGGTCTTGCCGGGGGCAGTGGCATTTCTCTTGGTCAGGTAGAGCAGATGAAGGGGATGGATCAAGCTCAACTTCGAGAATTTCTCAACGGATTTTTAAATCAGGCTCAGGGAGGCACAGGTTCCTCTATTCCCGGTTCAATTGAGGTGAATCCCTCCGGGGCTCCGACACAGGGTTCACAGGGTCAGTCTAGTCCTGTCTTACAAGGGACAGCCGTTCAGGGTTTTGACTTGCAGAAAATCCAGGGTCTACTCAAAGAAAGTGGATGGAAGGGAGAGGGCATTGAGGACTTGCAAGCCGGTGGGCTGAGTGACGAAATTCTCAAGAACTTTCAAGCAATCCTCAAAGAAAGGCTTGAGCAGCTTGGCCATCACAAGGATGCTCTTGAGTTTGATCAAAGCAGAGCTTTGCGGGAAAGGTAAGGCTCAGACCAGTCCAGCCCTTCTTTCCAGGAAGCTGATAATAGCAAAGCTGAGTAGGGCAATCGGGACGCTGATCATACCGTCTTGCGGCAGAATAATTATCCAAAGGATAAGGGCCAGATAATAAATATCGCGTTTCTTTTTCCACGATCGAACTTTGGCCTGGCCCTTTTCACTGCGATAATCCATGAATCCCTCAAGAGTTGGTGTATCCTGCTGATTTCCCTTTCCTCGCCATTCTAACCTATCCCCATTATCCAAACCAGCGCAGGGTTCAGAATGGGAAAAATCCGTTGTAATCTGAAGAAATTTTGTTATGGTAATGCTCTTCAACTGTTCAAAACCGAGCAAATTTTCAACTTTTATTTCAGGGATTGAGTCGGAATTATATGGGAAAAAGACTAGTCATAGCGGAGAAGCCGAGTGTAGGGGAAGACCTTTCCAGGGCTCTTGGAGTAAAGAAAAAAGACCAGGGATTCAATGAATCCGATGAGTATGTAGTGACCTGGGCCATTGGGCACATGCTTGAACTTCAAGATCCAGAAGATATCGACAAGAAGTACAAAGCCTGGATGCTCAAAGAACTTCCCATCATCCCCAAGAAATTCAAATCCAAAGTGACATCTCGCACCAAGGAGCAGTACAAGGTCATCAAAAAGCTTTTGAAGCGTGATGATATTGATGCCGTCGTCAATGCCTGTGATGCGGGGCGCGAGGGAGAGTTGATTTTTCGTGAGATTATGGAGCATGAGAAGGTAAAGCTTCCAATATTCAGACTTTGGCTGTCCTCAATGATTCCTGATGCAATTCGTGTCGGTTTTCAAAACCTTTTACCAGGAGAAGAGTTGGAAGGTCTTGCTGCTTCTGCCAAATCAAGAAGTGAGTCGGACTGGCTGATAGGAATTAATGGTACTCGTGCAATCACCAAGCGACTTCAATCACGAGCGGTCCGGCAGGTATTTTCTGTAGGACGAGTTCAGACTCCCACATTGTCCATGCTTGTTGATCGAGAATTGGAAGTGATCTCTCACGTTCCTCGACCCTATTCCAAAATCGAGGCCCAGTTTCAGGCCAGCGACCATGGCTATCGTGGGACATTGCATCTCACAAAAGGAGAGGACAGCGAAAAAATCTTCGAAAAAGAGAAAGTGGAAGAGATCCTGAAAGCGCTAGGAGGAGCGGGCGCGAAAGGTTTTGCCACCGAAAGTCGCAAACGGTCTTTGAGAAAGCCGGCTCCTTTGTTTGACCTGACGTCCTTGCAAAGAGAAGCCAATCAACGATTTGGAATTTCAGCGCAGCGAACCCTTCAGGCAGCTCAGAGATTATATGAGCAGGAAAAGTTGATTACCTATCCTCGTACTGATTCCAAGCATCTGCCGTCAGACTATGTGGAAACACTAAGATCATCAATTCAAGGGGTTGGGAATCTCTCTCAGTACACTCCTTTTGTGAAACTTGCCTTAGAGAAGCTCTCCGGTAGTGACAAGCGAATTTTTGATGACAAGAAGGTGAGTGATCACTTTGCAATTATTCCCACCGGGGTACAGCCCAAGAGAACTCTTGAGGGTGATGATGCGCGAGTTTTCGATCTGGTGGTCAAAAGAGTACTGGCTATTTTTCATCCGCCAGCAGTCTTTGAGGTTGTGGATCGAAAGACAGAGGTCAATGGATACAATTTTCAATCCAAGGGTCGATTTCTCAAGGAACCAGGCTGGATGGCTGTTTTTGGTAAGGAAGAAGACAGTTCTGATGCACTTGCTCCACTGATTGGACCTGAGGTTGATGTCAAGGATATCGAAGTCAGTGAGCATGAAACCAAGCCACCTTCAAGATATGGCGAAGCTAAACTGTTAACCCTGATGGAATTTGCAGGGAAAGAGCTTAGTGATGAAGAGCTCTTTGAGGCTCTCGAAGGCAAAGGAATCGGTACTCCGGCAACTCGTGCAGACATCATCGAAAACCTGATCAGAAAGGACTATGTTCGTCGTGTGGGTGCTTCCCTTCGTGCAACAGCCAAGGCTATTCGACTTCTTGACGTTCTCCAGAGGGTAGATGTCCGTCGACTCAATTCTGTAGAGTTGACTGCCCAAATTGAGGCCCGCTTGAAAGAAGTGGAGAGGCGACTCATCAGTCGTGAAGACTTCATGGAAGAAATTGTTTCCTATATTCAGGAAGTGGTGGACCAGATCCGGGATTTTCAATACGAAGATCTCTACAAGGATGAGCCAGTTGTGAAGTGCGAACGCCTGGGTTTGGAATTTTCCGAATACATGTACGGATATGTTGCGAAAAAGAGTGAAGAAGAGAGCGTTACTGTTCGTAAGGAATACAACGGCCGCTATGTAGACCGGAATCTTCTCCAGGAGCTTCTGGATAAAGGTGAAACCAGAGATTTGGATTTGGTTTACTGGGATGGCAAGCCTTTCAAGGGTAAGTTGGTTATGGATGAAAAAGGGGAAGTTGAAGCCCTGGTGAAAGAAGGGGAGGAGTACAAGTCCACCCGATCCAAGTCTGTAGCTGAGTTAGCCAGTGAAGAGAAAGTTCTGGACGAAAAGAAGCTGGAGTCAGGGTATCTTGGGCAGTCAGGAACTTTTCGTCGTACTCAGGATGCCTACTATTTTGAAATTTCCGAGTTTCCCAAGGTACTTGGCAAAGCGCCCAAAGCCATGGCAAATGGTCCTTTTATAGGAAGACTTCCTGTAGAAGTGTGCAAAAGAGGGATCAGCGAAGAAGAAGCTCAATGCTTCTTCACAGAGGGTAAAACCGACTTACTCAAAGATTTCGTGAGCAAAAAAGGCAGAAACTTCAATGCCAAGCTCTATGTAAAGGCAAATGGTAAGTACGGTTTTGAATTTGAGCCTCGTGCACCCAAGAAGAAAGCCGCAGCTTCCAAGGAAAAGAGTGAGGGCACTGAGGCTAAAGGAAAGTCCATGGGGAAAACCAAGGCCAAAAGCAAGGAAGTTTCTTCCTAGTCTTTTAGTTTATCCCTGAGCTTAGCTATTCGCTCCAGCCACTCCATTTGTTCTTCCAGAGTTTCTGGTTTGGGCTCCTTGTCTGGGGCGTTGGGAGTGTTTACCTGACTGACCTGACCAACTTTGAATTGAATTTTGTTGATCTTGAGGCCGGGAATACGTTCTTCAATTCTCGCGCGCATGTCTTTTTCGATCAGATGAGCCTGAGTGTAGAAAAGGCCAGAGTTAGCTTCCACAACGAGAGTGTAACCATAGAGTGAAACTGGTTGAAGATACTGATGGAGCAGGTCTCCGCAGATTTCCTTCCATTCCCTGGAAATCTTTACCAGAGCTCTCATGGCGAATCGTCCTTGCTCCGGAAGGGCCTGGTCTTCATAGTAGCGTTTGATTTCTTCAAGACTCAAAGAGGCAATAGCGGTGGTTTTACTGACCCTGTCTCGCGTTTTCCGTTCTTTTTTTTCCTTGCCCTTGTAGATACTGAATCGAGCTTTGGAGTTTTGCTTACCCGTGCTCACTAGTCTTGAGTCCTGACTTCATCATCAAGATAGTGCTCAATTGCGATGAGCTTGTCCTTGTGAAAAACATGGTGATAACTGTTAAGACCCTTTCGATAGATGAGAATTTCCTGGTCCTCAAGAGTGAATCTTCGGTAGGGCTTACCTCTCGATAAAATCACTTCTTCCTGAGACATTCCCAGTCCCACTTTCCCTTTTTGAATCTTCAGCCAGTCATTTTGCTTTAAATCCAGGACCTCGACAGGATTCTCGAGGAAGAACATGTCTTGTAAGAAAGAGCCGCCAGGCTTTCGATTTACATTGGTCACTTTGACATCAACAAATCCAGCCCTTTGGTCCAATGTTTCCAGGTGAATACGAACGGAACTTTTCTCGCTGATGGGACATAACTCCACTTTCTTCACCAGGACCTCTTCGAATTTCTCGATGGGGACTGTAATCCAGGAACCATCCGCTCGAAAAGTCTTCATGGACTTTACCTTGGAGTAGAGTCTCTGACCCAAAAATTGACTTCTTGCATCGAGAATATCTTTGTAAAAGATGAGTTCAGGATAGTGGCCCTCAGAGTCAGGATGACATGTGATCAGTTTGCCAGAAATTCCTTTGAGTTGCACAGCCTTGCGTCCTACCTTCATGACTGTGAAGATTTTAGATTGATTCGCACTGTAGGGAACCTGCATGAATTTGAGCTCATCTTCAAAACAGTTTTTGTAGTAGAGGGGTTCTTGATCTCTCTCGTATGGTGCCAGATAAAAACCAAGTCCAACCCATTCTCTGACTGGTAAATCAATTCCATCGCTGGCGTATACAAAATTGAACGAGACAAGGAAAATCCAAAGTGAAATTCGTTGGAGCTGGTAATGCATAGCAAGATTTTACTACAAAAAGACTGAGGCAAGTCCTGAATTTCACTGAAGGAAGCTTTGTTCAGAAAAATTTTTGAATTAGTACTGCAAATTTGAACAAGCTCGTTGATCAGATAGTCTTCCGGTCATCCAGATCATGATAGAATCGCGATCTATGGATATTCGAGTGCTGAATCATACACCAGCCCGGGGTGAAGTCTTACCAATTTTGCTGAGTTCTCCTCATTCAGGAGGAGATATACCTTCAGATCTTCAGGAGAGGATGAGTGCCGAAGCTCTAAAGCTTCCGGATACAGACCTCTGGATACACAAGCTTTACGATTTTGCTCCCGCGATAGGTATCGAGATGATTGATGCAGTTTACAGTCGCTATGTTGTGGATTTGAACAGACATCCCGACCCGGATCACAGGTTGTACAAAGGACGCAAGAATACTGGTTTGGTGCCCGAGATTTGTTTCGACCTTCAAAAGATCTACAAAGAGGGGCAGGAACCTGACCATGAAGAAGTGCTGGAACGACAGAAAATCTATCATCAGCCCTATCATGACTGGATTAAGACTCGAATCTCTCAGATGCTGAAACAGCATGAAAAGGTCTTGTTCTTTGATGCTCACAGTATCCGAAGCAGAGTCGATCTTCTTGGGGGTCAGGAGTTCCCCGAGTTGATTCTGGGGAATGCTAATGGGCAATCCTGTCCTGATGAGCTTCTTCAAATTGCCAGAAGTAGTCTCGAGGCTAGTGGTTATGAAGTCAGTGTAAATCATCCGTTTCAAGGTGGTTACTTGACGAGATCAGTTCACACACATCATGAAAACTGTTATTCCCTGCAGCTGGAAATGTCTCGCAGGGTCTATCTGGCAGATGATGAAGAAAGTATGGATACCCCGCGTTGGGAGAAGATACGCAGTGCATTGAGCCAAATGTTTTTGAGTCTGAGTGCCTGTCTCAAGGAATCACAATGAGCAAAAGCGGAAGTTATGAGGTTGGCTTTTTATTTGATGGTGAAAGCTGGCAAGAGAATGTAAGCATTGAGTGGGATGATACAGGTGTGATCCGGGCAATTACTCCTCTTGAAAAGTCCTCAAGCCCCGGTACCGTGGTGATTCCCGGGATTTGTAACGCTCACTCTCACAGTTTTCAAAGAATCATGTCCGGGCGAACCGAAAGGCGCAATGTGAAGAACCCCAGGGACTGCTTCTGGACCTGGCGTGAAACCATGTATTCGTTGGTAGAGAAGCTGGATTCGAAGGACCACTACCGAATAGCCCGTTACCTTTATATGGAAATGCTCAAACAGGGCTTCACTTCTGTGTGTGAGTTTCATTACGTCCATCTTGCCAATGACAGTGGTGTTGAAGGGGCATTGAATCAAAGTGAAGGAGTTCTCAAAGCCGCCGATGAAACTGGGATTGGCATGTGTTTTTTGCCAGTTCTTTACGAAAAGGGTGGCTTTGAAAAGGACTTGTCTCCCGCGCAGCGTAATTTTTCTTTCAGAGAACTCGGTGATTTCCTGAACTATTTTCGAAGCCTCGGGAGTGTGAAAGAGCGTACCCAGAATCTCGGTCTGGCGTTTCACTCCTTGCGGGCCTGTACCTTGGACTCCATGCAAAGCTGTTTGCAGGAATTGAAGGATGATCTGTCAAGTATTCACATTCACATCAGCGAACAACCATTGGAAGTTGAGCAGTGTCAGGAATTCCTGGGGAGCCGACCAGTTGAGTATCTCCTCAAAAGCGTGGATGTTAACAAGAGTTGGAATCTGGTTCATGCGACCCATTTGATTCAAGAAGAAGTTGAGGGGATTGTGGATTCCGGGGCTAGCGTGGTTCTTTGCCCGGCGACCGAGGCCAATTTGGGCGACGGGATCTTTCCTCTGGCAAAATATTTGGAACTTCAGGGCCGGTTCTCGATAGGCTCAGATTCACATATTCGAATTGATCCCTGGGAGGAAATGAGACTTTTGGAGTATTCTCAGCGCTACGCCAATCTTTCACGTACGGTGGTTACTTCAAACAGATTTCCCTCCAATGGACAAGAACTTATGTTCCAGCTTGCTCAGTCAGCATCCCAGGCTAGTGGTCTAAAAACAGGATTCCTGCGAGTTGATCAGCGCGCAGACTTTTTGGTTCTGGATTGCTCGCAAACTCAACTTTCCATTGAATCAGACTCTGATCTTGAATCCCTGCTGGATCGCCTTGTCTTTAATCCCCCGGCTCAAGCTCTGAGGGAAGTTTATGTGGCTGGAGAAAGAAGGGTGGCTGATGGACGCCATCCTCTTGAAGATCAGATTAAACAGGATTATGAAGAGACTCTGAGGAAATGTTTTCCATGAGAACCTGGATCGAGATAAACAGGGAAGCTCTTCTTCACAATCTTCAACAGATTCGCCAGACTCTGCCTGAATCAACTCTTTTGGCACCTGTAGTGAAAGCCAATGCGTATGGACATGGTTTAAATGAAGTGGTTAAGGTCCTGGCAGAGCATAGTCAGTTCTTTTGTGTGGACAGTTTTGATGAGGCGAGGCAAGTCAAAGAACTGGCACCTCATGCCCACGTTTTAATCATGGGTTATCAGGAGCTGGGATCTCTTGAATATAATGATTGGTTGCCGGGAATGGAGATTGTTGTGTTTGACAAGCACTCCCTGACCCTTCTTCAAAAAAAAGCCTTGGAAAGAGAAATCAGGATAGGGGTACACCTAAAGGTGGAAACCGGCTTGAATCGTCTCGGTATGTCAGAAATTGATGTGCATGCTTCGGTGGCAATTCTGACAGAATGTGAAAATCTTGAATTGAGTGGACTTTACACTCACTATGCGAATGTAGAGGATACACTGGATCCGGAATTCTATATTACTCAACATAGTAGATTCTCCAGTGTTTGTGCCCCCTATAGAGAAAAAATCAAATCAGGGCTACTCATCCACAGCTGCGCGTCAGCTGCAGCCTTATTACACCCGGAAGCGAGTTCTGGATTGGCCAGAATTGGTATTGCCATGTATGGATGCTACTCGTCCTGGCAGACTCTGCTTTCCATGCGAGAAAAGAATAATCCTTTCGTGGAGCTTAAGCCTGTGATGTCAGTTAAGACCAGAGTTGCACAGATCAAGGAAGTGAAGAAGGGTGAGACTGTGGGCTACGGATGCACTCACAGAGTTTTGCGAGACTCTAAGGTTGCTGTACTTCCTGTGGGGTATTACGATGGATACTTGAGGTGTTTTGGTGCCAGGGCCAGTGTGTTGATTCAAGGTCAGAGGGCACCGGTAATCGGTCGTGTAGCCATGAATATGTGTATGCTGGATGTCAGTCATCTTGAATCTGTGAGTCCCGGTGAGGAAGTTGTTTTACTTGGAGTGCAGGGAAGTGAGAGTATTGGTGCTCAGGAACTTGCCGACTGGGGTAATACTATCCACTACGAAATCCTGACAAGCTTCAAAGAACATCTCCCGAGAGTTCTCATCAAGGGGGAAGGGGATTCATGAGATTTGCAATATTGTTTTTTCTTCTTGGGGTTTGCGTTTTTGCTGAATCCAGCCGTGAACTGATTCTCTTGCATCAGAAGTATCCGAATGACAAAAGAGTATTGCATTTTCTGGCCAAGGCTTATCTCATTGAAGGAGATGGGGCCAGGGCATTGCATTATTTTTTGAAAGCCGGAGTCCAGCCAGATCCCTATCCCGGAACCTGGGCAGGTGTTGCCCGAACCTACTTCGCCCTGTCGCAGCCCTACCGGAGTTATGAAATCTGCAAACTGAAGCCTACAGGGGCCTGCGAAGATTTTCTTGCAGAAATGTCCCAGGCAATCCGGGAAAAAATAGATGTCTACGAGTTTCGTTATCGTTTCGAGCACAAAGACCAGCTGAGTATGGATGATGCCTACTCATTACTGGAGAGATATCCCCGAGATTCTGATCTGTTAGAAACCATGTTTCGATTTTTTGCCAGCAAGGACCAGCAGGAGATTTCCTATGACTGGGGGATTCTTGCCGGAATGAAAACGAAGCGAAAGGTGCGGTTTCAACTGTTAGCCAGACGCTACCTGGAGAAACTCAGAAAGTTAAGAAGGGATAAAGGCAGCAAGGATCAGGAGTTTTTTCTTACTTATTATCTTTCCAAATTTGACCCTGAACTCTTCGAGCGAAGAGAAAAAGATAGCCTGAAGGATACCATTTCCTACTTTGAGTCGACGGTTGAGAGTCAATCCGGGGGGGCTACTTTTGAGAACCTGTATCGCCTTGCCTATCTGTACTCATTAGCCGGGAAAGCACAGAAGGCTCGTGAAGCACTCTTTGAGGCTTTGGAACGAGCGCCCCACGCACTTTTTGTGACTCTTGCAGAAAGAATGATTGATTACTGGAAAGAGCTTGGCAAGCAGGAAGTGGAAATCCAGATGGAAGATTTGGCTCGGGTTCAAGGCGGGAAGGCCTATTATGATAAGAGAAAACAGGAATTGTCCCAAGTAGAAGAGAAGGTCGAGGAGAAGAGCCTGGAGCAAGATGAATTTGGTTATCTCTTGCCACAGGATATGAAGGATATGGATCGCCTGTTTTCAAAAATTAATGGCTTCATGATCCTGAACTATTGTGATCTCAAGCGTAGTGATTGCAAAAAGCTCATTGAGAGCACCCATAAGGATGAAGAACTGCGTGACATCTTGTTGAACTTCACCAACGTTCGAGTCGACCCGCGTTCAAGCCTGGCCAGCGGGGTTGGACGACAATTTCCCGTTCGTCAGATTCCCCAGATTTATATTTTGAACTCCAACCGCAGTGTTGTTTCACAACTCAATGGAATTCGGGAGCCAGCCCTTTTGAAGCAGGAGATCCTTCGGGTTAGCTCCCAGTAATTGAATGTCAAACTAGTGGGATGGGAATTCACCGAACTTTTACTCGGTAGGATAGGAATTCTGGTACCAGTAAGCCATGCCATTTTCGTTGATACAGTGAATATTCTTCAGACCTTTTCGGGCGAGTACATCCGCAGCCATGCCCGCTCGTCCGCCCATCTGGCAATAAACATAGACATCCGAGTAATCTTCGAATTCATTTGTGCTCTTGTTATCAAGTTCTGTGTGGGGAATATTTACAGAGCCGGGGATATGCCCACCCTGATACTCTTCGGGAGAGCGTACATCCAGAAGCAGGGTGTTTCCTGACTGAATACTACTGAGGCTTTGATAAATTTCTTCCATATTTTTCATTTTAGAATTTCCTTTCCTAAGGCGAGTTTACTTTAGTTTTGTCGCATGATAATCCTCAGCTTCTCGCCAAACTTTTTTGCAATTCTAGCCTGAACTCCGCTACATTGGAATGCATGATTCAAAAAGGAGATTCCAGATGCTCGATGAAGAAGTCATTCAACAGTTACTGGATGTAGCTCGAAATTCCCTTCAGTCCTCATATTCTCCCTATTCAAGCTTTCCGGTTGGAGCAGCCCTTCTCGACTCGTCGGGTAAAATCTGGGGTGGTTGCAATGTTGAAAATGCCAGTTATGGCGCTACAGTTTGCGCCGAGAGAACTGCGATTCTGAAGTCGGTCAGTGAAGGAAGTCAGGAGTTTCGGGCCATTTTGGTTATGACCCCAACAGAGCGACCGACTCCCCCATGTGCACTTTGTCTTCAGGTTATGGCTGAATTCTGCAAGCCCGAAATGCCCGTTTATCTGGCCAATGAGACCGAGGTGAAGTCCAGTTTTCAGTATAGTGAGCTCCTTGCTTACCCATTTGGACCCGCTTATCTCCTGGAGGAAAAATGAATAAAGTTTGGTTGGCCCGAATCGTCTATCCAGTCAGTGATCACCAGTTTCGCATCGAAGATCCAGGCTTTTTTTTAACAGATGAAAAAGGGGTATTGCTGGATTGGGGCCCCTGCCATGACGGCGTGGATGATATTGACGCTGATAAAATTGAACTAAAGGATGAGAATGGACAATGGATGGTAGTGATTCCACCATTAGTAGATGTTCACTTTCACTGGGTTCAGGATTTGGTGAGCGACATGGACAAGGATCATCTGTTGGAGTGGCTGGAGCAATATGTCTTTCCCGAAGAGGCAAAATTTAGTGGAGAGGAATATGCTCGAACCAGAGCCAGAGAATTCTCCCAAAAGCTCAAGCGGGCAGGAACACTTGCCGGGGCAGTTTACGGCTCGATTCATGATAAAAGTGTGCAAAGTGCTTTTGATGAGTTTTGGGGTTCCTTTTTTGTGGGGAATGTAATCATGACGGATCGTTCTCCTCAAGAGTTGACGATGAGTCTGGAGGAAGCGGAAAAAATACTGAACTGGGGGGTTGATCACTTCGCTCAACGCTATGTGTTTACTCCCAGGTTTGCAATCAGCTGCAATCCGGAATCCATGAAACTAATCGGGAACAAAATGCAAGCGTCACCAAACAACATCATGCAAACCCACTTGAGCGAGACCAAACAGGAAATTGAAGATACTTTGTCCTTATACAGGCAGTATCCTGGTTTTGAAGATGTTCAATCTTACCTGGAAATTTATGACAGGTGCTCTCTCGTAGGACCCCGTTCAATTTTTGGCCATTGCATCCATTTGACTGACAAGGAGAAAGACCTGCTGGCTGTAAGAGGCTCCTGGATAGCTCATTGTCCAACTTCCAATGCACCTCATGATTCAAGAGGTCTCGGTTCAGGCTTGTTTGATTTTGAAGATGCTAACGAATTTGATATTCAATGGGCCCTGGCCTCTGACATCGGTGCGGGTCCCTATCTGAGTATGCTCGACGTGATGCAAAGTTTTGTGGAACAGCATGAAGAAGAGGGGAGATATGTACCCTTAACCATGCCGTATTACCGAGGTACGGTTAAAGGGCTCGAGTGTTTGGGCTTGATGGATTCAATGAATTGGCAAGAGCATAATTTGTTAAGTTTTGTTGCCTTCGATGGAGATGATGAAGCCGGATGTGAAGAAGTCTTGCAGTCTTTACTGGATACATCCAGAGAAGCCAAGAATACACTACCCAGAGCTGTGTGTTATGAGGGACAGCTTGAAGTTTTTTCTTCTTGAAAGAAGGCAGGCAACAGTATCGTCAGGAGAGCGATTAGCGAGCAGGCTAAAAACAGGTTTTGATAACCCATCAGATCAAGAAGTTGTCCGCTCAGATTCATTCCGAACAATCCTCCCAGCCCAAAGCTTGTACTGATGTACAAACTTACCGCGAGAGGTCTTTGGGAAGGTGAAAAGTTGACTTCCAGGTAGTCCATGCAAGCCAGATGGTAGGCTCCGTAGGAAAAAGCATGCAGGCTCTGTGTCAAAAACAGCAGAACAGGGTCCCTTAAAAAAGCCAGAGCAAGCCATCGAAGGGCCGTGAATAACAAGCACACTTTCAAAATGGAGGCACAACGTTTGATTCCCCCTTTTAAGTCAAAGCCGGAAAAAAATGAACGATACTTTCTCATCATCAAGGTTTCGCTCAAGACTCCAAAAACCCAAAATGCACCAAACCATACCGGTTCGATCTGAACTTCCTTTTCAAGAAAAATGGTGAAGAACACATAGTAGGGCCCATGACTCAAGGTTAAGAAGAAAGCGATGAAGTAAAAGGGGAGGTGGCGACTGTATTCCTGAAACTGAAACTTCATCACTGTCCCGGCGGAGTTTTCTGAACTGTCAATCATGGAGCAGGCCGGTATCTGAAAGAGGTAAAAGGCTGAATGGGCCAGTGCAAAAAACAGGGGAGAGTAGTCGATCATGATTCCTCCCACCAGACAGGTGAGCATGAAGCCTACGGAGCCCCACAAACGAAGATGTCCATAGGGTTTACCTGTTTCACTGGAGAAGTTCAAAGCAAGACTGTCGAGCAATGGATTCACACAGACCCTGCACAGGGCATGGGAGAGGGCCACAAAAAAGAAAAGCAGGAATCCTGCTTCAGGTATGGCAAATGCAATACTGGTGAGAAAAGAAAGTACCACTACTATTGTATAGGTTTTCTTCATGGGCAGATTGCGATGAGCAATGTAGTAGCCAAGTAGAACCGGTACAAAGCACAGACAAAGTGAGCTCAGCGAGTGAAGCAGAGCAATCTGGGATGAACTGAAGCCAGCTCTTTCGTAAAAGAGGGGAAAGAAAGGTATATAAAGCCCGCTACTTAGAAAGTGCAGCAAATAATGAAAAGAGAGTACCCTGGATTGTTTCTGAGAAGATGAAGTCACAGTCCGTTCAGAATACTCTTGCCCCAGGTTCCGGGCAAGTGCTATTCATCGTCTGAACTGGATGGAGCTTGGCCGGATAAAAGAGCACGAAGTTCGGACTCATTTACCGACTTCATGACTGGCTTGTCGGAGGGGAAGATGCTCTTGACTTCCTTGTTCTTTATCTCGGTTGCACCTTGCATATTCATCCCACCGGCCTGAAAAGCTGCCATACTCATGGGATTCATGAAAGGATTCTGAAAGCTTCTCATGAAAGGACGTCGTGGCATACTGATCACGTACATCTTGTTTTTCTCACGAACTTGAGATTGAGTCGCCTGATCACCCAGAGGATTTTGCATCGTCTGGCCACCGGTCAGCTGATTGGCATTCTGATAGAATCTGTTCACCTGATGTGCAAGGCCACCATAACCCATGGGTCGAGTAATTACTTTCACCTTCATCACAAAAACTGCAATTTCACCAGGTAGGGGTTGGCCCTCGATGTCAGGGGTATTCAGTTTCTCGGGAGTCACGTTCTGAAAGAGTTCAACTTCAAGGTCATTATTTACCCAGACCTGCCCCATTCGAGACCTTTTCGTTTCCTGGGCTGGATATTTGCTTCGAAGCCGAGAGGTGGCGTACTTCATCCCCTCAAGCATTGCTTCAATCGATCGTTCCCACTTCATCCGATACTGGGGAGTGTTGGTTTCGCTACTACTGGTAGTGCTCTCTTCATTACTGTTGGTAATGTCCTCAACGGAAGGGGAATCGGCAAAACTGAAATTGATTAGAAAAACTGTGAGAATTATAGATGAGAGAACCTTCATGATTTTCCTTCCGTAGTTTTTCTACGCAAAACTTGGCAGAAAAGTTTCGGTTTTCTACAAGGAAAAGGAGATTTGAGGTGGCTATTGTCTCAACTCTTGAGTAGAGGTTGCAAAATTTTGTCGAGTTCCATCAGGCGAAATGGCTTACTGATTACCTGAATATTGAGATCGAGTCCCTGAAGATCCTCACGGAGTTCATTCTCAAGTGACCCTGAAATCAGGAGGATATGGCTCTTCTTGTAGCGTTCCATTTTTAGCATGCTGGAAATCAGGTCAGAACCTCTCGTTCCGGGCATGACTTCATCGGTAATTATGACGTCATAGAATCCGCTCTCAAGGAGTTTAAGAGCTACTGCTGAAGTTTCGGGTGCTTCGATTTCCAGATCCCAATCCTTTTTCGAATACCAGTCAAACATTGCTTCCTGCAATGATTTATCATCTTCAACGATAATGATTCTGGTTTTGGTCATTCTTCATCCTTTGGCTCCTCTTCCTCAAGCACTTCCCTCATGTGGATACTGAAGCCAGTACATTCTATCAGGTAAGGGTGTCCTTCTGTTTCAGTATACTCGAAGATCACCTTGCTTGCTCCACCGGTACCCCTGATTTTTTCGCAACTCCATTGATCTCGATGTTTGTCCAGTAACTCATGAGCACCATGATCCTCAGGCATCAGCTTGATGTACTGCTCGTAAACCTGATAAATGTGCTCTCTTTGAATTGCTCTGCGCTCATTGAAGTCCAAATCTTCATCCAGTGAAATTTCGCGAATATTGAACTGCCAGTAATACTCCGCCGCACACAGCAGGCGAATCACTTTGTGATGTGGCTGAAACTCATGAGATTGAAAGATTTTCATCTTTTGAATGCTGTTCTTGAAGTCATGATAAAGGTTTAAACAGGCCGGGAGATTGGGGGCAATGCCTCTGGCCCAGGCTGGCCAGGCTTCGTAGAAGGGGTCGGGCCAGGTATGCTCGGAGCGATGAGCCAGATAACAGTCAAACAGGAACTCCTGATCCAGGCCAGGATCCTTCTTGTCCGGAACCTTGATATTTAGTTCGGCCATCACTTCCTGATTGGTTGGTTTGATTATAGATTCGTGAACTTCCTTCTCGATCTTTTTCTTGGTCACATTCCGTACATTGATATTGTAAGCAGAGCAATCGGTAAAAAACTCGACCTCAGGGTCCTCAAAGCGGCCCAAAACCTTTTTTGCGCCCCGAACTCCCCGAATTCTTTCAAACTGCCAGGCTCGGCGACTGTTGGCGTCCACCCGATCCAGATAGGGATGTCCTTCTGGCAAAAGCTTTAGAAAAAGGTCAGAGACTGTGAAGAGATAATCTTGAATGATGAGTTTTGCCTGCTGGTACGACATATTACTCACATTGATCTCTCTCTTGTTGTAGATCCAGTAAAACTCGGCTCCAATAAGAACGAGAATTGCTCTGTGATGGGGTTGGAAGCGAACATCTTCTCGTGTGATTACAGTAAGCTTTTCAGACTGTTGGAAGCGCTTGTACAGATAGAAGGTTCGCTTTAGACCGTTGATCACCCCTTGCGCCCAGGAAGGAAAGGTTCCTGTGAGTGAAGCAGGAAGTTCAACCTCAAATTCATGGGGGACTGTCCAAAACTCTCGCAAACAATCTTCCAAAATCCCGGGATCTGGCAAATCGGGCACTTTACAGGCTTGTTCGGCCTCTTCCTTCGCCTGTTCCGATTCCAGAAAATCCTCAGATTCCCTCTCCTCTCTTTCCGCTTGAGCTTCCATTTCTTCCCAGTTCATCAAAGTCTTGAATGCATCCATGAGTTGAGCTGAAATTTCCTCGAAATGTTTCTCAAGAACTTTTTGTAGTAGCTCAAACTCTTTTGTGGTCTGGGGGAAATAAGGGTTGTAAACTGGATGCTTGTACTGAATCGTATACTGAAAGATTTGCTCAAGAAGAAGTAAGAGGAAAGACTTGCTGTTTGAATCAACTTCCAGTGCTTTTTGGAGAAGGCCGGGATACTCCTGAAGCAGCCCGTTGAGACTTTGGCGAAACTTCATCTCTTTCAAATTGGGATTGTTGAGATAAAGAGTCGAGATCTCTTGTTCCAGCTTTACCAGGTCAAGGTCCATGTTTGCATTCTTTTCATTTTAACAGTCACGAAGATTTGACTACCCATCTTTTTCACGGAAACTGATATACTCCCAGCCTGAATTCAGCAAAGACTTGAAGGAAAGGTATGTCATTTCTTTACCAATTGTGTAGTTTTTTGTCCAAGAAAGCAATCTTCGGGTTCCTTTTAGCGTCGATAACGGGTTCGATTGGCGCAGTTTCCGAGAACTCATTGAGTCTGGTTGAAGCTTTTTTAAGAACCGGGAACTATTCACAAGCTTTGAGATTGACTCAATCCTTTCCACAGAAGACAGCGCTTAGCGGTTTGTTTGAGGGTATCGCACTTATCGGTGCGGGACGCGAAACAGATGGACTGCAATTGATTGAAAAGTCTTGGTCCAGGGCCAATGAAGAACAGCAAAAGAGGTTCCTGCAGTCTTTACAGAATTATCTGAGAAATCAGACTCAGGCTTCCGAGTTGGTTCTGGTTTTTTGGGAGCAATACAAGCCATTCATGAAAAGTGACGCCCTCTGGAGATCCATAGTGATTCGGGCTTTGTATGACAAAAAATACTATGACGCAGTTTTACAGTTTGAAACTCCCCTGGACCGGGTGGAGATTTTACAGTCTAAAGCGGATGCTGCACTGGCTCTTGGAAAAATGGAGGAACTCCTTAAGCTCTGGGTCAACGAGAAGTTTGAGGATGAGCAGATTCATGGTGAGTATATTCGGATTCTGGTTCGTTCCGGATACAAGAAAGAGGCATTGAAAGAGTTTCAAAAGATTGCTTCCATGGAAGTGAAGTGGGTAGCGACTTTGCAACTGGAATTGGGTGGAACTCTTGATAAGCCTGAACTGCAAAAGGAGGGGTATGAAAAGTTGATTCGCTTGAATCCCCTCGATTTCGAGCCTTATCGGGGACTTGCCAGTCTACTGTTCCAGCTAAAGGAAGATCGTAAAGCTGAAGCAACGCTTCTGGACTATCTAAAAGCTCATCCTCGCAAGTACAACGGAGCACGTGAGATAGCTCAAGTTCTGGTGGATCATGGGCGTTTCTATTCATTAATGGAGTTTCTCAAGCAAGTTCGCAAGCAATGGAAGAACCCCCTGGCATTTCATGATGTAGCCTTGTTCGCCTACTCTCACCGCAAAGATTTCAATGGTTTTTTTCAGGAGCTGGAGAAGATGTACCCGCAAATTTTGGGACGAAGCTGGGGACGAAAAATTGTGGACTCCTTCATGATCGAGCAGCTTCCTCAGGTCTTTGCAGCTCTAAAGGCATTCAGAGAGTTGACTACTGATGTACAAACGAAAATTCTCTCTTCGTTTTACGAGTATTCCAAAACAGATCCAGGGGACTGGGTGAAGGATGCCTTGAGTGATTTACCTCAAGAGGATTTGCTCGAAAGAGCCCGATATTTTTATCGTCAAACCAGATTTGAGATTGTACCCAAGTTACTCGACAAGACTTATCGAAAGGGAGCACGTGGAGAGTTGGCCTTATTGCTAGGTAAGGCTTACTATAGACTGGGAATGTTTGGCTTTAGCTACCCGGTTTTGCAGCCATTACTCAAGACCGAATTTAATGATCTGGAGCTCTTGTCCCAGGTATTGGATATGTGCGCAAGGGACCTGACTTTTCGACAGGATTTAAATCAAATCGTAAAGAGCTTGAAGGACTGGGAATCCGAGGGAGCGCCGCTACCACCTCATCTCAAGCAGAGTATGGCCTTTCTGACCTATGAACAGGGTCTGTTAACGGCTGCTGAGGTTAGCACTCAGCCTCCCAATCTGAGTAGTGAAGACCATCAGTATTTGTCTATTCTTCAGGCCTTGTCTTCGGGACAGATAGAAGACAGCCTGGAGAAGATGAAGACATTTTTACACAATCAACTCAGTTCTTTTCACTTTCCCGCGATACAAGCACTCTATCTAAAGGCATTGGATTTTAAAGGCTTGTTTCCGGACTCCGGTGCAGGGGCAATGAAAGCGCTTTTGCTTTTGAATTCTGGAGAGTTGAGTCGATTTGCCGATGAGTTTACCGAATTGGAAGCTGAGCATGAGGGAAACCCCGGTTTTGCTTTCTTGGGAGATATGCAGTTGTTTGCACGAAGTTTACAGATTCGTAGAAACCTTGATATTCCTGATGAGGGTCAAAGCTCGAAACAAAGATTGGAACTGCTGGAGGAGTACGAGAGCATTGCTTGGAAACTAATTGAAGAATTCAACCAATCCCTTTATACTCCTGCCGTGATAGAAAATCTCATTGAAGAGCTCAGCCATGAAGGTTTGCACACGAAAAAGGAGAAAGCTTTAAAGAAGATTCTCCTGAAGCGCTCTTCTGATCTGTTGGCTCAAAAATTGAGAAACAAACTACTTTAAAGGAGTAGAACGACCTATGAAAATCCATGAGTATCAGGCAAAAGAAATCCTGAAGCGTTATGACGTTCCGGTTCCGGTTGGCTTTGTTACTGAAGAAGCCAGTGAAGTTAAAAAATTAGTCAAGCAACTACCAACCAAAGTGAGTGTGATCAAAGCTCAGATTCATGCAGGCGGTAGAGGTAAGGGTGGAGGGGTCAAGGTTGCCAAAAACCTGACCGAAGCAGAAAAGTATGCCAAAGAAATTCTCGGTATGCAGCTGATTACCCATCAGACGGGGCCAGAGGGGCAAAAAGTTAAGAAAATCCTTGTGGAGCAGGGTATGAACATTGCCAAGGAATTCTACCTTGGTTTGACCCTGGATCGTTCCACTTCCAAGGTTACTGTAATTGCCTCCACTGAGGGTGGTATGGAAATTGAAAAGGTCGCAGAAGAGCAGCCTGATTTGATCTGTCGCACACGCATTGATGTTGCTAATGGAGTAACTCCGGGAAACATCAGAAAGCTGGCTGGAGCCCTTGGCTTCACGGACAAAGCGCAGACAAAAAAGTTTTCTCATTTTGTACACGCTCTTTACAAGGTGTATATGGACCTGGATTGCTCATTGATTGAAATCAATCCACTGGTAGTCACTGACGAAGGTGAATTGTGGGCTTTGGACTGTAAGGTAAACTTCGATGATAATGCAGGTTTTCGACATCCAGAATACGAAGAATTGCGTGACCTCGATGAAGAAGATGAGAGCGAAACTGAAGCTGCCAACGATGATTTGACCTACATCAAACTGGATGGAAATGTAGGCTGTATGGTTAACGGAGCCGGCTTGGCCATGGCAACTATGGATATCATCAAGTACTACGGCGGAGAGCCAGCCAACTTTTTGGATGTTGGAGGCGGTGCGAATGCTCAGCGCGTAGCAAAAGCCTTTAACATTATCACTCGTGATCCAAATGTGAAGGCAATCCTCATCAATATCTTTGGTGGGATTGTGCGATGTGATCGTGTAGCTAACGGTGTTGTGGAAGCAATGAAAACTGCCAAACTGGAAGTGCCTTTGGTTGTGAGACTGGCGGGTACCAATGCCGAAGAGGCACGGGATATCCTGGCTAACTCCGGATTGGAAATCATCCCTGCAAGCAGCCTTGAAGATGCGGCCAAAAAGGTAATCGCTGCGATTTCGTAGTGAGGAGGAAAGCAAAATGAGTATCTTAGTCAATAAGAATAGCAAGGTAATTGTTCAGGGAATCACAGGGAAAGAGGGTGGTTTCCACGCAACCCAGTGTATGGAGTATGGAACCCAGATTGTCGGGGGAGTGACTCCGGGAAAGGGCGGCCAGGAGTTCAACGGAGTTCCCGTATTTAATACGGTGCATGAAGCCAAGCAAGCGACTGGATGTAACGTGAGTATTATCTTTGTTCCACCACCATTCGCAGCGGATGCAATAGTAGAGGCTGCAGAAGCAGAGCTTGATCTGGTGATCTGTATCACGGAGGGAACGCCTGTGAATGACATGGTTCGGGCTATTAGTGCGGTTAAGACCAGCAAGACTCGATTAATCGGTCCTAACTGTCCAGGTGTTATCACTCCTGGTGAAGCAAAGCTGGGTATTATGCCCGGATTTATTCATAAGCCCGGTAGAGTAGGTGTGATCAGCAAGTCCGGAACACTGACCTATGAAGCAGTGGGTCAATTGACTGCCCTTGGAATTGGACAATCCACCTGTGTTGGAATTGGTGGGGACCCAATTATTGGAACACCAATGATTGACCTTCTGCAGTTGTTTGAAGAAGATCATGGTACTGATGCAGTTGTAATGATCGGAGAAATTGGTGGTGGTATGGAGATTGAAGCCGCTCAATGGGCCCGAGACAATATGACCAAGCCGGTCATTGGTTTTGTAGCTGGACAAACAGCACCTCCTGGAAGAAGAATGGGACACGCGGGTGCCATTGTTTCCGGTGGAGACGAGACTGCTCAGGCGAAGATGAAGATCATGCGCGAGTGTGGTCTTTACGTTGCTGAATCACCAGCTACAATAGGCGATATGGTGAAGTCAGCTCTGGAAGAGACACGTAGCAAGTTCAGCGGGCCTGCTGAACTGTCTATGGTATACTAAATAGTCCAAGGTGCCCGCCTCAGTTAAATGGGGCGGGCTTTTTTTCTTTCGACAGGAATTTTTATGCATCCACTGGACACAAGAGAATACAATTTCCCAAGTGAAGTTTGCGTCTTCCCCCTGGCCGGTTCCTTGCTGTTTCCTGATGCAGTGCAAGCTCTGTATGTTTTCGAGGGCAGGTACCTTGAAATGGTAGAAGAATGCCTCAAGAGTCCGGACAAGCTCATCGCGATGGCCGTGTTAAAGCCAGGATTTGATACGGATTACTACGATCGCCCGGAAGTCTTTGAAACGGCTTGTCTGGGGCAGATTATGAATTACAAGAAGCTGCCTAATGGTCACATCCACATGGCGGTCAAAGGTCTGGAAGAAATTCGCTTGAAAGAAGAAGTGGAGCTGGAAAACTCTTTTCGAACATTCACTGTTGAAGAGAGCTTCTTCGGACTGGATTTGGAGGCAAGTCAGGAAGTCAGCCTGAGAGCAGAAATTTACGAACTTTTGAGAAAGTTCTTTGAGATTGCAGCTCAGGGGCAAGCAAGTCCGGAAGAGGTTTGTGATGAACTAGACTTCCTTGCACTTGTGAATAATCTGTCTTTTATTCTCCCGTTTTCCATAGAAAACAAGTTGAAGTTGTTTCAGGTGAATCGTCTGTCGCAACGCACTTTTTTACTGCAGACTTATTTAGAGCAAGCGCTTGTCAGGCAAAATAAAGATCCTCAAAGTGCGAGCAAGCCTTCTGTAGACCCCTCTATGCTCAACTAGACAATACTCTCTCTAGTCCAGTTGTTCCTCAAGATCAATGTACAATTGATCACCGATGCGACTTGCGTTTGAACCTCTGTAAAAGTTCACAATTTCTGTTTCTTCAAGTTCTGTTAACTTCGAAAGTACTTTTGTCAGGACTTCCGGAGAAAGTAAGAACAGATCAAGTGGGGTCTTGAGGTACTGTGATTTGAACTCATACAAATGAGCGATATAACTTGCGATTGTCTTGAGTTGACTCTTGGCAATACTGTTGGCCAACTTAAGGAATTGAGCTTTTCCCATGACCTTGCTGGCACCATTATAAAGGGAGCGGATGAAATCTTTTCTCGCCGCAAGGACAACAAAGGGGACTGCCTCAGCCAGGATGGTCTTCTGTCGATCACTATAGCGTCTGTCCAGTTGTAGCTGGGAATCTACTTTAGCCCTCAAGCGACCAATCTTCTTAATCAGTTCAAACAATTCCGACTGAACTCGCTCTTCCTTAATTTCCTTAAGGTTTAAGACCAATTTCTGATAAAACGGACTGGGGAGGTAGTAGAAATAAAAATAGCCTGCCGGGTCATTGTACATGGATAGTCTGTCGGACAAAGCGTTTCGGTAAGCAAAACTGGGTACACCGGCTTCTCGATTCCGTGCTCCTTTATAACCACTCAGTAGATCTTCTTTGCCACCCCATTTTCCTTTCCAGTGGAAAATCATGGAATCTCTTTGAGGAATTTGAAGCTCGTAATCGACTTCACGATCTTCTCTGGCGGGATCCCAGACTGTCTTCAAAGAGACCATTAAATCTCCGCCAAATCCAAGATTACCCACCATGGCCTGGTGTCCACGACCTTTGGCAGGTGCCAGGTATGTGGCATGACTTTTTTGAGCCACATACATCTTGATACGACCGTCTTCACCCACAAGAAGTTTGGACCTGGGTTCGCTCTGTCCGTAGTAATGGATCGAGACCGATGCACCAACAGGTTTCAGAGTGCTTCTGTTAAGCATAATTTGGGCAAACTCTGTATCTCCTTCGTGCCAGGCAAGTTGCATGGGGACCAGTAGTTTTCCAGTATAGCTTCCCGGATAGAAGAAGAAGTACTGTAGAGAAATCAGGTTTTCTGATGGTAAGTCCAGCAAGCGAGCGTAAACAACGGGCTTGGAATTGTTGTAGTTCTCCTCGTCGCTATCTCCATACAACCGTGTGTAGTCCTTTTTTAGCTTTAAGGAGTAATGTTCCTCATTGTACTTCTTGAGATCTTGAAGACCGGGCCTTAACGGTGCTCCATCAGCTCCTCTTATTACATTGTTTTGGGACTCATCAACCAAATAGCTGTTTTCCAGCATGGACTCCACTCCAACGGGTGGAGAAAACTCTTTGTTGGTTGTAAAGAGAATAGGTCGATGTTTAAAAAGTAGCTCTCGTGCCTCAGCGTGAGTAAAAGTTCTCGCTTCGAGATTGATTACAGAGAGTTGCGTGAGAAGAACTGTCAGGATGAAGATGAATTTCATAAATGCCTCGTTTTAGTGCAAGACACTATTATGAGCTGAGATTTTCTTGTTTAAAAGTAGCTTTTCTTGATTACGACCTGCTTTTCCATGAAGTGCAACTAGCAGGAAAGAATCTCTCTTGCTTTCTCCATAATAATGTTTCTGGTGTTGTGGAAATTGTCTTTTACGACTGCTCCACTGGCATTGCGATGTCCTCCTCCACCAACACTGCTGGCAAGAGCGCAAACATCAACACTCCCGCGGGAGCGAAAACTCACTTTGGTTACCTCTTCTTCCAGATATTTGAAGAAGATGACCATTTGAATGTCCTTAACGTTGGAGACCTGGTTGATGAGGTTTTCCGTTTCTTCCAGATTGATCTTGTGAGTCTCGTCTTTGTTGATATCTAGGATGATTAGCTTACCCTCAAGATGTTCCTCGAGTTTGAGAAACAATTCTCCCATGGTACGAAACTGCTGAAGGTCATTGTGTCGGAACAAAGCGGAGTAAACTGCCCAGTGATCAGCACCGGCTTCAATGAGCTTTCCCCCGAAATAGAATGCCTGGGGGTCCTTGGAGTAAGCGAACCTCCCGGTGTCGTACATGAGACCCATGTAAAGGCAGGTGGCTATCTGCGGATTGATTTTAGCCTTCATAGCCAGAAGCAGATCATAAACTATGGAACAGCTGGAGATTGCATTGACTTCCAGAAGGTTAATGTCCCCAAAATTGTCATTGCTGAGGTGGTGGTCCAAATTAATAACTGTTGCCTTTTTTTCCAGATGACTCCAGTCAGGAAGAGAGATTCTCTCTTTGGATCCACAATCAAAGCTCATCAGAACAAACTCAGAATCGATTTCAGGAAGTTCAAATTTGAGATGCTCATGCTCAGGAAGGAAGTGATAGTAGTCTCTTACAGGCTCCGCGAGAACGTAATGAATCTTCTTACCGAGCGACTTCAGTGCAGTTCCCATGGCAAACATGGCTCCGAGCCCATCTCCATCAGGATTGATGTGGGAGGTAAGGATAAACTGATCAGGTAGCTTGTTGATGTGGCCAGCGAATTCAGAAACGCTCATGTAAACCATAGATTCTTCCTCTCCATAGACGCCCGGTCTTGAAAAACCGCTTCGCGAGGCTTAATCTGTGGTATGCGAAGCCTCTATTATCATCACCTTCGAGAGGAAAATGCAAGTACTTCCCTGTGATGCGGGGTGGAATTGAGGGAAAAAACTGCTATTCTGTAGCTCTTTGTTGATTCTTAGAGTGCAGATCGCATTCAGGTTTGAGTACACGCATCTGATCTATGGAGATTTCCTTTGAAATATAGCTTTTTCAGATATCTGTTTTTGTTGACATTATTACTGGGCACGATGAGTGCTGCCACTGAGGCAGAATCTTCAGATCAAGGAAAGCCTGGTTTGAAACTTCCTGCGAGCATTGGATTGAAATTACCTCCTGCCTCCGGAGTGAGTTTGGAAGGTATCTCTGTTGCCAATGCTGAGAATAACTCGGACAGGAAGTCGCAAAACTCCAGGCAGGGATTGAAATTACCTCCGACCACCGGTTTGAAGCTACCGGGCTTTCTTTCAAAATCAGGTGGGTTTATGGGTGAAAAGGAACAGAGAGTCCAGGCGAAGCTTGTTCTTTCTCATAGTTCGCTCACACCGGGGGCCGAGTTTTACGCCCTGATTCCTATGGATGTTTTGGAGGGTTGGCATATCTATGGTAGCGAGGAAAAAGTTTCCAAGCCGACCCGGGTTGAGTTACTAAGTGCGAGTTTTGAATTGATATCTCAAGTTCATGGACCTTCCAAGTTTCATACGATGAAGTTTGGAGACGAAGAAATGCGCTCTCACTGGCTCAAGAGTCCCATTTATCTGGCTGTGAGATTGAAGTTGCGTAAGGACTTAAGTCTCCCATCTGAGCTGAAACTAGCTCTGAGAGTTCATTATCAACCTTGTACAGATACCAGTTGTCTTATGCCGGCGAGTCTGGACCTTGAGTCCAAACTGTCAATCGGAGCGCTCAAGGAAGAACTCTGGCCCGGTGAAGCGAAAGAAATCCTTTCGTCCATTAACAAGCTGCATCCGGATTTCTTTCAAAAACCAGAGAGTTTGAAGGAGAAGTCTGTCAGTGAGGAATCGAATCCACTGGATAAAGCTTTGGAAGGGGGAGCTTTCTTTGCGCTTTTGATGGCATTTGTATGGGGTCTTTTTGCTTCGCTGACACCATGTATTTATCCCATGATTCCAATTACGGTTTCACTATTTGCTCAAGGGGATTCAAGCAGTCGTCTGACTCGTTTTGTGAATGCACTGTTTTATGTATTTGGAATTGCTCTCATGTATGCCTGTTTGGGATATCTGGCTTCCTGGACCGGACAAGATCTGGGAAGTTGGCTAGCCTATCCGCCAGTGGCCATTGGGCTCAGTCTGATCATGTTGGCTTTGGCACTATCCATGTTTGGTCTGTTCGAACTTGATCTTCCCTATGCTCTCAAGGAAAGGCTTTCAGGAATTGAGGGGCAGTCCAAGATTGCTCTGTTTCTTATGGGAGCGGCTATGGGTTTTGTGGCAAGTCCCTGTGTTGGTCCTTTTGCAGGCTCAATTATCTTGTGGCTGGCTAAAAATCCAGGCAGTCCGTTCTTTGGATTTTTGATGATGGCCAGTTTTGGCTTGGGAATGGGAGTACTCTTTTTGATTATCGCACTCTTTAGTGCCGAGATATTGCCAAGAAGTGGAATGTGGATGGTAAAGCTGAAGCAGGTGATGGGATTCTTTTTAGTGGGAGTTGCCTGGTACTTTCAACAGACAGTGCTGCCGTTTGCAGTTATTGAAGCTGGTTGGGCACTGTATCTGGTGGCTGCGGGTTCTTTGATGGGGGCATTTGTCAGTCTGGAGTGGAGCAGTCCCTGGCATCAAAAGCTCTCCAAGGGTTTGGGCATCCTCCTGTTTGTTTATGGAGCTTTGCAGTTACTGGCTCCCAACCTCCCCAAACAATCTGTAAACTCACCCCAGAAGTTACAATCCAAAAAGCAACAGATTTATAAGAGTCGAGAGGATGGGCTAAAGGCAGCAAGAAAAAGTGGTAAGCCTCTGATGCTTTATTTTCATGCGAGCTGGTGTATTCCGTGTAGGAAGATCAAGAGTACTGTATTTCCTGATCCAGAGATTCAGAAATTGCTTCAAGAATATGAAATTGCCTGGTTGGACTGCACTCAAGGTGACAGTGAGGAGGCTCAATTGAAGAATGAGTTTTACTCCAGTGCCTCAATGCCATTTTTTGCTATTCACAAGTCCTCTGGAAGACATCTCAAGACATTGGACTTCCATGGAGCTCCTTCTATCGAAGAACTTAAGCAAATCTTGAATTCGGGTATTGCCGCAAACCAGTAGCAGTCCATTGGCCACGACTTCTGATCTACAAACAGGTTACTGGATCCGGACCAAAGTTCTTGTTTTGTGAAATGTGAATTTGTTTGCGTGGGTTACTCACCAGAGAGCAGTTCAAGATATCGCGCAGTCAGCTCTTCCAATTCACTGTCATCCAACTTATGCTTCTTTTGGAAGTCTTCTTCCTTGCGACGGCGTATTTCCTCATCATCTTCATTGGATATAGCTTCATCATATTCTTTTCCCAGGCGCATGATATCTTCATTACTAAAAGCTCTGGGGGAAGCGGAGCTTGCTAGATTTGAGGAAAGCTCTTCCTTGCAGTCGGGAAAGAAGTCAGAGGCTATCTTGAGAGCCAGGTCTTTTTGGTTGGAGTCGATGAGCTCCCTAAGCTCCAGGCAAGAGTCAGTCATCATTTCCCGTGCTTGCAGGGGGATCAGTTTCAGTTGTTCAGAACCGCGCTTATAGTCGCCGTATCGGGAGTAAGCAAGCCCTAAAAAGAGTCTGGCTTCATGATCCTGAGAATAAGACTTGAGATACTCTTCCATTTTTTTCACAAACACAGGAAACTTGGCTTCGCGATAATAAGGCAGGAGGTCAGGCAAGGATTGAGCTTCCTGGGTAGTAACCTCAGAACCGGGTCGGACTCGAATGGGTGACTCCACATCCTGCTTTTTACAACAACCACTGACAGCAAGACCAGCGAGAATCAAGCATGTGCTGAATAATGATTTTGTGGATGCTTTTTGGGCCCTTTTCATTCTTTCCTCTTCTGTCCATCGGAGCCGGAATCGCCATTGTATCACAGCCTTAAAGAATGTAGGGAAGTTGTGCAGTAAAAACAAAACCCCGGCTATGCCGGGGCCTGCATTGAGTTCCTAAAACCAGTTGTGTTTTGTACTTCGAATAAGTGCTGCGTTTGGTGTTTCTATTTAGTCCTAGGAAATCTCAGTATGAATCTCGAAAAGTTTTTTTAATCTTTGACTGATCTATCGGAATTGAGGGCCTCGATTTAATGACTTCCTACAAAGCTTTTCTAAATTTTGGACTTTTTGGCACTTCCAGAGAGCGTTTTGAAACACAAAAATTCAATTTCAATAAGTAGTTTGAAATCCAGGCAGGTTTTATCTATTATTCCGCACGTCAGTTTGTTATTGGCAAAAAATGTGAGTTTTGGACTGAATTTGTTTGTTCAAGGAGTACACGATGTTGATTGAGGTATCGAGTTTATCCAAGTCTTTTGGAGACATCAAAGCCGTAGATCATGTTTCGTTTTCTGTGGACCGGGGTGAGATTTTGGGTTTCCTCGGGCCAAACGGAGCTGGAAAATCTACCACAATGAAAATGATTACAGGATTTTTAGCACCCTCTGGAGGAACAGCACAGGTTGGGGGCTATGACATTGTCAAAGAGCCGCAGAAGGTTAAAGAGTTGATTGGATATCTTCCGGAAACTTCTGCCTCTTATCCTGATATGACGGTAAGCGACTTTTTACATTTTATTGCCGAAATTCGAGGATTCAATAACTATCAGGCATCCCATCGAGTAGATGAGGTCATTGAGAAGTGTTTCCTCGAAAAGGTACGTCATCAAACTATTGATACCCTGTCCAAGGGTTACAGGCAAAGAGTGGGATTCGCTCAGGCTATATTGCATGATCCATCAGTTTTGATTCTGGATGAGCCAACGGATGGTCTTGATCCCAACCAGAAGCAGGAAGTTCGAAATCTGATCAAGGAAATGGGTAAAGACAAGTGCATCATTCTGTCCACACACATATTGGAGGAGGTCGATGCAGTTTGCAGCCGGGCGATTATTATCGCCAATGGAAAGATAGTTGTGGACGGCTCTCCGGATAAAATCAGGGAGGAGTCAAAATCCAGGAATGTGGTTGAACTTTCAGTCCATCAAGTGTCCAGAGACCAAGTCTTCACCGCATTGAAAGGTATTGAGAATGTAGAAACGGTGGATTGCCTGAGTGAAGAAAAGGATCCTGTCCAGAAGTTCAGGCTTCTTCCAAAGAAGCGCCAGAATGTACTTCCGGCCGTATCTGATTTGGTGAAAAGACAGCAATGGACCCTTGATTCACTACATCAGGAAAAGGGACGTTTGGATGAAGTCTTTCGAGACCTGACCATGGGAGGAGAAGCGTGAAAAACTTTTTTCCAGTTCTCAAGCGTGAGTTAAAAGGCTACTTCAATTCTCCGGTAGCCTACGTATTTATTGTAATTTTTCTAATCGCCATGGCCGGGTGTACTTTTTATCTGGGACGGTTTTATGAAACACGTCAGGCTGACCTCTCAGTCTTTTTCATGTGGCATCCCTGGTTGTATCTCTTTTTGATTCCTGCTATCGGGATGCGCCTTTGGGCCGAAGAGAGAAAGACGGGAACCATTGAGCTTTTGTTTACCCTGCCAATTACCTTACAGGAAGCGGTTTTAGCCAAGTTTATGGCCGCCTGGTGTTTTGTAGGGATTGCTTTGGCTTTGACCTTCCCGATTGTACTGACTGTAAATTATCTGGGGGCACCGGATAACGGGGTTATTCTGGCTTCCTATGTTGGCTCTCTGCTGATGGCAGGGGCTTACCTGAGTGTGGCCTGTCTGACATCAAGTCTGACCAAAAATCAAGTGATCAGCTTTGTGATGAGCGTCATTATCTGCTTTGTGATGGTACTGACCGGCTTGGGTGTTTTTACTGATCACCTCACTGCTGTTCTGGGTATCAAAATCAGTGAGTTCATTGCATTGTTCAGTTTTAGTACTCACTTTCAGGCCTTGCAAAGAGGCGTTCTGGACTCCCGGGATTTGATTTATTTTCTTAGTGTCATCGCCGTAATGCTGATGTCTACGATGGTTGTACTGGAAAACAAGAAGCACGAATAAGGAGTTGGCTGTGAAACAATCAAAATTTTTAGACAGTATGGGGTCCATCGGGATCCTCCTGGTCCTGCTCGTACTTATCAATATTGTAGCGGATCGATTTTATTTCAAAGTTGATATTACTCAGGAAAGTTTGTATTCCCTCTCCAATGGAACCAGGAATGTTCTTGAAAAAGTTCCTGATGAAATGCACATCAAGTATTTTTTCACCAGTGAAGCTGAGGGTGCGCCGATTGGTCTCAAGGCCTACGGTAAAAGAGTCAAGGAATTGCTTGAGGAGTATGTCTATCTCTCCGGAGAAAAGATAACTCTTGAAGTGATTGATCCTCGACCAGACACAGAAGAAGAAGAATGGGCTACCAAAGATGGTATTACAGGTGTCCCATTACCCTCAGGTGAGAACTTCTATATGGGCTGTGTCGTAAGACCTGGTAACATTGCAATTCCCATGTTTGATCCTCGCCGCGAGTCCTTTTTGGAATATGACATTACGGAAATGATCGTGCGAGCCATGAACCCCGGCAAGAAGAAGGTTGGAATTTTGTCGACTTTGCCTGTTCTAGGCTCAAAGATGCAATTTCAACTTCCCGGGCAACCTGCGCCTACCAAAGACTGGGGATTTGTTACTCAATTGAAGCGAAACTATGATGTCCTGGAAGTAGCCAAGGACACTGTGCAGATTCCTCAGATAGATGTACTCTACGTGATGCACCCTAAAAATCTATCCGAGCAGACTCAGTATGCAATCGACCAGTACCTTATGAATGGTGGACGAGTTGTCTTTATGGTGGATCCTGTTGCTATGGAAGATGAAGGGCAGGGGATGTATAAAGCCAGCAACGCTGACAAACTCCTCAAGGCTTATGGTGTTCGATTCAACTCTACAGCCCTTCTGGCTGATCTTGAAAATGCAGTGGCTGTTTCCGCACCCAATGGTGGAAGTATGGATTATCCGGTTTGGCTGCACTTGAAGAAAGATGCGATGAACGAAGACAATGTTGCTGTAGCAGATCTTGAGTCTGTCATGTTTATCGAAGCAGGTTCTGTTGGGCTCGAGCCAGGAACTTCTGTCACTTTTACTCCGCTGATTCAAACCAGTAAGGACGCCAGCCATATTCCAAGTATGGAGATTAATCGACAAGACCCGTACACCATTTTTCAGAAGGTGACCAGAGGCAACGAGAGGCAGGCGCTGGTTGGCTTGTTCACGGGTAAATTCAATTCTGCTTTCACCAAAGCACCCGAAGTTGAAGGCGAAGACAAGCAAAGCTACTCTGGTGAGCATCTTGCTCAATCGTCGAAAGAAAACTCGATTGTGGTGATTAGTGATACCGATTTTTTACAGAACCGATTCAGCGTACGTGAATTGAGGATGGGGCCAATTTTGCTGGGCATGCAACAGTTGAATGATAATGTGAGTTTTATTCAAAATCTCACCGAGTTCATGCTGGGTGACAATGACCTCATCTCAATCAGGTCTCGTGGAAAGTTCACTCGACCATTTACCAAGGTTCAGGATATCCAAAAAGCAGCTTCTGAGGAGTACAAGGCCAAAGAGGAAGAGCTCACAAAGGAGTTGGAGAGGGTTCAGAATGAAATCAACAAGATTCAGAGTGACCAGGTTCAGGGTTCCAAAGTTATTTTGACCCAGGAGCAGATAGCCCAGATTCAGAGTTTCCGGGAAAAGGAGCGTCAGATCAAGCGCGACAGACGAGAAGTCAGGAAGAAGTTGCGTGAAGATATTGAGAAGTTGGGACAACGAATCACCTTGCTGAACTTGTTATTGATGCCTCTACTGATTGGTGCTTTTGGATTCTTCAGAGTACTCACCTTGTCTAACCGGGGAGGTCGCTAATGAATCGTAGTGCTGTTATTGCTCTAGTATTGGTTTTAGGTGTTCTGGCATTGACTCAGGACAAGAAGACTCACAAGAGTAAGCGCAATGTGCCGCTGTTTTCGGGAGTGGACTTAAACAGGATAGCCAAGCTGAAAATTGAGCCGGCAAGAGGGCAAGCCCTTACTATTCTCAAGACCAGCGATTCTCAATGGAAGGTGCTTGAAAAGAAGAATTTTCCAGCAGATCCAAACAAGGTCAGCGAGTTGTTGAGAAAATTGTTTTTGCTCAAACAAGGGGACAGAGTGACTTCCGGAGAGAAGCACTTCGCCCAATATGGTGTGGACGGAAGCAATGTGCCAGGTATTTCGGGAACAGGCTTGAGTCTGCATGAAAGTAGTGGGACTACACTTTCGGCGGTACTTCTTGGGAATCAGAGGTTAAGTAAGGGTAAGTTTGGTTTCGATACTCCTTCCGGACAGTATGTGCGTAAAGTTTCTGAAGAAGTTATCTACCTTCTCAAGGAACCTGTGCAGCTTCAGACGAGTCCCTCTCACTGGATCCATAAGGAATTTCCTTCTATTGAGGGCAAGGATCTGGCTCAAATCAAAATAGAAACAGCTCAGGAAGACAAGCTTAGGTTGTTTCGACTTGATGAAGAAAAGGATTTTCAGCTTGAAGGATTGTCTTCTGATTCCGGGCTAAGTCTGAAGCAAAGTGAAGTTCAGAATCTGGCTTCAGTTTTTAGCAAGTTCAGTTTTGAAGATTTACTCAATGTTGACTCTGAAGATGTTCAGTTGAGTATGACCCAAACTACCAAAGTCGAGTACACCACAATGTCAGGGCTGAAGTTAACAGCTCATGTGGGAGTCAAGGCAGGTTCTGCGAATCGAGCTGCCATGAAGCTTCGCTTTGAAAATGTTGGGCAGTCAGCAGATGTGGCAAAACTGGTGAAGGAATACGAAGAGCAGTTTGGAGGATGGGCTCTGGCAGTCTCTGAGTTCAGTGCCAAGAAGTTTGTGAAGACAAGTGAAGATCTGACTCAGGCTAGTCCGGTCGGGGCTCAGCACATTCTTGTCTCATACAAAGGCTCCAGCGGTGCCCAGGTCGAGAGATCCAAAGAAGAGGCACTGGAACTTGCCAATAGTATTTTGAAGCGAATTCAGGACGGTGAGGATTTCGCCGCACTCGCTAAAGAATTTAGTGATGATGCTTCAAATAAGGATAAGGGTGGGGACCTGGGGACCTTTAATCGAGGTGACATGGTCAAGCCATTTGAGGCTGCTGTATACGGGGCTAAAGTTGATGAACTCGTAAGCAATCCTGTTGAGACAGTCTTCGGCTATCACATTATCAAGCGCACCAAGTAGATACATTCTGCCCGGATTTTCCTATGAGAATCCGGGCATTTTTTTTGGTTGTGAAAGAAAGTGAAAATTATGCATTTGAAAGAAATCCAGGAAGCTGTAGACAAGTACATTCTGTCTTTTAAAGAGGGCTATTTTCCTCCCCACTGCAATCTGGCGCGATTGATGGAAGAGGTGGGCGAGTTCTCCCGGGAAGTCAATCATCGCTACTCACCAAAGAAAAAGCGCAAGGAAGCGGATCAGAAGGACAGGGCACAAGAAGAGATCGGGGATATCATTTTTACCTTGGCAGCCCTTGCCAATCAAATGGAACTTGATCTTGAAAAAGCAGTCGAGGCCTCTTTAAAGAAATGTTATGAGAGGGACTCCAGTCGCTGGACTCCACTTGATTCAAAGACTATTTCTTAAACTTCTCCGGCTTTCTCAGCTTTCTTGCGGTCATTGGAATCGAGAACAGTCTTTCGAATTCGAAAGATCTTTGGGGTCACTTCCAACATTTCACCGACAGCAAGGAACTCCAGAGCTTCTTCCAGTGAAAACTTGATGGGTGGAGCTAATTTCACATTCTTGTCAGTACCTGATGCACGAACGTTTGTCAGTTTCTTTCCCTTCACAGGATTAACAACCAGATCATTGTCTCTAGAGTTTTCACCAACAACCATGCCCTCGTAGACTTTCTCACCCGGGCCAACAAAGAGCTTTCCTCTAGCCTGTAGAGAATCGAGAGAGTAGGCGGTGGTTTCACCAGCGAGCATACTGATTAAAGATCCTGAACCTCGACCGGCATCCACGTTCGCCTTGGGTTCATAGTCTTCAAAGACTGTAGAGACATTGGCCTCTCCCCGACTCAAAGTTAGAATCTTGCTACTCATACCCATCATGGTTCTAGCAGGCATTTTGAAGTCCAGGATGGTAATCTCCTTGCGGGTTTTCATTTCACGCATCAGAGCACCAGCGGAACTCAGGAGTTCAATAATCTTTCCGGCAGATTCCTCCGGGCTCTCGACAAGTACAGCCAGCCAAGGCTCCAGGGTGACACCGTTCTCTTCTTTAGTGATCACTTTTGGACGACCAACTCCAAACTCATAACCTTCCCGCCGCATGTCCTCGATTAAAATACTCAGATGGAGTAGTCCTCTCCCGGACACTAGTAACCTGTCAGGGTCTTCAGTTTCTTCAACTCTTAAGGCAACATTCCTCTCTGATTCCTTGAAAAGTCGTTCCCTGATCTTGCTGGAAGTTACAAATTTCCCGTCCTGTCCTGCCAGTGGTGAAGTGTTTACTGTAAATTCCAGACCTAGAGTAGGTTCATCTATGGGAACCGGGGCGAGGTGCTTTGGAGGATCTTCTTTGGTAAGAGTCAGTCCGATGGACATGGGGTCGATACCAGCAATAGCTACCAATTCACCGGAATGGGCTTCTTCGATTTCTACCCGGCTGAGACCCTCATAGTGAAAAATTGAACGAAGAGTTCTCTCCTTGCTTTGCTCCTGTCCCTGTTCCAGTACAAAAACCTTGTCACCCTTGCTGATACTACCTTGCATCACCCGTCCAATACCAAGAGTTCCGAGGAATTCGTTAGGCTCCAGGCTGGTAATTCTGATTGCTCCGGGTAGATCTGGATCAAAACTAGGGGCGGGCACTTCATTGATTAGAAACTCCAGCAATTTGGTCATAGGCAGGTCTTCACCTTCTACATCTTCTCGCACATAACCCTCACGAGCTGATCCGAACATATGGGGAAAATCCAGAAGTTCTTCGGGTGCGTCCAAATCAAGAAGTAATTCCAGGATCTCCTCAAGAACTTCGTCAGGACGAATAAAACTTCGGTCAATCTTATTGATAAAAACCAGTGGTTTTAGCCCATGTTCGAGAGCTTTTTTGAGAACGAAACGGGTCTGAGGCATGGGTCCTTCTAGGGCATCGACGAGTAGGAGGACCCCATCTGCGAGGCAAAGAACACGTTCGACTTCGCCTCCGAAGTCTGCGTGGCCGGGAGTATCAACGATGTTGATTCGGTTGCCTTGATAATCAAGAGAGATATGCTTGCTCTTGATTGTAATTCCACGTTCTTTTTCCTGATCCATGGAGTCCATGAATCTCTCTTCTACTTCCTTGCGATCACCAAGGGTCTTGCAAGTTTTCAGGAGCTGATCTACCAAGGTAGTTTTTCCATGATCTACGTGGGCTATAATTGCTAGATTTCTTACTTTAAGTTCCATTCTGTATCCCTCCCAAAAAGGTTGCAGGAATTTACTGGACTGGACCATCAAAGTAAAGCTTCCTAGTGCTGAAATAGCTGAAAATTCACAAAAGGTGGAAGAATCTCAAAGTCTCTGGATTTCGGTTCAGCCTTCGAAACTTGCAAATTATGAGCAGTTTTGAGCGAAGAAATCGCAAAAACTAGGTAAATAGGGGTTTACACTAAAGTCCAAACCTCTTAAATTGACTGCCCTTTTCCGGGACGGACTTTTTGGATATTTTTGGAGCAGTTTGAGATATGAAAATAGCAATGCATAGAAGCGGAGGGTTTAAAACCCTGCTGATCGCATCCATTGCCCTCTCTTTGCACCTGGGTATGATGCGTAATCTTCAGGTAACCTACGCCTCCACGAATCATCAGAAGGTAGTTGCAGATAAGGCTCTTGGACCTGGATTAAGCCTCAATATGAGTTTTGCAATCAATACTTCTGCCAGAGAACTCATTGATGATATTGTTTCTGACTCGCTTGACTATTCAGATTGGGAGCGAGAGATCGAAGAGCTAAGTCTCGCAAGTATAAAGTCAGAACTTCCTTCCAAAGTACGTCTTCCCGAGGAATTGGAAAGCAGTTCAGTCAGTCCCAGTGACACAAAGGCTCGAGACCAGGGTTCAACTACCAGTAAAACCTATCGATTTGTTAAGGCAGTAAAGGGATTGAATCTGCGTTCAGAGCCGTGGGGTGAAGTCAAAGGGGTTCTAAAACCGGGCTTGAAAGTCGAACTTCTATCTCATCAGAAGCCATGGGCTCATGTAAAGGCAGAGGGTTTGTCCGGATATGTTCATTCGTCCTTTCTATCTGTAAAAAGGCTTGTAGGTCCGTCGAAAATGAAGAACGCCTGGGCCCGACGCAAAAAGGCTCCTGGATTGGAGATCAAGGGAATTCCGGTCTATTCTCAAAATCACTCAGATCCACATGATCCCGATGGTGGGAGAGGGAAGTATCCTCAAGGCTATTGTGGTCCTACAAGTCTGCAAATGATCCTTGATTACTTCGGAATTGAAGTGTCAAGAGACTATCTGGCTTTGACTGATCTTGGTGAAGGCAAGATGTATCGCAAAGGTGTGGGTTCTCGATACGCTCCCATGCTGGAAATGGCGCGCCATCTGGGCTTTGGAAAGGCAGAGATGGTTTTTTCCAAGTCGATAGCCGAGATCAAGAAAAGGTTGAAGGATGGGAGACCGGTCATCGTCAGTATGAAGGGGAACCTGAGATACGTGACGGGAGGACGGAACCGCAGAACCTCCGGTCATATTGTAGTGGTTTCCGGAGTAGATCCAAACGGCAATATTGTGCTACTTGACCCGGCTGGGAGAGGAAGTCGGGCGCTCATGAAGTCCAAAGATTTCCTCAGGGTCTGGCGAGGGTTCATGGTAGACTTGGGTCCGGTTCAAGGGGATCGCATGGTCTTGCGTTCCGGGAACAGGCAATCTCCCCAGGAATCATGAGCACGAAATAGTGGCCTGATTTTCCATGATAATTATCATTCTTATTGCAGCGGGATTTTTACTTGGATTAATTCTTCTCGTCTCCAGTGATGATGCAGTAAGCCAGGCAAACACAACCCAGGAATCGCTTTATGACAGGGGTCGAAGGCATTACCGTGCTGGAGAGATGGATAAGGCAGAGCGTAACTTTATTGAGCATCTGAAGCATGACTTAAGTCACTCAAAGTCCTATGAGTACCTGATGAGAGTTTACAAGGATCAGGGTAAAGGCGATGCCCTCATGGAACTCTGTCGAAATATTCTGGAGGTAGGGAACAATCTGCGTGGAATGGATATTGAGGCAGTTCGTCGAAAGTATGCGGATTTGTGTTACTCTCGAAAAAACTACGAAGATGCCTTGTATCACTATTTGATTTTGATCAAGCAAAATCACAGTGACTTCGAGCTGGAAAAGAGAGTTGCATTCCTTTATGCATCTCAGGGCCGTTGGGAGAAATCTCTGTCCATGCTGCAGCACATCGTCGCGCAGGACCCCCTGGATCATGACGCCCAGGCTTTGATTGTTCCTCCCTTGATTGCAAAAGGAAATAAGGAGCAGGCTCTAAAGAACTTAAAAGAGCTTGAAAGTAGGGTTAAACTGGCTCGTCGAGAGCGATTCGTCTACGGGAGTTTATTGTCGGATATGGGTGATGAAGAGGCAGCGCTTGAGGAGTTTCTGTCCTATCTCGAAGAAGGGCAGTGGGCTGAGGATGCTGCGAATGAAAGAGCTTTGTCTTATGTTTTGAAGCAGTATTACCGGATGGATGGTCCGTTTAAAGTGGAAGAAGCTTCAGAATGGATGGAGATTCTTGAAAAAGGAGTCAATGTAGTCGCCTCCAAATCAAGTAAAAAGCTCGAGCTCATGTGGCAGTTGGGTTTCATGGCTTTCTTCGCCGGGTCCTCAGAGGCGGAAACTTCCCAAAGCCTGCAGTATTTCAATAGTGTTTTTTCAATGGACCCAGACTACAAAAAAGTCAGTTTATTGATTGATAAAATCAATGAATTCACGAGTGGTGACTTTCAGGTTCTCCAGGATACTTTCCGGGAAGAGAAGGGGACTCTGGACAGAGTATTCACGAATCCAACCGGTATGGACCCTTCAACATTTTACAAAATACCCCCGTTTGACCCAACTGCCATTGAAGATGCGTTGAACAGACCCTTGATTGGTTCAGTCAAGGCGTTCTTCAAAGGTGAGAAAGTAAGCCTGGACTCTATCCAGACCATGTCGAATCAGATGTTTGAATTAAGAATGGCACAAGTTTTCAAAAAGATGGGTTTTGAGATTACCAAGACACTTTCCAGAGACCGCCAAAAATCCATGAGCAGTTTCCTTGTAGAAAGCAAGGAGAAGGGGAAAATGATTTGCGCATCCTACAAAGATACCCGGGATATGGGAGAGGTTGAACTGATCAATGTCAAGGAAAGCATGACCTCTGAAAGTGTTGAGCGGGGTATGGTGATCTCGCTGGGGTCTTTTACTGGTTTAGCATCTGACTTCGCCACGAAGTCGAATATTGTCCTGATGTCGGGCTCTCAGCTTATGGGTAGTGGATATTTGTAATTTTTTCCGACTAATCTCAAAAAGTACTTGTACATAAATCTTGTGGTGCTATAATCCTCCTTCTCGACTTTTGAGGCCACAAAAGTGGCGAATTTTGCGCATCATACGATTGTAAAGAGGATATTATGAAAAGCACATATATGGCGAAACAAGGCGAAATCGAACCAAAGTGGTTTGTTGTGGATGCTAGCGATATGGTACTTGGAAGATTGGCTACCGTTGTAGCAGCCCGTCTGCGAGGAAAGCACAAGGCTGAATTTACACCTCACCAGCTTTGTGGAGACACCGTCATCGTTGTGAACGCCGACAAGGTACGACTTACAGGTACCAAGGAAGAAAGCAAGAAGTATTACCGACACACTGGATACACCTTGAAGACAACAACTTTCAAGCAACTGAAAGAATCTTATCCAGAGCGAATCATTGAAAAAGCTGTGAAGGGTATGCTTCCAAAAAATGTATTGGGAAGAAAGATGGGCAAGAGATTGCACGTTTACGCAGGTGAGAGCCACCCGCACACATCCCAGCAACCTGAAGAGCTTAAGGTAAACTAAAAGATTTGGAGAATGAATAATGGCTAAAGTTAAGCAATTTTACGGAACAGGTCGTAGAAAGGCCGCTTCGGCACGGGTCTTTGTTTACCCCAGTACTGAAGGAAAATTCACTGTGAACAAGCGTAGTGTTCAAGAGTACCTGCCCACAACGATCTGGACAAAAGAAGTTCTGGAGCCGTTGGTAGTTACTGAAACAGTTGACAAGATCGAAGTGAAAGCTACGGTCAAAGGTGGCGGTCCTCATGGTCAAGCCGGGGCATTGCGGCTGGGTTTGGCAAGAGCACTTGTTCAGTACAACCCTAACCTTAGACCAGTTCTCAAGGAAGCGGGCATGCTTACTCGAGACGCCAGAATCGTGGAGAGAAAGAAGCCTGGTTTGAAGAAGGCTCGACGAAAGCCACAATTCTCCAAGCGTTAATTTTATATATCCAGAGCCTGCATTGCAGGTGCGTATATTGCAGAGGTTCCTCATCGAAGATTGGATTTCCAAATTTTCGGTGGGGACTTCTCACGTTTCAGGCTGGTTTATTTTCAGTTTGTAGGTTTAAATAGAAATCATGAGTTATGATCGCTACATACCCTCCATGGAACAGGAAAGCCGTTTCGAAGAGGATGTTAAAGAATTGGATCAGGAAACCAGGCTTGAGGTTTTGCGATTATTGCTGGAAGCGATCTTTCGTGATGGAGTTGTGGATAACTCTGAAAAAGTTGCGTTTCGCAAGACATCCAGAGATTTGGGATTGAGTAAGGAACTGGTTAAGAAGGAAGTAGAAACCTTTCGCAACAAGTATGGCTCAGTTCCAGATCCCAATTGCTTACCGCTGGGTCCTCACGACCTGGACTTTGATATAAACGCTATACTCATGCCGGAACTTGGACCCCGAGGTACCAATGTTCTCATCTCCAGGTGGTATCGTTTCCTTGTGGAGAGTGGGCTTGTAGAGCAAGGGAAGAGCGAATAGGTGAACAAGACTCGGCTGGATAAGATGCTCTTGGAACTAGGCCTGGTTGAATCCAGGGAAAAGGCGAGGGGTTTAATACTAGCCGGGGAAGTTGTGGTGAATGACAATCGCTGTGACAAACCCGGAACATATGTTTCCACTCAAGATGAGATTAGAATCAAAGCAAGGTCTCCATTCGTTTCCAGAGGGGCTCACAAGCTTGAATCCGTCGCAAATTGTTTTGGCTTTCCCATACAGGGATTAACATTTTTGGATGCTGGTGCTTCTACCGGAGGATTCACCGATTATTTATTACAAAAGGGTGCTTCGAAAGTACTTGCGGTTGATGTTGGTACGGCGCAACTTCACCAAAAGCTAAGAAGTGATGAGCGGGTGTTCTCACTTGAAAAAACGCATATTTTGAGACTGGACCCCGAGCAACTTCCGTGCAAAGTAGACGGGGTAGTGGCGGACTTGAGTTTTATCTCAATGCATAAGGTGCTTCCCCGTTTTTCTCTATATTCAAAGTCGGGGCATTTTCTTGTTGTTCTGCTTAAACCTCAATTTGAGGTAGGTAAGGATAGGGTCGGTAAAGGTGGAGTAGTCAAAGACAGGGACTTGATTGCCCAGACTTTGGAGTCAAGAATTAGGCAGTGTCGGGAACTAGGGTATCTTGTCCATGGAGTCGAGGCTTCGAAAGTCATCGGACCCAAAGGGAATCGAGAGTTCTTTCTCTTTGCTTCCAAAAATATGAGCTGGGAAGAGCGAGATCAGGTTTCAGGGTCAGAAATTGAACTTCAAGAATACCTTAAGAATCAGGTTGAAACGGCATTTTTATGACCCTTCACTTTTTTCCTTCTCGGGCTTCCTTCCCTCCGGGTCAGGTTGATCGAAAATTTCCTTGGCGGTTTGAATAGCGAACAGTGCTGTTGGAAAACCTGCAAAGAGTGCCAGATGAATAAAAACCTCCATGATCTCTTCTTTTTTCAAACCTGCATTCAATGAAGCAAAAATGTGGGTTCTCAGCTGGGGTTTCAGGTGTTGCATGGCTAATGAAGTCAAAGCGACTATTTCTCTGTCTCTCAAGCTCAGTTCCTTACGAGCATAAACCTCGCCGTATCCCCATTCCACAATGTATTTGGTGATGTCCTGGTTTTGAGCGGAAAGTCCCTCAATCATCTTGTCCCATTTGTCACCCAGAAGAGTTCTTCCAGTCTTTTCCCCTTCCTCCATTCGATCTCTTTTCCACATAAGACGACTCCTCTATTTTTTTCATGCCCTTTTGATTCAGCTTCGCTATAATGTTTTCAGGATAGCCAGCAGACCCTCTCCCTACAAGTGATAGAACATGAAAATACGGATTCTGGATTCAAAATTAATAGTCAAGTTTCAGGATGACTGGAATCAGGAGCAGTTTGGCTCTCAAGAGGGAGTTGTAGTTGTAAGTGAAAGCGAGTTTAAAGTACAGAGTCATGAAGGTTTGATTCTACTCCCAGCAAAGTGTTATCAGATCGAGTTTTTGATTGAATCCTCTCAGTTGGATGGCATGGGTGGAGCCGGTACCTTTCAAGTTGCAGCACAAGACTCAACAGTAAACTGGAGTGAGTTCGAGGGTCAGATTGGACTTGATGCAAATTTCTGCGAGATTCGGTTCAAAGATGTTGTCGGTATCTTACGAGCGCAGCTGAGCTCCTGTCAGTTCCACTGCAATGCAAACTTTACAAGCCTCAAGATGGACTCGCAAGAGTCCAGATTGCAATTGAGTTTAAGTCCTCAGGCAGAAGGTCGTTGGGAGATTCGGGGTGAAGGCAACAAAATCTCTTTACTCAAAGCCGAGGAAAGTCTTTGGATGGTGAGTGAACAGGAAGGAGACTTTCAACACGCGGGCGGTAAAGCAAAGGTCTTCTTGAATGTGTTTGGAAAGAGCACCATTGAATGGCTGAAAAGAAATGCTGAAAAGAAGAGAGGAAGAAGAGCTCGAGAACTACAGGCTCAGGACGAGACATTGAATACTCTTGAGGAAAAGTCTCGCGAGATTGAAGACAAGAGTGAACACCTGTTTTCCATGTTTGATGAATTTGCAGATCAAATTGATGCTGAATATGAGCTGGAACAGGAAAATCAAGAGGATTCATCCAGGGATGAAGTCAGCGTTAGCGATGAGGAGCTTGAGGCTGTTAGAAGGGGAGAGAATCCTGCTGGAATCGACGAGGAAAATAAGTCAAGTATAAAGGCAGACTTGAACCCCGGGAGAACTGCAAGTACAAATCGGGAAAAGATGTTGTATGACCTTTACAAGCAAGGAAAGTTGAGTTTTGAAGAACTGGAAAAATTTCTCAATTAAGCAGTTAATGCTATACATCCTGTTAGCGGGCTTCTTCACGAATTCAGCTGTCTGCAAAGAGGCGGGAATCCGGGCTTACAGACCTCCGCAAATCCTCAGCTTCAAGAAGGATGTTGTTTACGGAGTCAATGAAGCAGAAGTTTATATTGGAATTGAGCCTGCTTTCGAATTGCAAAATCCGGTCCTGCTAAGGCTGGAAACCTCACATGACACTTTACTTATGCAGTCCGAGTCAGGCATGAGTAGAACCACAACTCTGGCTCTGTTTCTTGAAAAAGATAAAACTGAAAAGCTTCACTTCCGCTTGAAAAAAAGGGGAAACTTTTCCATGGCAAGTCTGGGTTTGACCCTAGTGAGTTATTACCCCCAAAAGAAAGTTATCGAAAGCGTAAAGGGAGACTACAAGACTTATCCTGACAATCACCGAAGAGAGGATTTAGTGGAGTGGTTGAAACAAAGAGAAGAGAGTTTTGAGAAGCGCTATGGTGTTTTTCTTTATGGCAATAAGTTTGTGAAAGAGTAAGGTATGAGAATTCTGGATGAGTTTGATCCCGGAGACTTTAGTAAGGCCGAGTTATGCTTTGCCTTCGAAGCAGCTAATCGTCTGGATCATTTCCTCGAAAAGATCATAGAATCACGGCTAAAACATCGAGAAGTTCTGGAAAGGATGAAGAGCTGGTTTCTTGAGCAAGGTTTTGACTCTTTCGCTATCCAGCTTGACTTTCATTATCTCAAGTTAGAAGTAGCCACCACTGAAGAAAGAAAGCTTCTCGATGCCAAAGAGGGCGAGAGCGACAATCACGTGAGTATTCCTATTAGTGTGAATGATCACTGTTTTGGTGAAGCACTATTGTGTGTAGAAAAGCTGAAGCGGCATTACTCGATGGACTTTCTTAGATTTTGCTCTGCTTACCTTTTTGAGCAAATCGACAATGTTCTATACATGCGAAAAATGAACTACCTCAAGAAGGTGCTTATTGACAGAGTGCAGGCAGAATTACACACCCCCAATCTGGAGAAAGGATTGGAGTTAACTCTGGCTCATGTTAAGGACCTCTCTCGCTTTCAGCATATGGTATTGATTTTTAAGGATCCTCATTTCCCTGGTCAGCAAGTTACGCAATACCTGGTCTTTCTTCAGGATCGATTGATGTTTTCTACCAGTGGTACACCTTTTCCCTCACTAGAAGAACTGCTGAAAAACTCTACGGAGTCAATTTTTGAAATTCAGGATTTCGAGCTTGCCAAACTGATGGCATGTGAAGGAGTTGAAGCAAGAAATCTGTACGACCCGGCAACTTCACGAAGGTTAGGCAGGCTCTTTTTGACTTCAGAGGCCAGTGACGGGATTAGTGCTTTTGAGGCAGACCTTGTGGACATCATTGGGCAGGGTGTGGAAGAGGTCTTAAAGCTTCACTATCAAGAGAAGCATGTATTGGTTCGTCACTTTTGCGCCAAAACATCTGCCAGAATCTTAAGAACTAAGGATTATCCCGCAATTCTGGATCCCAAGGAAATGGATTGCGGAATTCTGTACGCTGACGTCTCTGGATTCACTCACTTAAGTGAGCAGATCCTTAGAGATCCGAAGACAATTTCAGACTTTGTAGAAGAATGGTCAAATCAGGTGATGAAGATCTTTTACAAGTACAATGGAGTCTATGACAAGCTGGTAGGGGACTGCATGATAGGGCTTTTCGGTCCACCCTTCTTTGATCGTGACTCAAGCTTGCTCAAAGAAGATATGGTCCGTTGTGCTCTTGAAATAGCTGAAATGACGAATGCTATGAATTCAAAGAATGTCTATCGAGAATACATCAGAGTCATAGATCCAGACTTTCGGATTGGAGTAGCAATTGGAATCAATTACGCACCATTGTTCGTTGGTCGTATTGGTCCAGGTAAAAGTTACACAGGACTCTCTGCTGGCATGAACAATACTGCAAGGCTTCAGGGGCTTGCTAAAAGAGATCAAATTCTTTACATGCATGACATGAATGATACGGTTCGCAAAATGGATCTGAAATACAGTGTCAGCAAGAGAAAGAGTGCGAAAGTCAAGAATGTGAGTGAACCACTGGAATATGTTGAAATTGATGTCTCTCAACCAAGCTCTTGAAGAAACCCTTTTTTCTTGAATCTAAGTGACCAATTCAGTACAATATGGACCGTTTTTGTATGAATTTGGAGGAAATCATGCGTATATTCAGTAGCATTGCTCTGTTCCTGGCAGTGTTGGTTGCACCTCATTTTGCAGGCCAATCACTTTATGATGCTTACTTTCGCTTTTGGAATGTTAAATCCAACGGGACTGTAGGTGATGCAGGAGCATTGGCAAGTATCAATGATAAATCAGATGCAGTATGGTCATTTGCTTTTCGTGTAGACACTGGTCATACAATTTCCGAGATTGTTTACTCCAAATTCAACATCTCGTCGCCCATTGATTCTAACAATACATTTCAGGGCATTCCTTTTACTACCGCAAATCAGACAAGGAGTCGATTGAAACTCCAGGACCTGAGTATTAATTTTCGAAATTTGATATTTGAAGACGAATACATCAGTATGCGCTGGGATTACGGTATGAAGTTCCTGGATTTCCAAAACACACAGTTTGATACCATTGGGAATCGTCTCATCGGTGATGCTGAAGGTTATCTTCCCTACATTGGAATTGAAGGGGAATGGTTTATTAGAAATTTCCTCAGCTTAAGGGGGCATGTTCGCTACAGCGATTTCAATCTAGCTGGAGAAGATATGCGATGGAAAGACTTTGAACTGGGATTGGTTTACACACCTTATGATGTCGTGAACTTTGAAGTTGGTTGGAAGAACTACAGCCTTGATGTAGAGGATGTAGGACCTGCTGGAACCCGTACTCATTTCTCACAGAATATGAAGGGGCTTTATTCTCAGCTGAACTGGCTCTTTTAGGAAACAATGAATTCAATCAGAAGGCTGATTCTCAGACAATGGAAATCTGAGGATCAGCCTTTTTTCGTCTCCCTTAATACTTGTCCGGTGATTCGCAGGCATATGGATGGAGCAATGGAGCACAACGACTGTGTTCGCTTTTTTCAAGAAATTGTTCTGAAGAATCCGGAGGCTTTTGCGGTTTGTTTGAATATCTCGCCACAAGGAACGGATGTATCTTCTTGTGAAGAGACGGTAATCGGACACTGTTTTATTAATCCGGAAGCTGAGTCTCAGTTTCCAGAAGTAGGGTACATGCTTTCCCGTGAACATTGGGGTAAGGGTTTGGCTACCGAGTTACTCAAGAGTTTGGTCAACTACGCTGAGAAAAAGTATCAGGGACTTAGTGCGACTTGTGACCTGGAAAATGAAAGTTCCTTAAGAGTACTTGAAAAATGTGGTTTTGTAGTTGTAAAGATTGTGAGGGAAGAAGAACCTCACTATGCTGAACTTATTCGGCTTTTTTGAATAAAGTTGCAAGGATAGAGAGCTCTTGAAAGATCGTTAGTTGGACTCGTTTTCTTGTTTCTTTGGTGCCTCGATTTGCTGACTGGGGGTATCATCATTAATGGCATTGGTGATTTCCTGCCCAGCTTTCTTGAATTCCTTAATGCCCTGTCCCAAACCTTTTCCAATTTCGGGAAGCTTCTTTGGTCCAAAAACGAGAAGGGCAACGACCAGGATCAGTGCGATTTCCATCATTCCAAGTCCAAACATAATTCTTCCTCCTCAAGAAACCACTAGTTTCTCATAAATCGAGCTCTTGATTCAATGGCGTGCATGGTAGCTCATAATGATTCCGTAGCCAAGTTCTTCGAGAATTCCGGAAAAACTTGTCGGCGCAGACTTTATTCATGACTGCATTAGGGGGTCAACCACAAGTACCTTGGGCGCAACAGTCGTGATGCTCATGGGAGTGGTGCTGATGCAGAAACTGCTCTGCCATGGACTGTAGACAGTCAGTTATCATTGGTAATTTCTCAACCAGATTGATATCTACACCATGGGATTCAAGCATTCTTGCCATGAGATGATGCAGTTTTTTTGTCTTAACTTCGATTTCGCAGGGAAGGTATCCGGCAGCGGCAATCGTCTCAGTGACTTTGTGAATCAGCTTTTCATTCGAGAGTTGTTCGAATTCGAATATTTCATGTCCTATGATCTGTGCCTGATCTTTATTCAGAATCAGGATCATCTCCGGGTGATAAGCTCCCTTCGGACCATCCTCAACGACAAAAGGGGCGTAACAGCAATGAATTTCCCATATTGTACCCTCAAGATTTAAACCTTCAATTGAAGTCAAATCTACTTGTGGAAGGGGGATATCATCGGGAGCTTCAGCGTCTTCAAGTAGCATGTACGATTCTATTGAGTACTCCCTCCAGTCATCAATACACGCACCGTCCTCAGGGAGCAAAACTAAGGCATCTTCTTCAAGATCAAGGTTGTCTTTCCTGGAAGATTTCAAAAAACCAACGAAGGTATCTAGTAAGTCCAAGCCCAGCTTTAATTCATCTTCTGTACAAATCGATTCAGGAAAACCTGGTTTCATTCGAGACGGAATCAAATACATGTCATCTGAGAAAAGTGAAGACTCATGAAATTGAACAAACTCTTGCTGGGGAGCTGAGAAGAATTCCTCTGGATCAAGGCAAAACAGGATCATATCCTGATTTGGTCTAAGCTCCGGATCTGCTGCAGAATCCGGATTTTCTAATATCGATTGAAAAACACGAAGTCCTTTGGATGCTTTATACATTGCAAAGCCATAAACATCTTTCGCTTTACCCATGAGACTGCACCAATAGATTTGGGAGTCCTTTTTCGAGCGGATTCCAACCAGAAAGGAATCATCAATCTGATCCCAGAGTTGCTCCTCTGCCAGTTGACGAAAGGCTTTGACTAAATCAGAGTAGTATTTCATAGCACAGACTATATTTGAGACAGTAATCAGAATCAACAGGCGATTCAAAATCTTTAGACAGATTTGGGACAGCCCTTCAGTAGCAGGCTTTTTGCAGTTAAGTAAAGGACTTTTTGCCGCTCAGTAGTGGGTTCATGCAGTTATAGAGGGCTGTATGCCGTTAAGTAGAGGGCTGTATGCTGTTAAGTAGGGGCTTTATGCTGATAAGCAAAGGGCTTTACGCTTTTCAGTAGAGTATTCATGCTGTCCAGTAGAAGGCTTCATACTCCCTTCAGTAAAGGCTTTATGCCCTTCAGTTAGAGGTCTTCATACCCCCTTAGTAAAGCTTTATGCTCGTTTAGAAATCTTGGCCAAAAGTCTTCAGGAAACGGCTTTAAGCATATTCAGAGTTTTTCTGGATAACTGAATTCTTGGGTACTTTTCACCTTTGCGCTGGATCAAACCGCGGTGTACAAGACGAGTAATGAATTCTTTGACATCCTGCTGGCGATAGTGGCTCAAAGCACCATAGTGATCCAGATCATGAAGGTTGCGATGAAACAGGCTTTTGTTGCGACTCCCCGTCAAAATCTCAGCCAGGGTTGCGATGCCAAAACGCATCGGATTTTCCCTTAAGCATTCCAGGATATTTCCCGCCATTTCAGAGTCAAGATCAAGACGCATGTCGTTTTCACCCAGACATTGAGAACAGTTGCCACAGTCGTTACCGTGAACGGCCTCCATGGAAAAGTAAGATTCGAGGACTCCTCTCAAACAAACTTCACTGAGGCAATAGGATTCCATTGCCTTTAATTTTTCAAAGGAAGCCTCCCGATTTTTTTCCAGGTGTCCCAGTGATAGCAAAAGGGGATCAAAACCCTCACTGATTTGATAGAGCTTTTGTTGTCCATCCTGGGTCCAGCTCAAAAATCCAAGATCCTCCAGATGGTTCAGATAAGACAGGAGCTTTCTCGGACTGATGCGCTCTTCGATACTAGGTAGCTGAGACAATAGTTCGATATCAGAAAGTCTGACTGAACCTTTTTGATCCAGGAAAAATTCAATCAAGGTCTCAAGGACGAATCTCTCTGGCTGGGAACTCTCAATGAAAAACTCATGAATCCTTCTGTCTGAAATCGAGTAGAGGAGTAAACAGTTTGATTGCTGTCCATCTCTACCTGCCCGTCCACACTCTTGTACATAAGCTTCCAGCGAGCCGGGCATATCATAGTGAACAAGAAAGCGAATATTGTTTTTATCGACTCCCATGCCAAATGCATTCGTTGCGACAATCCAGGGGACCTGGTTCTTCAAAAACAACTCCTGAGTGCGCTTACGTTCCTTCAGTTCCATACCTCCGTGATACATGGTGGAATTGTATCCATGCATCTGTAGTAGAGAGGTCACCTTCTCCACATTTTTCCTGGTTGCGCAGAAAATGATTCCGGGCTCTTTCTGGTCTTGATCCTCAAGAAAAGCGAGCAGAGAGTGGTCTTTTTGAATGACTTGCTGAACCGAGAATTTCAGATTTTCCCGATTGACTCCTCCCAGAAACACCTGGCTATTTTTGGAAATATCGAGTTGGTTGATAATATCTTCACGAACTTCCCTTGTAGCCGTTGCTGTTACGGCGATCATCGGGACGTCTACACTCTGACGCAGGGATTTAATCTGCCGATAGCTGGGTCGAAAGTCATGACCCCACTGTGAAACACAATGTGCCTCATCAACAGCGATAAGGGAAAGCCTGTTTTTGCTGACAAGGTGATCAAATACGAATTGAAAACTTCTGGTGTGAATACGCTCAGGGGCCAGATAAACCAATTTGTACTTGCCGTTGGCCACATTGGCCAATTCACGTTTGAGCTGAGGAAACTGCAAACTGGAGTTGATACAAACTGCAGGGATATCGAGTTCATGCAGGCGATCAACCTGATCTTTCATTAAGGAAACCAGGGGTGATATGACAAGAGTCACTCCATCCTTAACCAAAGCGGGGACTTGATAGCAAAGACTTTTTCCAGAGCCCGTGGGAAGAACTGCCAGAGTATCGTGACCTTCAAGGACACTCTTGATAATAGCCTCTTGCTGCGGAAGAAAGCCTTCAAATCTAAAATTCTCTTTAAGTATCTGCAGCGCCGCGTCCATTGCGACAAGTTTATCAGTTATCTGCGATCATTTGTATGAAAATTGAAGCCTATGAATCAAGTGATTTAAGAATAGAGCCAGTTAAATTAGTAGGTGGATCGCTTGAGGCAGGACTTGGGCTAGTTAAATTATCAGGTGCGTCAATTATGTGAACCAGGAGTTGGACCAGTCAAACAGGTATTTGAATCGCCTGAACCAGGAGTTAGTCCAGTCAAATTAGCAGTTGAATCGTTTGGACTAATAGTTGGGTCAGATAAATTAGTGGTTAAATCGATTAACCTGGAGTTGGGCCTAAACTATTAGAACTTAAACCGATTGAACTGAGGTTGCCTAACAGATTGGACTGTGTATGGATGGTCGATTGATTTCGTTCCTGGAACAGTAAATTATGCATCAAATTTAAATATAGACTTTAAATATGACGCCTAAATTTTAGATTTGATTAATTAGATTTACTGTTCGTAACGAAGGTAAGCAGGTAAGCAGGTAAGCAGGTAAGCATGTGAGCAGGTAAGCATGTGAGCAAATTAGCAGATAGAATGAAGCAGGGATGGACCGTTCTTTCTAATGATGGAAGAATGAAGCGTAATAGTTTGAACTGGACTCAGGAGCATCTGAAGGGGTGTTTTGGGAGCTCGTTGACACAAGACTAAAATTGGCATTGAGCCCAAGCATTCATGCCAGTGATTGTCATCTGTTCAAAAGAGCTCCTAAATACTGACTTGAGTTGGCAAACCAAGAATCTGTAAAGAAGTTTGTGTACATAGTCATTCTCTTTTCTCCACCAGTTATCTGGGAGCACATTACGCTTCGCTTTCAAGCTTGCCAAAGAGTCTTATCACTTCCTCCAGGGTTGTAGTACCAGCTTCTACTTCCTCGATCGCTTTACACTTGAGAGATTTATGGGAATGTTCAGCCAAGGCACTTTGGAGACCTTGAATGTCCTTTTTTCGTATATAATCTTTTAGATTTTTGTCGAGGGTTAGAAATTCGTAGACTGCAACCCTCCCGCGATATCCTGTGTGATTACATTGGGTACAGCCTTTGGCTACTTTAACACTGTTTACTGAAAGACCTATTCTATTTACTTCTTCGTCGCTTAATTCGACTTCTTCACCACTGCATTCTTTGCATAATTTACGCACTAACCTTTTATTAACAATAGCACTCAGGCCGCTACTAAGAATGAATGGTTCCTCTGTGAGGTCGATCAGTCTTTGAATCGAAGCGACAGCATTCATGGTGTGTAAAGATGTGACAACCAGATGCCCTGTGATCGCTATCTTGAATATGAATTCCATGACTTCTCTTTCTCTCACTTCGCCAACAAAGACGCAATCTGGGTCATGGCGCATGACACTTCTCAATGCGGGTAGAAAGTCCAGACCAATGTGTTTACGAACTTGCGTATGAGAGACTCCTGGCAAGGTGTATTCTACCGGGTCTTCCACCGTGTGGATTGAAAGACCACCCTTGGTATTCAGTTCTTGTAAAAAATTTAAGCTGAAGTTGTTTTCCCAGAGCCTATCGGACCAGAAAATATGACAATTCCAAAAGGGGTTTGCAGCAGTTGCTTGATTCTATCCTGATCTTCCCTGCGATGAAAAACACGATTCATATTCAGGACCAGACCTGACGAGTCAAGTACTCTGAGCGTTACTTTTTCACCGTAAACTGTAGGGATGGTCGCCACCCTTATGTCGATAGTTTTACCGTCGATATTTATTCGAATTCTTCCATCTTGCGGGAGTCTCTTTTCAGCAATATCAAGGCAAGAGGATCGTTTGACGCACAGGAGTAACTCCTGACCTTCGCCGGGTTTTAGTTCCTTGATTAGTGCTAATCGATCCTCAATCCGGTAATGAAGTTCCCAACTTTCTCGACCGGGAACTAAATGGATGTCGCTAGCTGTTCTATTAATCGCGTCTAACAGGACAGGGGTGAGGGGGTTTGGATCCTTTAGTTCTTCTTCCACACATTTCTGCATTTTGCAGAGCCAATGATAATTCTGATTGCTATAGCCGTAATGGTGTTCCCAATCCGAAACCAATTGATCGAGTTCAACTTTCTCTTGAGATTGAATTCCCTTGCATCGCTTTGGAAATCTTCCCGGAGTTCATTAGATGTCAATGGCAATGTCCAATCCAAGTTGCTTTGTTCCAAACTTGTTTCTTGGGACTTCCTGAGTCGACTAAATTGATAATTAAAAATGATTAATATTCCAGTGATTAGCCAACGTCGATGAAGTGAAAATAAGGTTCTCTTGTTACGTAACTCTTGGAGAAGCTACAAAAGTAATCTAAACTGAAATCCTTTTCTGAATAGGGTTGTAGATCTAATACTGCGCATAATAGTTCTTATGTTAACCTTAAATCTAATATCAATTTAGGGAATAGCTGTAGCGGTATTACTTTTTTCAGGGATAACTGAAGCGGTATCACATGAAGGAATAACTGTAGTTGTTTCGTGTGAATCGTTGATCTGGTTAGCTGCCCTGATTCCCCGATCTGGTTGGCCGCTCTGATGCATCGGTCAGATTCACTGCTTGGGTCCGCTGTCAGTCAAGATCAAATACCGCTTAATCATGTTGAGTGATTTACGATGATTTCACTAGCTTTGGAATTCGTTTAAATGGAATCTAACCTACTGAATCGAATTGAAATCATCCCTGGGATTGGACTGCTCCTTACCCTCGAATTAATGTGTACAACGGAACCACAATTGGGACCCCGATCAAAAAGATAAGAAATACAAAAACAGACTGGAATAAAATCAGAAACGGAACTTGAAGAACCAGCTTTTGATCTTTGAATGCTAGAAAGACCCCTGCGAAAACTCCCAAGCTTGCCAGGAAGATCAGCTAGCCAAGAATCATCACGCAAAGATCAGACAGGTTTAGTATTAATATTGTAAGCGTAGGAAGCTCCACATTCATAGATTCAAAGATTGATTTGGTAGTTGGCACTCAGGACCAAACCATCCACTCAAGAATCAGAAGCATTAGAAACACACCACAAAGACCGGAGAAGTAGAAAACCGGTGAATTGCCTAGCATTCTCTCTTCCAGTCTGTTTTGAAAATCACTCATGTCTTTCACTCCAATTTCACCGAAAAATTACCATTTCTACGAACTTAGAAATTTAACTTCAGGTGCAACAAGACCTGAAAAACGAAAAAACGCTCAGAATTGGCTAAAATCAATTCACCCTTTATTTATGCGGGTTTGCGAGGCAAAAATTAGTAACTAGATGTTATGTTAATTTATAACTCCCGCTATTATTCAAATGACCGCACATAACTTTCAAATTGACCGTGGGATTTTTGCCCAGTGTAAATCCATTCACCATTAATGAGTACTCTTTCAACTTTGGCCTGAGTATGTAAAATCGGATGATCTTTCCACAAAACCAAATCCGCATCTTTTCCGACTTCAATGGACCCAATACAATTTTCAAGTCCGAGGATCTTTGCTGCATTGATAGTTATAGACTCAAGTGTTTGTTGCAAGCTCAATCCTTCACGCATACTAAGGGCAGCATCTATCAGAAGTAAATCGATAGGATAGACTGGATGGTCTGTGCTGATTGCAAACAAAAGTCCAGCCTTGGCCATCATGGCATCGGATCGCAAAGTTTTGAATCGGTTCTCTTTTTTGGATGCCACACTAAGCTGTGGTGAAAATGTGATGGCAATATTATGTTTCCTTAATTGATCAATGATTTTGAAGGCTTCTGTGCCATGGACGATGTGAAGACGAATACCGAACTCTTCTTTAATTCGGATAGCTGTGAGCATGTCTTCGTAATTGTGTGCATGGGCTTCCACATTCAGTGTTCGATTGAGAACCTGACCAAGAACCTCCATATCTTCTTGAATATCAAAGTCCTTATTCTCCTGAGCGGATTTTTGCTTTTTTGCGAGATAGCTTTGAGCATTGCGAAACTGCGATCTAAGCATATGGGCTACACCCATCTTGGAAGCAGGTGCGACACTTTTCCTCCGTAAACTCTGGCCGGATTTTCTCCGAGTGCTATCTTCAGGTGTACGGGGTTTTTTATGATGACTTCATCGATATCTACGGTTGGAATGGTTTTGAAAGCTGTCGAGGTTCCACCGATTACATTAGCAGATCCGGGTGTACTCAAAACCGTTGTAATACCTGCATTTTGATGGGCCCGGTAGACAAACTCTTCGTCTGGAAGTATCGCGTCGGCCGCATTCATGCATGGTGTCAGTGGTGAGGAGATCTCATTTGTGTGTGAGCCCATACCACCAGTTTCAGTCATTCCCAGATGGCAGTGACTGTCGATGAACCCAGGAAAAAGGTTGAGTCCTTCACCATCAAAGATAGTGTATTCTTCGGGAATCTGGATCTGATCAGATGGACCAAATGCAAATACTTTGTCTTTCTTTACTAGAACGGTGCCCGATTCTATATTAGGGCTGGTAATGGGGTGAACTTTTACATTAGTAATCGCAAGCATAGATTCCTTATGTTAACTATTAGAATTTAGAGCTCTAGTGAGAGCTTTGATTGGAACAAATTATTCCCGATTTTTCAAACACAGGAATTGAAAGCTCTGAGTCAAGAAGATGTTAGTATTCAGGGGGCTGAACTTCTTTTCAAAGCGTTATCTCAAAGGCAAGGGATAGATGTTAGAAGTCAGGCTTTGAGGGAGTTGATTCAAAGACCAATAGAAAATCTAGAGCTTGAACTGCTAATAACTCAATACTCGAATGAAGAACACCCTTTGATACAGCAGCTTTATTTCTAGTTGTTTTTGCGTGAAGATTTCTACAAACGAATGATTAAATTCTCAAAAAGCAGGAATCTAAAAGAGGTTTTAGGTTTACGCAAAGCGACAAGACTCAGAGCTCAAAAGGCTCAGGAGTTGTATTTGGATTATTTGATTCGACGGGACTATAGAAAGCCTGAAGTCCGGACCATCATGTACTGTATGGATCAAGGGTTTCCCAAGTCTTTTATCTTCGAGCTGTTTGAGAAAAAACCTGAGCTTGTTTCCAGTTTTATTCCCCCTTTCACACTGGGATATGGATCTCATACTCCCCTTCTGTTCGAACTCCTGCAGAAGTATAAAAATTCGCAACCTGGAGTCATGATGGCTCTTGTCTATGCCTTTGAAAATCGAAGGAAGCCTCACTTTTATAGAATTGAAAACGAATTGATCAGTTTTTTTGAAGTGATTTCAGGAATCGAGTATCGGGGTGATGACTCGGTTTTCCGGAAATGGTATCGGAATAAGAAACGGTAACCGGGATTCGTCAGTTCACCTGGTCCATGCAACTTTATAGTAAGATCTGCGTAAGAACTGTCGGAGGGTATGGCCAATGAATAAACTGTTTTTCTCCGGTGTTTTTGCACTTTGTCTGACTTACCAAGTCGCTTCGGCGAGTGAATTCTTCTCAGATATAGCTATTGAGCAAGCGGAAGGTATTGCAAATGTCGAGAATGAACAAAAGTAGCAGTTTCATTTGTCCACACCTGTCAAATCGAACAAATTTCAGTTTGAAATAGCTAGCCAGTCAGAAGATTTTACCGGAGCAGGATTTGATCCCTACTATGATGCTCCTGCATTCACCAATTTTGATTCAATTGCCAAGCAGGATGGAATGGATACTTTCCAGGCAGGCAATTGTTTTGAATTTTCAGTACTCTCAAAGCTATGGTTTCACGATCGAGCCAAAGGTTTCTCAAACTTGAAGTTAGAGGATCTTGAAGGCTTGGAGACTCTGGATGGAGCTCAGTATCTTGCCAGGAAATTGCTTGAGAGAGATAGTAGTTCACTCGCTGAATGCGAAGACAACAATGAGTGTAGATTGGGGAAAATCAGTCGGAAATCTGAATTCAAGTCCGTAGTACGACAAGCTGTGATGTATCACCAAACAACACAGGATAAATTCCCAAAAGATGCGCCAAAGTGGAATACATACAATCCCGAGAAACTTGCACAAGATATGCAGAAACGACAGAGTTGCACAAGAGATAAGAGCAAACTCTTGCGAGTTGTAGGACACAGAAAATTGACCTTAACAGGATGAGCTAGCTTCTAAATTTACTGCGTCGGCAATTAAAAAGAACTTCTTCTCACCCTCAATGAATCGGGATTTGAAATCCTGCAGAATTTTGGCATGGTCGAATACCAGATCCGGCAAGTCATGGATTGAGTACCAGCGAGCTTCCTTTGCATCGTCTTGAGCTTTGAGTTGTCCCCTTCCAGTTCCTATAAAGACAGTGCTTATGGTGTGTTTGCGAGTATCTCTGGAAGGGTGAGAATAGCTGTAGAACTGGCAGATTAAATCCACATCCAAACTGGTTTCCTCTTTTGCTTCTCTCACTGCTGCAGTTTCAAGACTCTCTCCTACGTCAACAAACCCACCAGGTATTGCCCACCCCAGTGGTTCAAATTTTCTTTCAATCAAAACAATGGAGTTTCGGGATTCGTCCCAGATGATTATGTCGACGGTCGGCCAGGGATTCGTTTGTACAATCTTCTTTACATTTTTCACCATAGCTGAATACTTTTACTTTTTAGATACTTTCTCATGGGAGTCGGGGATATATAGATTAGTGAGAGCCTGGAACTGGTATTTGTAGCTTCTCCAGGTGAAATTTATGGTTTGATCCCGTGATGTTCCATTCGAGAGTAAAGTTTACGTCGAGTGATCTTCAGTATCTTGGCAGCGTTGGTTTTATTGCCACCGGACTCATCAATGGCTTTGAGGATGATTTCCTTCTCAAGATCAGAGAGAGACTTCCCCTCTTCCAGTTGCCGGTAAGCAATATCGCTCAAAGGAGTTTTCTTCTTTGGAGTCAGGCCACTGATATGTTCCGGAAGATCGTAGGCATCGAGCTCACTTCCATCACACAAAACTGCGCATCGATGGATAATGTTTTCAAGCTCGCGCACATTTCCAGGCCATTCATAGGCTCTTAGCACATCAAGAAATTCCACTGAAATCTTCAAATCTTCGCTACCATGTTTGAGTAGAAAGTGATCCACCAATACTTCGAGATCATCGAGCCGGTCCAACAAAGGAGGGACTTTTAACTCAAGAACATTCAAGCGGTAGTATAGATCTTCCCGAAAAGTACCTTCTTGAACCAGAGCAAGTACATCTTTGTTGGTTGCTGCGATGATCCTGCAGTCCACCTGGATTGTATTGGATGATCCTACTGGCATAAAGCTGAAATCTTGCAGTACTCTAAGCAACTTTGCCTGGAAATTGAGAGGAATCTCTCCAATCTCATCCATAAACAGAGTTCCTTCATGGGATGCCTGGAATTTTCCAGGAGTGTCTTCATTGGCACCGGTGAAGCTACCTTTGGTGTAACCAAAGAACTCGGATTCCATAAGATTTTCAGGTATGGCTGCCATGTTAATCGCCACAAAAGGCTCTTCCGATCTTGTAGACTGAAAATGTAGCTGGCGAGCAACCAATTCTTTACCGGAGCCGCTTTCGCCTCGAATCAAGACTGTGGCGTGACTTCCTGCAATTCTTTCAATTTGAGATCGCAATTTCTGCATGGGGGCAGAGTTTCCAAGAAGTTCGTACCCACTGGTGGAGAGCTTCTTCTTGCGTGCTTTTTTTGCACCCAAGTGCTTGATCTTTTGCTCTAGTTCTTCCCACTCAAAAGGTTTACTAATGTATTCATTAGCTCCCCTTTTCATAGCTTCCACAGCATTGGGAATGCTGCTAAAGGCGGTCATTAAAATGATCTTTGATTCCGGTCGAAGTTCCCTGATTCGATCAATCATCTCCAATCCGTCAACATTTGGCATTTTGAAATCGGTCAGGATTAAATCAAACTTCTCTCTTTGCAAAACGTTGAGAGCTGCGATTGGATTAGAGAAACTCTCGACGCTAAACCCGCGCTTTCTAAGCAGATTTCTAATTGAATCTGCCATTGTTTCTTCGTCATCAAGTACAAGAATTTTTGTCATAAACTACCAAAGCTTTCCCACCTCAGGATACCGCATTCCAGCCCCTCTTCGCGAATGATTGATGTTCCTGCATCCAAACCTTGGAGAAAAGTGCCAGAATTGGTTAAACTGGTCTCAGTTTTGTTGGGTCCGTAACAGAGAACTTGAGGATTTGCTTTGTGGGGTATCAGCTGAAGATCAGGAGAAAAACATGAGTTTTATTCAAAAAATGAAGGAGCTGTCCTCTGCGACACCCAGGAACATAATCTTTCCAGAGAGTGAAGATGACAGAGTTTTGGAAGCTTGCCAGATTCTTCTCAAAGAAAAGTACTGCCATGTGAGCCTGATTGGTAATGAGGAAGAGTTGAAATCAAGGGGCTTTTCACTGGATGGTGCCAGTTTTTTTGACCCGGGCGATGAAGATTTGATCAAGGAATATACTCAAAGTTATTACGATTTACGCAAATCCAAAGGTGTTTCCTGGGTTGAGGCGAAGAGGGCTCTTTCCAAACCGATCAATCTGGCCAGCATTCTTTTGAAGCATGGAAAAGTAGATGGTCTTGTCTCTGGAAGTGTTTCACCTACTGCTGATGTACTAAGAGCAGGAATTCAGATTGTGAAGCCTACGCCCGGTAACAAGACGGTATCCTCCTTTTTTGTCATGATTGTCCCGGACAAGAGTTTTGGGGAAGATGGAATTCTATTTTTTGCTGATTGTGGAGTAGTGCCTAATCCAACCCAGGAGCAGCTTGCTGATATTGCTATTGCAACGGCTGGAAACTTTGAAAAGTTGATTGGAAAAGATTCACGAGTTGGAATGTTAAGCTTTTCAACTATGGGGTCTGCGAGTCACGGGGATGTGGACAAAGTTAAGGCCGCATTGGAGATCGCAAAAAAGAAGAATCCAGAATTGCAAATCGATGGAGAAATGCAGGCAGATGCCGCCTTGATCCCGTCAGTCGGAAAGAAAAAAGCACCGGACTCAAGTGTAGCTGGAAACGCAAATATTTTGATCTTCCCTACTCTTGATGCAGGCAATATTGGCTACAAACTTGTTCAGCGCCTTGCAAAGGCAGAAGCCTACGGTCCCATTATTCAGGGTTTGAGCAAACCAATGAATGACTTGAGCCGTGGCTGTAGTGTGGAAGATATCGTCAATGTGGGAGTTATTACCTCAGTTCAGGCAATCTAATTCAGTATGGTGTTTTTTAATCCGGAAGAGTTCAGCGAGTTTGAGAACAAACTCTTTGATTACTTTTCTTTCGACAAAGCGTTTGTAGCCTACAAGATTGAGCGCAAAATGCAGACAGTAGAGAGACACTATCGTTACAGCTTGATTCATGCTCGAAAGTGCGATGAGCGAGCTTACAAAGCCATGTTGCCCGTAATTGTCAGATGGTTGCAGGATGCCTATCTGGACTTTGGATTTCGCCTGGGACATCAGGGGCTTGTTCTCTCCAGGGTAGAAGCAGACCAGTGGGAGGCTTCAAAGCAGCAGTGGCGTAAACATGGTCTACAGCCTATGGCAAAACTGGATAATCCCAGAGGAAAACACCTTCTGGGTCGATTCTACTTTTACTACTATTACATTGAAATCTTGGAAGCCAATGGAGAGATATTGCTTCAGCATGGTGTGATGCCCTGGAGTCTGCAATACCTTCTCTACCATTACCTAAGGCACACTCATTTTGAGACTTTAGCGCCCCTGGTTTATCCAGCCCCTGAAGAGGTGTAGTTTGATCACAACCAGCATCAGGGTGAGTAGAACCAGTATTGTTTGTGACTTTCACAACCGGGGGCACAGCTTTCCTGACTTTTTTCAGTTCTTTGAGTATGTGTTGAAACAGGCAAGGAAAAGAGGAGTGCGGAAGGTCAAGCTTGTGCACGGTCGGGGAAAAGACGAGAATGGCCTGGAGTTACTACCTGAAATCATGCTTGAGAGACTCTCCAGTCAGGAAGAAATTGAAACCATTGAACCAGCTCGGTCCCGTGGGGAAGTTACAATCTACTTACGAACCAAGAGTTTCTCAAAAAAGGAAAATCCAATGAAGTCAGAGTTGAAGTCATTGCTCAAAGAACTTCAAAGTCAGGAAAAGACAGAGATCCTGGAAAAGAAGAAAGAACAGAAAAGAGAGTTGAAACAGAGTTCGTCCAAAGACGAGATTTACGCAGTTCTGGACGAAAATTGGGATGAAGACAAGGTAAAGGAAACAGTGGATAGCTGGCTTGAGCGAAGACAGTTCGCAAAGGTTGAAGCTTTACTTCAATATATTCAGGATTTTGAAGTTTTCTTTTCTCCAGAATTTACAAAGTATTACCGCGAATCAATGAACCGGTTGATGGCTCAAGGGTATGCATACTAGGAATAAGAGGTATGTCGATGAAACAAGAATACGATAAACAAAGACTGATGCGTTATGTGAAGCTTGATGGCCATGCCGGTGTCAAGGTGAGCGATGATTATTACTTCTACATTACTCGCGTCGACGGTGTCATGCAGATTTTTAAAAGTGCCTATGACAAGCCCTGGCCACATCAGTTGACCTTTTTTGAAGAAGGAGTGGACGGCTTTTCATTGAGTCCCGATGGAATGATGCTGGCTGTGATCGTGAACTTTAAAGGAAGCGAGCACAATCCAATCGCACTCGTAGATACTTTGACGGGACATAGCGAATTGGTCTTTTGGGAGAAGGACACTCAATCAGGAACCATTGTTTGGAAGCAGGACAGTTCGGCCTTTTTGTTTCGTAGTAATCATGAGAACAAGACAGATTTCAAAATTTATGAGTTCAAGATTTTCCCGAATAGTTATGAGTTGCTCATTGATACTCAGGGATGGGCTGCTCCACTTGGTTATTCACCCAGCGGTGAAAAAGTGTTGTATATCATTGCAAACAGCAACTCGGATCAAAATCTCTATCTGTACGACTGTGAGAAAAGTGAAAGCAAAAAGCTGACTAATCATGAGGGAAGTGTTTGTTATGAGGCCAGATTCGGATCCAGCGACGATGAGATTTTTGTCTTAACCAACGAAGGTCGAGATTTCAACAGACTCTATCACTGGGATCTCTCCACTGAAGAAAGCAAGCATCTCGGTCCGGAGTTGGACTGGGAGTGCCAGGGGCTCCAGGTGAGTCGCTGTGGGCGCTACGTTATGTTCTGTGCTAACGAGGAGGGATATTCCAATCTCTATGTCATTGATGGTTGGATGAATCGGCAACTCCCCTCCCCTGAGACCAAAGGCGTCATTGGTTCGTACCACTTTCGCTCGGATATGAGTATCGTCTTTACCTATCAGTTTCCCAAGCGTGCATCTCAGGTCTACAGCTATGATCTTAAGGAAGAGACTACCAGACAGTTGACCTGGTCTTCGGCCCAGGGCTTGAATCCACATGAGTTTATCCAACCAAGATTAATCCACTTTGAGTCGTTCGATGGATTGAATGTTCCGGCATTTCTATTCCTGCCCAAGGGATACAAACGGGGTAAGAAGATTCCAATGGTTCTCCATTTTCACGGGGGCCCTGAAGGTCAGTTTCGGCCTATGTTCTACAAGCATTTCCAATACTTACTGGAGTTGGGCATAGGTGTTTGTGCTCCAAATATTCGTGGGTCTAGCGGCTATGGTTCCAGTTACATGGCTCTTGATGATTACAAACTGCGCATGGATTCGGTCAAGGATGGCGCAGAACTGGCGCACTATCTGGTGAATCAGGGCATGACAGATTACGACAAACTGGGGGTAGTGGGAGGTAGCTATGGTGGCTTCATGGTCCTGGCTCTGATCACAAACTACCCTGAGATTTTTTCTGCTGCAGTCGATGTAGTGGGAATCTCCAATCTCGTAACTTTTCTTCAAAATACCAAACCTTATCGAAGAGCTCTTCGCGAAAAGGAATACGGACCTTTATCTGATGAAGAGTTTTTAAAATCCATCTCACCAATCAACAAGATAGACAATGTGAAAACTCCTCTACTTGTTGTTCATGGGGAGACCGATCCAAGAGTTCCACTGGAGGAAGCTCAGCAGGTTGTGGACAGATTGCAGGAGTTGGGGCGCGAAGTGGAAGCTCTATATTTTCCCGATGAAGGACACGGAGTTCGCAAGCTGGCCAATCAAATCGTTTACTACGAACGAATGATCCAGTTTTTTGTGAAGTACCTCAAGTAATAGATCAATAGTGGTATAGAGTGTTCTCAGCATTTGGGGTAAAGGCAATTGCCAGCCTCTTGGTGGGAATCTACGTTTCGTGCAATGATTCTTTAAGTTTTTACCGCTACAATAGTTGAGGGGCGTCCTTACAAAAATGAGCGATTTCCAGTCGAAATCTCATGATGTGTAACATGAGATGGAAATCTTGTGCCTGAACATTTTTGTTGATGAGTTCACAGAGTCTGGCGGGAGAAGCTGGTGCCTGAAGCCAAGGGAGGAATTCCTTGTTTCTTTCTCTGACCTTTACATCGAACTCTTCGAGGTGAAGGATAGCGCTTTCATGGGATACAAAAGTATCATCGAGTTGTTGAAACTCCTCATAGCTGCCTTTTGGTTTGCAATCCAGTTTGAGTAGTAAAGCTCCAGCACTTAAAAAGAGACAGAAGGAGCGAGTTTGCAAAAGCAGTGGATAGACAAACTCACGAACCTCGGGTTTGCTCATATCAAGCTCAAAGGATAGTTCTCGAGCTTCAGTGAGAAACTCAAAGAGTTCATTGATCAGTTGCCCTTCGATTTTGAAGGTTTCAGAGAGCAATTTTGCCCCCAGGCGATCCTGAATCAAGTGCAGGGATAAGTCCAGTTCTCTAGATAGCAGCCAATCCTGGTTTTGATCCTGGGTAAAGCCTTGAACCCGTCCCTTGGATCGGGTTCTGATACGATCGAGTGCCCAGACTTTATCGAGATCAAGATCTTGTCCCAAGTACTTGAATATCCTGCGATTCTTTTCATCGTTCCTTGCCAGCAAAATATCCCGCACAGAGTCCAGTGAAGTTGCCAGATCCAGCGCTCTTGTACGGGCTCTCTCCGCAGATCTTGAACGATTCAGATTGTGGTCACGAATCATCAGAAATTCACGGGCCCTGTTTAGAGCTCTGGCCATGTCGATGACTTGCTTGAGTTGCATCTCCATCGGGCGAGAGGAACTACTTCTTCGGGGATACTGAAGATAGAAGAGATAAAAACTGCTCAAGGCATTAATCCTTAAGAATTCTTTCATCAAGGGAGCTTTACACGAGAGATAAAAATAGCACAATTCATGTCCCAAACTGTCTTGCAGGGCGTACAAACTGAGGTTGTCAAAAATTTTGCGTGAAAGATCTTCCTTTTGACGCCCGGAGAAAGGAGTGTAAAGGTCAAGGATATAGGAAGATAGCTATCCTTGTTATTAACCTGGGGTATGTCTCTGAGTTTGCAGACTCTGCTGACCTTTTGTCTCGCAGTCTTGAAGAAGTGGCTCAAATGCAGCGTGTTTGAAAGGCAATTGGCTAAGTTCTCATCTTCATCATTAGTTTGGCTCCAGTGATCCTGCGAACCTGATGAGTAAAATTGACTGCTATCTTCTTGTGTAAAGGTAGCTGGAATTTCTTTTGAATCAACCATAGCTGCCAACAGGGAAAGCAAGTCGGATTCCACATCTTTGGCCAGCTTGTCTCTTAGGGGACTTTCTCTACGATTCAGAGAAAGATAGAAGTCGTTTAAAAAGCTCTCTTTGGTTTTATTTTGCTGAAGAGTCTTGATGAGGATAAGGCGGTACCAGAGTTTAACAAGGGTTGGTTTTACTTTGTGGACTGAGCAAGAGAACAAATCGAGAAGGAAACTGTAATGGGATTCTTAGTTCTCGATTACATGCAGCAATAGCTCATGTTGCCCCTTTCCTTGAAGAGCACTGTCAATCTCAAAGAACAGGAGAACGACTTCTCGAATTGATGGGGTTTCCAGTAAGGGTTGTAACTGTTCCACCAGGTACTTAAGAGATTCAGTTCTGGGGATGTTTCTGAAGATGGACAGGGCCGCAAGGTAGTGCGAAAGGGTTGGATTCGAGAGTTCAAGGTCACCGCTGGGATCCTCCTGGAGAATCTGCATTCCTTTTTGCCAACGAGAAAAGTTGGATAGCAATCTGATATCCCAGTCATTTTCTTGAATTAAAGATTGGGTAAAGTTCCCAGGAGTGGTTCAAACGGGACAGGGCTCTGCAAGTACAGGCTATGCTTTGCAAGGATTTCCTGTAGCTGAGAAAATGAATCTATCTTCTCTGTATGATTGCTGCTCAAAGACCTTCCCCCATTGTTGCCAATAAGGGCTACAGTTGAACACGCAGCTCTAATTCAGCGTATACAAAGCTCGCTGGAATATTTGTGGATTGTTTAAGCTTTTTGGGCTTCCTTAGCCTTCTCCAACGCGATTTCCAGTCTTTCCAACATACCTTCTTTACCAACCAGGTCAGGAAACAGAAAGTACTCCGGGCCACTTGTAATTCCTGTGATGGCGACTCTCAGAGGCATGTAAAGACCTTTGCCCTTGATTTTGGTGGACTTTTGAACCGTTTTAATCATCTCTCGAAAAGCGGTTTCATCAAGCTTGGGGCTTTCCTTGATTTCCTCAATGAAGGCTTTGTAAAGCGTTGGGCTGGTTTCCATGGAAAGAAAGGACTGAACAGACTCATTCTCCCAGTCAAAGGATTGTGGTTTTGAAGTGTAAAGGCTCCAGTAATTATGAACGTCTTCGGGTTTACTAAGGTACTTTCTAAGGTTCAGCAAAATCCTGTGGGTTTGCTCCGCGGTGAATTTTTCCTTTTGATCCTGGCTCAATACATTATTAGTGCAATCAAGATATTCCTGCTCGGAGTAGACTTCCCGCAGATACTGCTCATTCATCCAGTTGAGCTTTTCTTTATCAAAAACAGCGCCAGCCTTACTGACACGCTCAAACTGGAATGATTCGATAAGCTCATCCATGCTGAAGATCTCCTGATCGGTTCCTGGATTCCAGCCCAGAAAAGCCAGATAGTTGAGCAGAGCTTCCTTGAGGTAGCCAGACTTTAGATAGTCTTCCACAGCCACATCACCCTGACGCTTGCTGAGTTTGGTCTTGTCGGGGTTGAGGATATTGGGAAGGTGAGCAAACTCCGGAAGTTCCCAGTCAAAAGCCTGATACAGAAGGATGTGTTTGGGCGTTGAAGTTAGCCAGTCGTCTCCCCGGACCACATGAGTTATTTTCATGTGGTGATCGTCAACTACGTTGGCAAAGTGATAGGTGGGAAATCCATCACTCTTCATGAGGACCTGATCATCTATAGATTCACAATCAAATCTGATTTCTCCTTTGACCAAATCCCGAACAATCACTTCTCCCGATTGAGGAACTTTCATTCGAATCACATGAGTTTGTGAGTTCATGCGCTCTTTAGCTTTTGATTGATCAAGCGACCTGCAATGTCCATCGTATCCAGGGGGAAGCCCCTCTTCCTGTTGTTTGGCTCTAAGTTCCCCAAGGCGCTCAGATGTGCAAAAACAAGGGTAGGCAACTTCTTTGTCTAGAAGGACCTGAATTTCTCTTTGGTAAATTTCAAGACGCTCGGATTGAAAATAGGGGCCGTAGTCCCCTCCTTGACCGGGTCCTTCATCATGATTGAGGCCCAGTTCTGCCATAACCTTCACGAGGTTCTCAATTGAGCCTTCGACCTTTCTTGTTTGATCAGTATCCTCTACTCGAAGTACATAACTTCCCTTGTTGGCTTTGGCAAAGAGGTAGCAATACAGAGCTGTTCTCACGCTTCCCAAATGAACATAGCCAGTCGGGGACGGGGCAAATCGAGTACGTATTGAAGTTGTCATAGCAGGGATTCTCCGGTCTAAAATAAAAAGAGAGGAACCAATGAATTGGCTCCCCTCTTGCTAACTAAATTCTGATTTACAGCTTTGGGGCAGCTTCCAGAATTTCTTCCCCAGCCTGGTCTGAGTATTGGGAAAAGTTGTCCTGGAACAACTTTGCCAATTTCTTGGCAGTTGCATCATAAGAGGCCTTGTCTTGCCAGGTGTTCTTTGGATTGAGAACTTCCTGGGGAACATCCGGACACTGCGTTGGGAAACTCAAGCCAAAGACTTCGTCTGTTTCGTAGGAAACATCACTGAGCTTGTTTTCCATAATTGCGTCGATAATGGCTCTGGTGTATTTGAGAGAAAAACGATTCCCTACTCCGTAGCCTCCACCTGACCATCCAGTGTTCACAAGCCAGACCTTGGTGTTGTTCTTCTGGATGTGATGAGCAAGCAGTTCAGCATACTTCATTGGATGCCAAACCATAAAAGCTGCACCGAAACATGCAGAGAACGTCGCCTCTGGCTCCGTGACACCCATCTCAGTTCCAGCAACTTTGGCTGTGTAACCAGAAATGAAGTGATACATAGCTTGACCTGGGGTCAGGCGACTCACTGGAGGAAGTACTCCAAAAGCATCACATGTCAGGAAGATGACATTATCAGGTTGCCCACCAACACATGGGATTTTTGCATTGTCGATAAACTCGATGGGGTAGCTCACTCGAGTGTTCTGAGTGAAGCTGGTGTCAGTGTAATCCACGACTCCAGTGTCGTGATCATAGCCAACGTTTTCCAGTATTGAACCGAAACGAATTGCCCGATAGATGTCTGGTTCTTTTTCCTCTGTGAGGTCAATGGTTTTGGCATAACAGCCACCTTCAAAGTTGAAGACACCATTTTCAGTCCATCCATGCTCATCATCACCAATTAGAGCTCTTTTCGGGTCAGCACTCAATGTTGTCTTTCCAGTTCCTGACAGACCGAAGAACAAGGCTACATCTCCATCTTCTCCTTCGTTGGCACTGCAGTGCATGGAAAGGGCTCCCCTGAGTGGAAGCAGGTAGTTCAGAATTGTGAAAACACCCTTCTTCATCTCTCCTGCATAACGAGTACCGAGAATGACGAATTCTTTCTTTTTTATATTCAAGCACACAGAAGCTTTGGATTTCACGCTGTCAACGTTGGTGCTCGCATCACATTGCCCGGCATTATAAATTACCCAGTCCGGTTCGAAATCTTTCAGCTCTTCCTTGGTTGGTCGAATGAGCATGTTGTTCATAAACAGTGCGTGGTAAGGCTGATTGCAAATCACACGGACTTTGATTCTGTAGTCAGGATCCCAGCCGGCAAAGCCATCCATAACGAAGATTTCGTCCCTGGAGTTCAACCAGTTCACGGCGATATCCTTGTTCAATTCAAAGCCATCTTCACTGATTGGCATGTTGATGTCGCCCCACCAGATGTTCTCCTGGCTTGTTTCTTCTTTCACAAGACGCTTGTCTTTGGGGCTTCTTCCTGTCTTCTCACCGGAATAAATGATGAGAGCACCCTTGCTGCTGATCGAGGAAGTTCCATCAGCCAACGCATGCTTGTAGGCTGAAGCTACGGAAATGTTTCTATGTACGTTTGGTTTGTCAATACCATGTTTTGAGAGATCGAAATCTGTCATGTCTACTCCCTTGCTAGGACGGATTGGTTTGTTGAATTCAGGACCATTGAGGTACTTGATCGTGCGGCAGTTTCTGTCGGTGTGGACAAGGACCATCGATAGGGTCTTACTTTCAGGGCGCCAATTGTATAATAAACAGCTTCTAAATGGGTAAAATTCCTGCAAAAAATCCAAAAAAGTGCGATGCTTGGAGAGCTAAATTCCCTGCAAGGAGTGAAGAAGATGGATCAAAAACGCCCACTGGTAGTCAAACAGCTCAGTAAAGACGAGGAATTGGACTTTTCAATTCGTAGTCTTGGAGAACCCAAATTCAAGAGCCCTTTTCTTGATCAGGAAAAGCACTTTGTAGAGGATGGATCACACCTTTCGTATTACCACCTCTTGAGTGATATGAACGAGTATCGCGAGAAGTTTGGTGACCCCCTTCCTGCCTTTGAAATCGCGGGTCCACGGCGAAAGATCTTCTTTGATCCTCAAAAGACTACCGCTGCAATCGTGACTTGTGGTGGACTTTGCCCGGGTTTGAACAATGTGATTCGGGCAATAACTTTTACCCTGAATCTCTACGGAGTGGAAAACGTTCTTGGAGTACCTTACGGTTATCAGGGACTGGTTCCAGGAAACAAGCATCATTTTATGGTTTTAAACGGCTACACCGTGACCAAGATTCAGTATGAGGGAGGAACAATTTTAGGAACTTCCAGAGGTCCTCAAAATGTCCGTGAGATGGTGAATTATCTCAAGCAAAATAAGATTGATATGCTTTTTACCATCGGTGGTGATGGGACTCAAAAGGGTGCGCAGGCAATTGTTGAGGAAATCGAAAAACAGGATGTTCCAATTGCTGTAGTTGGAATCCCTAAAACAATAGACAATGATTTGAATTTTCTTGAGAAGACTTTTGGTTTTGAGACTGCCGTTGAATCTGCCAGAGAAGCTGTGAACCGGATTCATACTGAAGCACTATCCGCTCAGAATGGAATCGGGATTCTTCGCTTGATGGGACGTGACAGTGGCTACATTGCCGCACAGACGACTTTGGCAAGCACCGATGTGAATGTCTGCCTTGTACCGGAAATCAAGTTTGATCTGGAAGGCAAGAATGGCTTGTTTGAAGTCATTACAAGACGATTGAACTACAAAGGGCACTGCGTTCTTGCAGTGGCAGAAGGTGCGGGTCAGCATTTGATGGAGGGAGAGGCTCAGTATGATGCTTCCGGAAATCTTGTTCACAAGGATATTGGAATCTTCTTGAAAGAAAAAATCAAAGCCTACTTTGCAGATCACCCTCTCAAGCCAACTCTTAAATATGTGGATCCTTCCTATTTAATTCGGTCACAACCAGCGAGTGCCAACGATGCAGTTTTTTGCTTAAGGTTGGGTCAAGCAGCAGTTCATGCTGCCATGGCAGGAAAAACAGGTCTTGTTACAGGGTACTGGAGCCGCATTTTTACTTACGTTCCGATGGAGTACACCACATCCGCTCGTAAGAAAATTCATCCTGAGTCACTCTTCTGGCAATCAGTCCTTGAGGTAACCAGACAACCCAAAGATATGACGAATCACAGCGTCTAAAGTTTGACTTCGAAGTATTTACGGTCGGGAAACTGCAAACTGTCAAAACCCAGGAAGTCGTAAAAGTGTTCCGTTGCTTTGTGGACTTCCTCATCCAGGATGATTTTACTTGATTGGCCGCGGATGCTTTCTGTCTCCAGAATCTCTGCTACCCGAATTCCCTCTCCTAAAAGCATGAACTCCAGTTTGTGTTCGTTTCCAACCACATGAAAAGAGGTTTCCCCGGCGGCCAGACCGACACCGTTGGATATCAGAAACTCACCTGATTTGGCTCGCTCATGGTTCCATTTTTCCAGATCTTCTGCCACTTCAAGTGCGCACTGGATACTACTCTGGTAAAAGTTTGCATTCTCTTCTTCAAAGAACACGATCCGGATAGCATCTCCAACAAAGCTGTCAATGACTCCACCGTGGCGTTCGGCTTTCTCCTGCCACAAAGTGAAGTAGCGATTGAGCATCGCCACGATTTCTGCCGGATCATTGGTTTCGGAGATTGTTGTGAAAGAGCGGATATCAGAGAAGAGAGTCACGGCTCGCGATTGATACCCTCTCTCTTCGACTTCCTGGTAATTCTGAAGAAGTTTAAGTAGATTTCCTGATAGGAAGGGCAGCATGGACTCTTTGGTTTGAAGTTCCTGGCACATGGAGTTGAGAGACTTCAGAAGGGAAGCAGCTTCATCTCTGCCCCGCACTTTGGAAATCTCCCCGAGATTGCCATCTCGAATCCTGCGAAGTCCATGAAAAAGAATTTGAACCGCACTCATTAATTTGAACAATAGTGCTGTAATTAAAAGCAGCGAGAGCAAGGCCATGACCCAGGGTAACTGAGCCATGGATCGTTCCAGGTCTGAAAGCTGTGACAAAACTAGCTGTTTAGGGACAATGTAAAAAAACAGGTTTTTTTGAAAACGGCTACCCCGAAGTACCACCAGGTAGTGATCCTCCCCCTGATACTTTATCGAAAGTATCTTTTCCCTGTAACTTCGATAAGGTTGAACTCGAGTGAAGAAGTAGTCTTCATCGGGTTCTCCCTGGGCTACCCGTTGATCACTGTGAATTGTACTTTGGGAGAGGACTTTGAAAGGACTTTTGCGTTGAGGCATGACTGAGTCGAGATAGGCTTTAACCAAAGCTTGATTTGAGAAGTTTGCGAGGAGGAGATGAATCTCTTTGTCTTTATAAACTCTGTCCCAGAAACAGTATTGAGTACTTCCAAGAACTTTTAGCAGCTTCAGCCGACGACGACTGTTTAAATCAAGGCTCTCTGTGAGTCGTTGGTCCCGAAGTTTCTCCGAGGCTGCTGCAACCTGGCTGAGCATGGTTTGCTGCATATGATTTTCCAGTCCGTATTCTTCTCGAATCTGTACTACTTCTTCAATCGTTTTCGCACCTTTGAGGACCCCCAAAACTCTGCCCGTAATCCTGACAAGACTGTTCATGCTGTGTGGATCAAGGTCTTTTCGAGAAAATTCGATTTTATCTTTGCCTTCCAGATAGATTCCATTGAATCCCTTTCTCCAAAACAGGCCATCAAAGACTTTGCCGCTGTCGATTCTGCGTGCTAACTCCAACTCTACTTTTTCAAGGTAGCTGTCATAGTTCTGCTCAAGTTCAACGAGGTCCTGCTCCATTTGGATTTTCACCGCGTACTCAAGAACTTCTTTGCGATGAAAATAGGCTTGTTCTCCCAAGAAAAGCAGCAACAGGGTGAAGACGTACATTGTGATGGCATAGCTGCTGAATATTTTGAACTCAAATCTGAGAAAAACCATTCGATAACCACCCATCGAGTACAGACTGAACAGGACAATCAGAAAGAGAAGATGGCCGGGCCAAATTCGAAGATAGAAATCTCTAAGGCCTTCTTTACCACCAATGTACTTCAAACCATAGTTGTCGGAGTCAATGGACTCGATATTGTCTCCCCAAACGAATTGAGAACCTTTGGAAGGAAGCAGTTTGCGACTCATTTCCAATAGGTGGTTTTGGACAAGTTCCTGCAGTTTTTCTTGAGTAGTTTTGTCCAAATCAATCAGTAGTAGAAAATCAATTTTTCGCTTTTTGGAGCCAGGTTCTGGAAATCGAAAGTGATACCTGTACAAGAAGCGATGATTACGATGGTAAATCACTTGCCACTGCCCAATAAGATTGTCAAATTCCTCACGGTCTATTGGCAGGACATAGAGGCTTGAAATTCGACTTCGAAAAGGTTTGCCCTCATAGCGCATGGCCAGGAAAACATCCTTGAGCCAGTCTTCTCCAAGCTCCATCTGGTAATCCTTTCCTCCTCCGCTGATATAGGGCTTGTTTCTTCTACCAAGGAAAACACCAACAGCTTCAGGAATGGGGCTTTCCTTGACCAGGGTTCTCAAGTGCTCTTTCCAGTCTTCATGCTTGAAACTCTCTTGAAAACGATTGATGTAGCTTTGAAAACATCTCTCCAATACTTCGAGTTTTCCCTGGGCATTCGTAAATCGATGACTTTGTAGTTGAGTAGCCTTGGAGTGGAGTTCGCGCTTTTGATCCAGGATTGACTGAAATCGATTCAGTTCCAGTTTGCGACTGCGCTCATCCATCTGAAAATAAAAGATCTGACAACAGAAGAGATACAGGGTCAGACAGACAAGAAAAAACAGGGCCTGGAGTTTATAGTATCTCATGGATAGTAAACTCCCCTTCCTTGCCCTTAAGGCGGATGCCATAATGACTTCGAGTTTTGAATGAGTGCAATTGGTAGTATTCAAAGCAGTTTTGATCCATGAAAATCTTGACCGGTGAATCGAGCTCCGGATCAGAATAAGCCATTAGTCGAGCAGCTGTGTTGACTGTGTCCCCGATACAGGTAAAGTCCTTTCGCTTGCTAGCTCCCACATGTCCAAGAACCACTGCTCCTCTTGCGATTCCAATACTGGTCAAGAACAGATTTTGTTGCTCAAGTCTTTTCTTCATGGTTGAGATTGCCCCGAGGGGGTCACTATCTTCCCCGGAAAAGACGCACAAACTGGCTTCGCCCGTGAACTTGTCGATATAGCCTCCAAAGCGGGCAACCGGTTCATGGACAATATCGAGAAACTCATTCATGGTTCGACGTGGATCTCGTTTCTCCTGAATCAGAAGTTCATCAAGGTTATCAAGGCCTATAAACACTATGGTTGTTAGTTCACGGCGGCTGGGCTCTGACTCGGATTCGATACTCTTCATGGCCATGGTAGAGAGAAATCGTGACAAGAGCTTTTTTTCTTTGAGAGCTTCACGCATTTCATTAAACCGGATAGCGAGGTCAGTAAGCTGGTCCTTACCCTGCACTTCAATAGGATTTGCAAACTCCCCTTCCCGAATAAGATGGAGACCTTCTTCAAGCTTCTTGAATGGTTTGAGAATGCGATAGGCAAGTAGATTTACCAGAAGCAAAACAAAAAACAAAACTGCGAATGCGGCCGCACTCAAAAGGTTCTTTTCATTGCGAATATTGCGAAGGTAGGGGTCCAAAGGAAGGCTGAGACTGATCGCCAATTCAGTATGGGCAGGGTATACATTAGCAGCCCCCAGATAAAAGTTACCCTCTTTTTCAAACACTTCGATTTGAGCCCGGCCCTGTACCCGTGAGTTGTGAGCAAGGAAGGCCAAAGTATTCAGGTTGGCGGCCTCAGGCCACGAAGGTTCATAGTTGATTCCGTGATAAGCGGGCTTCATAGCACCTTCAAAGTTCTGCTCTTTCAAAGTATAGCGGGTTAAAAAGGACATAAGCTCTTTGTGAATACGGCTTTTTTCGATGACACCGAAGACAAACCAGCTGGTATATTCCTTCTGTCCTTCGACAACTTCATTCAGGAATGCCCAAAAAGACCTTGAAAACGGGCTGGCAAGATTTCCAGCCGAACCAATCCCCAAAATCTTGAAAGGTCTTCCGGGGTTGGACATAAAATCATCCATGAGACGAGGATTATCCAGAGAGGAGCCCACTTCCTTGCGCACATTGCGAATCAATTCATAGGTGGCGTCATTGGTTTTATCCACTTTGGTGGATTCAATGTTGGCTTCCTTTTTTATAATTGGCTGGAACAATCGAGCGAGCATATTGAGTATAGTATTGCCTTGTAGAAGAGCGTGGGAGGCATAACTGACTCCCCCATTGTTCAAGACTAGTTGCAAGCCTTCAGGAGTGCATTTTTCCTGCAAGAACTGATCGACCGGATCGATACTGAAAGTTGTGATGTTGTTTGGGTCCCAGACTCCTGTCTTTGGTATGCTTTCAGGATCTTCAGTACTGTTCAGGTTCTTTTTCAAGTTTCTTCCCGCCAGGCGCTGGTTTCGAAACTCCTCCTCGATTGCAGGAAGCAGATTGTGATTCAGACTATCCTTAAGCAGTGACTCACTTGTCTGGGAATAATCTATGACGGCTTCGAGATGTGAGCGGATTTGTCGCTTCAACTCGAGTAACTTTGCCTCTTCAAAGTTTCTGAAGTAGCCGAGTAGGCCTTCACCGAGCAAAAACCAGAAAGACAGCAAGATAGGAACCAGGAAAAGGAATAGGAACTGAATCTGAATTTTAAATGGGAGTCCAAAAATGAGAAGCGCGAAAAGGACTACCAGGGAAGTCAGAAAAATCTTCTTGGGAATTTCCTGCTCCAGAAGGGATGGATAGGCTCGAAAGATATCTTCCTTGTCTTTAATTTGGGGGTTGTTTTGAGGATTTGTTACAAGGGTGATTTTGTGTACAAACAAGCCGGGGATCTCTCTCAAGGAAAGATTTTTGACTCTTGGCAATATATGCGTATCTTCGACTTCACGTAAATGCTTGGGGCGATCATAATACCTTCCGGGATTAAACAACTGCAGATCCAGACTTCCCCCAACTGCACTGGTGCTGTAATGCGGAAGCCATAGAGTAATTTCTTCCCACATTCCCGGCTTCAATCCGGAGAGGTGAAACAAAATGGGTGTGTCCTGGGTTGTGAGAAGGCTTGAGCTGTAGAGAAGTTGAACAGCTTGTTTCATGAGGGCAGAATCCATCTTCTTTGGATCAAGGAACAGTTCAAATTTCAAGCCAACAAGTTGGCCTGCTTCTAAATCTGAAAAGCGAAAGCCGTGTAAACTGTGAAGATCTGCAAAGCTGACCGCCTGTTTATCTGAGACTTGGTGAACAGGGACTGATTCTTTTTCTATGGTATCGACATTGAATGAGAATTGAACTTCCCCTTTCTTGATACCCATCAACTCTATGTCCTTTGCATAGATTTGAGCATTGCAAAAGAAAATGAGAAGAAAGATGGCAGAGAAAAAGTTCATATTAATTCACAATTGGTTTGAAGTCCCCTTCTGCGGTCACACTGAGTAGAACTTCCATGGAATCCTCACTTGTTTCCATACAAGCAGATTTGTTCTCTTTTAGAAACTGAAGCAAATGACTACGGCCCTGTTTCGCGCATTCTTCATCCATCCACATGCTCATGTAATAGAGAATCTCCTGGGAAACATTGCTTCGAAGTAAAATACCCGAGATGAATCCATGGCTGTGACGAAGACATTCGTTCAGATCAGAAAACAACTCCTGGATTTGCCCTTCATCAACCGTCTTGACTTTAATCTTGCTTTGAATCATTTGCATGGAAAATTCACCCGAATCAGTCTATGTGTTAACAAAGTTCAGTCTAACATGAACAAATCCACTTGATTGTGTTACCCGGCAAGATTATCTTGATCACTTTAGCGGAGGAAATATGCCATCTTTGCCACAGAAGCAAATCGACACCTTTGAAAATCCCCATCCGGAGAGGGATTACGAAATTTTTATGGATTGTCCAGAGTTTACCTGCCTATGCCCATTGACGGGTCAACCGGACTTTGCAATTATTCAGATCACCTACGTTCCGGATAAGCTTTGTGTGGAGCTGAAGAGCCTAAAAATGTATCTATGGCATTTTCGTGATCGGGGTGCGTACCACGAAGCAGTTACCAATGAAATAGTGAACCATCTTGTGGATCAGATTGACCCTCGGCAAATGGAAGTGAAAGCTATTTTTGGTCGCAGAGGTGGAATCGATACCACCGTTACAGTGCGACACAGCAAATAACTTCGAAGACTTCCCAGCCGGATCAGTTCTTTTTCTTGCGAGGCTTTCTGCGTTTTCGCGAGTTCTTTTGAGCCTTGTCGTCTTCCCTTGCTGTTTTTCCCTGGCTATCAGATTCTGGTCCTGCTTCTTTTTTCTGATTATTCTTTGCTTTGGGCTTGTCAGTTGCACCTTTTTGTGACTGATTGGACTTCTTGTTGTGTTCTCCCCCAGTACCTTGCTCATTCCCCTTGTTGCGACTTTGCTCTTTGGGTCGATCCCCTTTCTTTCTCTGCTGTCTGCGTCCCTGACGGTTCTGGGCAGTCGGAAGGCTGAGCTGAAAGCTGGCTGGGATCTCAAGGGTGACTTCTTTGTGTGGATCGTCTTCGTTGACCTTTTCCTCAAGGAGGCTTATGGTGTGAGAAACTTCCTTATATTCCCTTTCCAATTCAATTTGATGAGGTGACTTATAGGCCAAACTTCCCAGAAAAACCAGGAGTAGCATTCCAAGTATAAGTTTCTGGGCCTCAGGTGGGGTTCCAATAGACAGCATGACTCCAAAAAGCAAAACAATGTAAATCATTTGCTTGGTCTTTTCGGATTTCTCCAATTGTTCCAACAATCGTTCCTGTTCTCGTAGAATTCTCTCTTTACTGGCCCTGACTCTTCTGGTGCCTTCTGTGTCCATCATCTGATCCATGTTCAATTCTGTCCTTTGTCATGTAGTAACCGGGAGGTGATTGTAAATCGACTCCTTGAAAGTAGAGGCTGCAATTGTAGTGAGTGTTTCTTCTCAATTGCAAGATACAGATTTGCAAGTCTTTCCTCTTCGTGAAAATTTAGATCAAGATACTTGAGATAACCCAGGGCTAATGGGTCTAAAATATCTTCAGCAAGCTTTTTTTCGCAATACAGATACAGAGCCTCTTTATAATCCGGTTTACGCTTCAGGCACTCTAAAGTGTATTCAAAACCGTGACGGTTGTCTCCGATCTCGAAGTAGAGATAGCCAAGGTAAAAATAGAGTTTAAAATCCCCCGGGAATTTATTTTTAATCAAATCCTGTGCCATGGAAATCATCTTCTGGGATTCTTCCTGGGACGAACTCAGATAAATACTGTTTTCAAGCATCACATGGTAATAAACGATTTCGTCAGGATTCTTTCTCTGACCGATTTTGCTCAGCACCTTTACAGAGGTGAAGTTTCTGCTCTTCAAGGCGTCAAGAAGTGGGCGGATTTTGGCGATTTCCACCAGGTAGCAGGAATGGGGCAGCCAGTGAACTATCTGGGTAGAACTTGATTCGAGAATGAAGAGATTACAAAGCCCTTCCTTCCTCTTGAGCATAGCTCTTAGACGATCCGGATTGTTCATGGGAGCGTCTCTGGTGATAAGAATTTTACCCTTTTTGTTTAGCAGATAAATTTCAATGGATAATGTCTTGTCGGTGCTGTCAAACAGGATGTACTCAATCTGATTGACGATTTCAAACCACTGCCTCAGGTACTTTCTTGGAGAATAAAAGAGGATATTCACTTCTTCGTGAAGGAGGTGATCACCTGATTCGAAACCTGTGATCTTGAGCTCCCCTTCCAGATTCTTGAAGCTTTCTTTAACTTCGCCATCCAGCAATATTGCATTTTGCTTGGGATTGTATTTTTTTAGCGACAAACCCGGTTGGAGGATTCGCTGAAACTCTTCTGATTTGAGCTGCTTGTATTTGTAGAACTCAAGACTCTTGAGAAGTTCTTCGGGAACATTGGAAAAATCCAGTCTCTGAAGTCCGGGCCCGGCTTTCTCCAGTTCATTTCTTTTGTTGAGAACAGACATTTCCATTTCGTGATATCGAGCGACACTGAACTCCAGGGCTCGGGAGGCCTTCAAGAGCAAATCTCGCTGTTTGGGAAAAATCTTTGAGTCTACGATAGACAGGCGGATCAACTTCTTCATCAAACCAACACGGTCCAGATCTCCATTTTGAACATCGTGGTCTTGTCCAATCTCTCGAAAGACCTCTCTTAGTAGTTTGCGATATGCACTCAAATCATACTTGAGTTCACCCATAAGTCTCTTGATTACCAGTCGTTCCTGCTCTGCGACTTCTCTGTCCTTGTAGACTTCTTTGAGAAACTCCGTTACCAGAATTCTTTCATCAAGATTATGAAGAGGGTCGGTAGTCACAAGATAAATCAAACTGCTTAGAGGGCTGTCAGGATTCTTTTGAGCGATATCCTCAACCTTTTGCTGGAAGGCTTGTTTCAGGCGACTGCGATAAGCTCTGGGAATCCAGTAGAAAATCTCGGGAAGCAAGGCAATGTAGTCAAATCGGATTGGAATTCTGTCCTGAACTTCCAAAACTTTCAGAGCTGTATCCAAAAGATCTTCGAAGGCAACCAGGCGCCCTTGCTCCAGAAAAAAGAAAAGGGCGTGAATCAGGTAATGGAGGACGTCATCCAAATAAAGATTTTTCTGCTTTTTAAAATCAATCTTCTTGTCCTCAAGAATTCTGGTAATCGAATTCCCCACCTTGCGGGCACAATCGATGTATGTCTCGTCATAGGGACTTTTGTGGGCTTTAAACAGCAGGTAGGGCAATGTATCCAGGAGAGCCACCAGCAATTCAAGATGGCTCGAGTTTCTGACGACTCTGGGATAGATTTTTGAGGAGTCATTTAAAAAGTTCAGAAGTTTGACCGGTTGGCGTTCGTGGATGAACTCATAAAACTCAAGAATTAGCGCGTTTGCCAGTTCATCAAAGTCACTACTGGAATTGCAGGCTTTGTAGCGTGTTTCAAAAGTAAGATTACGATTGTAAAAGTCACTGCTCTGATCCCCCGTGAGAGGTTTCATTCTCATGGATGAGCTTAAACGAACTGTAGGCCTCTTCACTACCACCGGACTTTCCAGTTCGTAAACTTCGGACATGGAATTGCTGTCGAGTTTCTCGACCTCGCGAATTGACTCCAAAAGCTGGGAAGATCCCTTTTCCTTCACGTCCCGAATCAGCCATTTCAGTCTCATTTTCATGGAGACTGTCTCTGCCTGAAAGTGAGCGGGAATACTCTGGATTTGTGAGGCCAGAACCACAAAGAATTGAGCGTAAAATTCCTGTTGCTTCAAAACAGTAGGCAGATCGACTTTAAGAATCTGCTCAACTTCACTTCTCCATGCATAAAAGGTATTGTAGTCTCGATTGTTGGCACTTAGTGCCTGAAACTTATCCTGGATTTGTTCTATTCTTTGATCTTTACTCATGGTGGCTCTTCTCTTCTTGTTTTCAGCCCGTCTTCAATATATCACCATCGACAGATTTTGCGCTTTTCATGCTTGATTTGCCAAAACAAATTCGTAGTACAAGTGGAGTTCTTGCATTGCTTTTGGCAAAATAGCAAGGGTAAGCATTTGTCCAAGCGAGAATTGATTGAATCGTATACCTGTTTTTGAGAGAGAAGTCCAATCAAAGATGATTCAAATCGATGATTCCTGGCGACTGGAGCATCTGTTAAAGAACTTGAGGGCCAAACCTGGTGATGAGTTAAAACTTACCTTCATCGGTGGTGGGGGCCTGGGTACAGGGCGTCTTGAATCACTTTGCAGTGAAAAGGCCCTTTTCAGTTTTGACCCTAAAACCCTGGTGAAAGCTCCAAAGGCTCAGACTGTACTTCTCCTGGGCTTGTGCCGACCTCCGAGTATGCAAAAGATTCTGGAGCATGGATCAGCTTTGGGAGTTTCCCACTTTATATTCACCCCGACTGCCCTTTGCGAAAAATCCTTTCTTAAGTCCAGAAAACTTGAGCCAGAAGCACGGGAACACCGAATGCTTCTGGGTATTGTGCAAGGCGGTCAATATGATGAGATTCCACGATTTACCCTGGCCTCTGGTTTTTCCAGTGCACTGGAAGAGTTCTGCAATCAAGCTGATCTTCGCTTCTTTGGTGAACTGGATTCCCAGATTGATTTACTTAGTGCTTCAGCCCCCGGGAACCACTTCAAAACAGGCTTTGCTTTGGGTCCGGAAAGAGGGTTTACGCGGGAAGAAGAAGACCTTCTGAGAAAAGCAGAATGTCAGGGAGTACTCTTTCATCAGGGAATCCAAAGAGTAGAAATAGCTACCTTTCTGGCTCTTGGACAATGGGAGCTTGCTCAAAAAGTCTTAAGGAAAACGAACCCACAGTAATCTATGAACATCAGGAATCAGGTCTTATGATTAACTCCAATGCTTTGAAATATTTTTACTTCACTGCCAAGCTCCATTCCATAAGAAAGGCAGCTCATTATTGTAATGTGAGTCAGCCGGCAGTGTCACAGGCCATCAAGAAGCTCGAAGAGGAACTCGATGCGACTCTGCTGATTCGAAATGCCAATAGCACTCAACTGACCAACCGGGGCCGTGAGCTTTATGATTTTGCCAAGCGCTACTGGGAGGACTCCCAAAAACTTCGAGAGAGTTTTCAAAAGAAACCGGAAGACTCCTTGCATCTAAAGGTAGGAATCAATCGACCCTATGATGTTTTGTTTACTCCCCTGATTAGAAAATTTCTTCAAGATCATTCGGGATTGACCTCGGAATTTGTCTTCGATGATGGGGAAGTTCTCCGGCAGAAATTTGCCCGTGGCGAGCTGGATGTGATTCATACCTTGAATGTGGACCAGCAAGAGTTGGTAAAGGATCAGCTCGATGGCCTCTCCATGTTGCTGTTTGTGGACAAAATCTCTCTAGTATCCTGTAATAAGCACCCTTTGCAATCTAAGAAAAAGATGCGACTCAAGGACATCAGTGAGTTTCCTTTGCTTCTGCCCACAATGTATACGCAACCCGTCCTGGATCAGTTCGAAGCTTCCAATCTCAAACCAAAACTCGGTAGTGTTCTGAATCATGGCAAAGTTGCGGCACGGCTACTCCCCGAATCAGAATCCATTGCCATCCTGAGTCATTTTAATATTCCACAGGATGTGCAGTCACAACTAGCTCCGCTCATTTTTCCTGATTTCGAGGCAGAGTTTCTTGTCGTCGCTGAATTTCAAAGTGAAAGAGAGCTGCTGGATTCCAGAGCGCGAAACCTGTATTGGGATTTTCTCGAAAAGAACCGCTCACTGCTGAAGAAACCGGGATTTTAGGATTCCTTCTTCTTGTGGATTTTCTCTTTGACTTCCTGAATCCAGTCAGTGTCGTCAAGGATCCCCTTTTTCAGAGGAACCAAATTGTCTTTCCCTTGATCTAACTCTTGAGGAAAGTCAGACTCTTCTGAACTCCTGGATTGGTTTTTTCCGTTTTCCTGGCTTTGTTGTTGGTCAGGCTTTCTCTTCTTCATTTTAAAGTTTGTTTTCTCTGGGTTTCTGCTTTAGTAATAACTTGATTCGTAGGTGATGACCGGACTGTGACGCGTATACCTTCTTTTGACCGGTTTTCGCTTAAATGTGTGTGGAGTGACGTAGAGTCGATAATCCATCACCGCTTCTGGGGCTTCCCGGTATCCACAGGTTCTTTCGCGTCCCTTGGATACGTAGCGGGGAACTCCTCCGTTGATTCCATAGTTGTGTCTGTAGTTTCTCCAGCAAGGGTGCTCGGCAACGCCAAACTTTGGTGCACAGTCTTCGAATCGAAAGAAGTTTGGTCTGCGTTTTTGGTCGGCAGGCTTCTCCCGAAAAGTAT
>Ga0181582_10000005_pt1 | contig 127836 bp, 114 predicted proteins | sample 071ome_32_FD_132438 | JGI IMG/M metagenome (GOLD analysis project Ga0181582, IMG submission 132438) | Coastal salt marsh microbial communities from the Groves Creek Marsh, Skidaway Island, Georgia - 071405AT metaG (megahit assembly) | ecosystem: Environmental > Aquatic > Marine > Intertidal...
ATCACTCACGGCAAGGGTGAGGTCGAAGTGGGCGAGCAGGCGGCCACCGAAGTCAACAGTGGCGACGTCGTGCTCATTCCCCCGGGGGCCAGACAACGAATCCGCAACACCGGAAGCGTCGACCTCGAATTCCTGGCGATCTGCAGCCCCCGATTCAGGATCGAAAATTACCAGGAAATAGATGACTGATCGCTGCGGTCTCTCTTCCCGGTCACCGAATCCCGTGACTAATTTGCTACAATCCCTAGCCTCGATAAATCCCGGCAATCCATTTACATGACCCAACTTCGCGCCACCCTGTTCCTGGCACTGCTTGTCAGCCTGAGCTGGAGCTCATACTCCCTGGCACAGCAAGAACTCACCACCCTGACTACCGCTCGCGGTTACCGCCTGCAAATTTTCAGCGAGTTGCTACCACTGGAGATCAATCACATCCACAGTTGGGAACTGCTGCTGACGGACGCCACGGGCGCTGTCGTAAGCGAGCCGGACATACAGGTCAGTGGCGGCATGCCGGATCACGACCATGGCATGCCCACCCTGCCCAGAATCACCCGGACCCTCGACAACGGGCGCCTGCTGCTGCAGGGCGTGAGATTCCATATGCCAGGCTACTGGCAACTGCTGTTCGAGATAAAGACCGACCATGGCAGCGACAGCGCAGAGTTTAATTTCACGCTATGAAGCGATTCCTGACAATTGTCCTGGCATCAGGTTGCCTGTTGGGGGCAGGTCTTGCCGTCTGGCAACAGATCCCCGCTCCCTTGCCGGACACATGGAGCCCAGCGGAACTCGCGCTGATCAGGTCACTCTCGCTGAGTCAGCTGCCGCCACTGCCCGCCGACCCGAGCAACGCCTTCGCGGACGATGAGCGAGCCGCAGAACTGGGCCAAAAGCTGTATTTCGATACCCGACTGAGCGGCAATGGCACAGTTTCCTGTGCAAGCTGCCACAGGCCCGAGCTGATGTTCACCGATGGTCTGCCGCTGGCGGTTGGCACCAGCGGCGGCACCCGGCATACACCCAGCCTTGTCGGACTCTCCTACAGTCCCTGGTTCTACTGGGACGGACGCAAAGACAGCCAGTGGGCACAGGCTCTCGCGCCACTGGAAGCGCCTCATGAACACGATATCGACAGATTGAGCGTGGCCCGACTGGTTACTGGCGATCAATCCTACCAGGTGATGTACCAGGAAATATTTGGCCCGGCACCACCACTCCCCAGTGGAGGCATCGCCTCGCCCCTGGGTAGAGAGGCATTCATCGCAGGCTGGAATACACTGGACGCTGCACAAAGGGAGGCCATCAACCGGATATTTGTGAATGTAGGTAAGTCGATCGCCGCGTACCAGAGAAAATTGCAGCCCGGACGTACGCGCTTCGACAACTACGCCGATGCGATCGCCGAGGGCGAAGAGCGAACCGGCAATGGACAACTGGACTCCACCGAACTGGCTGGCCTCGATCTGTTCCTGAACAAGGGGCAGTGCATTAACTGCCACAACGGCCCTCTGTTCACCAATCACGATTTCCATAACACTGGCGTGAGGGTACTCGCTAGCCAGCTCCCGCCTATGGGCCGCTACGATGGTGTCCGTATCGCGCGCCGGGATCCGTTCAATTGTCTGGGTGAGTACAGTGATGCATCCAGTGGTGAGTGCATCGAGCTGGAATTCGCCAGGGATACCAATGAACTGGTGGGTGCGCACAAGACCCCCACCCTGCGCAACGTGTCATGGACTGCGCCCTACATGCACGGCGGCCAGATTGGCAGTCTGGAGGATGTCATTCGCCACTACGATGAAGCCCCCGTCTCCATGCTCAGTCACAATGAGGCGAAACCGCTGGCACTGCGATCGGTAGAGCATCGCCAGCTGGTGGCCTTTCTCAAGACCCTGAGCGCTCCGCTTGCCACACCGGCCAGATGGCTGACGGCTCCCTGAGTCGAGTCGTTCTTAAACCATGATCCCTGTTAAGCTTCAGCGAGTTCAGGCCCTTAAGCCAGCTTGGCCCGGAGAAGTCTGAAGGCTCATGTCCCGCGAAACCACAATCTTTGTCTCCATCGCCTGCCTTGCCGATCCGGATGTAATCGATACGGTTGCCAATCTGTTCGCCACCGCCAGGCATCCCGAACGCGTGCATGTCGGCATCTGCCTGCAGATCGGCCCCGGCGATCCAGCCTTCAATCCACTAAACGATTTCTCCAACGTCCGACTCGATGTGATCAATTACGAAGCATCCCTGGGTCCAATCTTCGCCAGGGCGCGCTGTGAGAGATTACTGGGGGACGAAGACTTCTATCTGCAGATCGATTGTCACAGCCGTTTCTTTCCCGACTGGGATGAAATCCTGTTACACGAATACGGCAAGGCCATCGCAATCAATAGCAGGGCCGTCATCTCTCACTACCCTATCAATATCCGGAACATGGAGAATCCAGATTACCTGGGCAGCATCGGACATGTTAACCGCTATCGTCAGGTGGACACCGATGCCTTGAAAAGCCACGGTTCACTGATCAGGATGCCCGCAGCCCCCCTGCCTTCAATAGGCATCAGCGCCGCCATGCTGTTCATGGAAGGACGCGCCAAGAAAAAGATCGCCTATGATCCCTACCTGCACTTTGGCTTGCATGCCGCAGAACAGGTGTTATACGGATTGCGCCTGTGGACTCACGGCTATGAAATTTTTTGCCCCACACGCCACAGCCTGGCCACGGAATACGAAGGTGCCAGGGATCGGATACCCGAACTGGTCAAGCAGGTCTGTGCGGCCAAGCGTGGCGACTGGCCACGGAAGACCTGGAGCAAGGTCAAGTACCTGCTGCAGCTCGACAGCATCGGCCAGGTAGACGGGGTCTACTACGATGATGTGGCTGACGAGAACTTTCCCTACGGTATGGGAAGCGCACGCAGCCTCCTGGACTACTACAGGCTGACCGGCCTGCATGAGCAGCTGAAAGCGTTGTTTCCCAATTACGCCTATCGGGACTCGTAGTCCGGGGTCAGCTTGTTGATGGCGATATTGTTGAAGTCGCGACGCACCCGGAAGCGATAACGTTCACTGTCGTCTTTCAACCGCGCCTCTGCCTCTGAAAAAAGAAAGGAGATGATCACGTAGCGGCGCCCAACCCCGATATTGTGAACCTGGTGATAGAGTGATCCCGGGAAGATCACAGCCCAGTTGCGTGGGACCGTGATGAGTTCATCGGTATACTCGGGAAAACTGATTCCTCCCCCTTCGAAATCATCATTCAACACCAGGGTCAGGGCGTAGCGTCGATGCAGATGCGGATCGATAGTATCCCTGTGCTTACCAAAGCAACCGGCATCTTCCGCGTCGTAGCAGCAGATCTTGTAGGTCTCGCGATGACTGATCGCGGAATAGAAGACTTTTTCAATCTCCGGTAATAACGACTTGCTCAGCTTGTCGTCCAACTCTTTCTCAAGGGCCGCATCGGGATGAATATGGCTGCGAGACTTGTAGTCGCTACTGTTGTGGAATGCCGAATCCCGATTGTTTTCAAGATAGGCGATCAATCGAGTCGCAAGATCATCAGAAATGACATCTGGCACCATGAGCACCGGTGGTGGTGATCCACTCATCACCGACAGGTCACCACAGTCCTCCAGCTGCCGCAGCAGATCCACGACACTGCTGCCCCTGCGCAGGTAGCGAATCTTCAGGTTGGCGTCACAGAGACAAAGCGTGACCGGCAATCCATCTCTGCTAAACAGGCGGAAGACATTGGCATCGCTAAACAGGCTGTTATCGCTCGCGCCTGCAGGTCCATCGGTGATCACGAAACGATTATATGGTGCCGGTTCTGTGAGTGCGTGGGAGAGCTCGTCGACAGCGTCGTGGGCGACGAGCAACAGCAGGACGGGGCGCGATGCCTTGACCTGGATGTCCGCCACCCTGCCTCCATCCTCAATATAGAAGTAGGGCACATAGTCGCCCTCCTCCAAAGCCGAGCTGTAGTCGATACCGGGATCTGCGGTGTGAAGTTCCAGTTTCACGAGAAAGCCTCAGGTCGTGGTTGCTGGCCTGCCCCGGTCGGGAACCAGTGGGACGCAGTCTAACACAGGCATTCAGGACACAGTCCCGGGTCAGCCTCCAAGCCCACCGGTTCAACGCCACAGGCTTGATTTAGGTCAAAACCTCCCATGCCCGGACTCCTAAACTGGGGCCTGCTTGGAATTTTCTTAAACCGGGGGCCTGCAGGCTCCCAAGTCAGAATCGACAGGTGTCCTATGAAAAGATTAGCCCTCGTGAGTCCTTGCCTGCTGGCAGGTGCCCTGATTGCTCAAGCCGCCCATGCCGAATCCCTGATCGACGGCGTGTACCGTTAAGCGGGAGATGCCAATGGCAACGGCCAATGCACTCTGGTCATCAAGAGTATGGATGAAGAGCACAAGTACGGAGACGCCGTGTTCGAACTGGAGTCCACCGGTGACGGTGCCTGCGAATGGAGTGCGGTCGGCATGTCCAAGAGCTACGCCATTACCGCCGGCCTGGTGACAAACAGCGGCACGGCGGCCTTCGTCAAAGTAAGCTTCCCCTTTGGCCCGGCCGGCAAGCGGGTTGACATCACGTCGCTCGACCTCGACGGTAGCATTCGCAACGAAGAAAGCTTCACCCGGGTCGACAGCAACATGGTTGCCGGTAACGACTAATACCCGGCAACGGGGACGGACTACTTCCAGGGGGCTTGCAGGTACACTGCGAGCCGGTCTCCAGCCACAGGATGTGACTGCCCCAGCGCTACGCATCTCTGGCTGTCTCCCATGACGGCACGGCATTCCTGCCGCTACGTCGTGCCGTTTGCATGGCCGCTGGGTTACAATAGCGTCCATGCTAAATCCCGCAAGCACTTCCCGAAGCGAAGCACCCCTCTCTGTCTCCAGCCTCAACCGGCTCGCCCGCTCACTGCTGGAGAGCAATTTCCCTGGGGTCGCAGTCGAAGGCGAAATTTCCAACCTCGCGCAACCCTCTTCCGGTCACTGGTACCTCACGCTCAAGGACAAGAATGCCCAGTTGCGCTGCGCGATGTTCCGCAATCGCAACCAGTTGCTCAGGTTTCGTCCTCGCAATGGCTTGCAGGTCATCGCCAGGGGCAGGCTTAGCATCTATGAAGGTCGGGGTGACTACCAGCTCATCGTGGATTCCCTGGAAGAAGCCGGCGATGGCGCCTTGCGCCGCGCCTTCGAGCAACTAAAGATCAAGCTGCAGGATGAAGGCCTGTTCGCCGCCGAAAGCAAACAGGAGATTGGCCAGGACTTCCGCCACATCGGTCTCATTACCTCGAGGACCGGTGCGGCGGTGCGCGATATGATCACGGTTTTCCGTCGCCGATTTCCTGCCATTCGCCTGACTCTGTTCCCGGTTGCTGTGCAGGGTAGCGAAGCCGCCGCTGAGATCGTGCGCGCCATCGAGATCGCCAATGACGTCGGCAGGAAGTTGGGGGTTGAGGCACTGATTGTCGGTCGCGGTGGCGGGTCTCTCGAGGACCTGCAGGCCTTCAATGAGGAGTCGGTGGCCAGGGCCATCTACGCCAGCGAACTGCCCATCACCTCGGCGGTCGGTCACGAGGTGGACTTCACCATCGCAGACTTCGTCGCCGACCTGCGCGCCCCCACACCCTCGGCGGCGGCGGAATTGATGAGCCCGAACCAGGACGACTACTACAGCCAGATTGAGGCCTTTCGCCAGCAGCTGGCCCAGCGCCACGCCTCCACCCTGAGAAGTCTCGGGCAAACCCTGTCCTTCCTGCAGCGGCGCCTGCAACGCCCCGACCGGCGTCTGCAGGAGCATGCCCAGACCCTGGACAGACTGGAAACGGCCTTGCTGCGCGCGATGAACAAGCAATTGCAGCACCGGGCCGGCGCTGTGCAACAGCAGCGACGCAACCTCCTGCTCAGCTCTCCGCAGGCAAGGCTCAGGCACTACCAGCATGAACTGGTCAGCCAGACCCGCCGCTATCGGCAGGCCATGCAGTCATTGCTGTCTTCATCCAATGCCAAGCTGATGGAACTCGGCCGCGGCCTCAATGCGGTGAACCCCCTGCAGGTGCTGGCCAGAGGCTATAGCATCACGTTTACTGACACCGACAGAATTTTACGCAGCAGCGCCGGGGTGACACCCGGCCAGATCATCCACACACGCCTGGCCGATGGCAGCGTCAAATCAGTCGTGGAGTCCGTCTCCGCCTCCTCACCCGCCGGCTCGCAGGCCCAGACTCTGTCCAACCCCCCCTCACCCTCAGCAAAAGCCCGGGACTGAGAGACTGAATCCTGCTGCCATAAATTGTCAGTTGTGGTCAGTTTGTGGCCGTTTACAACCTCCCTCGCCGCTCTCTAGCACGAAAAACCCACAGCAAATTCAAGGTCTTAGCCTTCCCCCGAGGACAAGGTGGGAAAAATTCGGACGAAGCCGGGTGCAGAATGTGACCGATCTAACACTTTACCGAGACTGGCACTTTAAGTGGCACCGGACGTGCTTATCATCTCAGAACGAAATGCGTTTCTGGCGTCTAATCCAGTCTGAAGCACTACCCCAGGCACCCGCAACGCAAGAGGAGATTGCAGGAACACAGAGATGTTAATGGTAGAAAACCTGTTCATGCTGCTTTTCGGCCATGCCCTCGCGGACTTCGTTCTGCAACCGGAGGCCATGGGCTACGGCAAGAATCGCAATGACAAAATTCACGACAAGAAGAACAGCCTCTTCCCCGTTTGGTGGTACTGGCTGACCGCTCATGCCCTGGTGCACGGTGGCGTTGTCTACCTCATCACCAACTCCCTTATTCTGGGACTCGTGGAGACTACATTGCACTGGCTGACTGATTTCAGCAAGTGTGAGAACTGGATCAGCGTGCACCAGGACCAGGGAATTCATATTGGCAGCAAGGTGGCCTATTGCTTCTTCCTGTAGGCCATTGGGAAGGGGTCCCCATTACCCAAAGCCGAGGGTGTGCGTCTCTCGCGCGCATTATCTGGAACTCGCCGAGCTAAATTATGTATAGTTAGGAGCTTCGCGGCAGGGTCAGGCCCGCCCGGAGATCCACTAAACCACAGCAGCAGAGACAGGTAAGTTCAGACCATGGGAAAGCGTGACGAACAACGCAAGCGAAGAGAAGAAAAGCAGAAAGCCGCACAGCAAAAGGAACAAACCAGGAAACTGTTGGCAAAGATTGGCCTGTTCGTGGTGGCCCCCGTACTGGCCCTGCTGGTTCTGTACACACTCCTCAGCCAGGGTCCTACCTATTCCCCCGTGGAAATTGTCGACTCCGACCATGTTCGAGGCAATTCCGGCAACCCGGTGAGCATCGTGGTGTATGCCGATTTTCAGTGCCCGGCCTGTGCGACCGAACACCAGAATATGACCCAGGTTTGGCCGGAGATTCGCGACAAGGCGCACCTGGTCTTCAGGCATTTTCCCATCACCACCGCCCACCCCCACTCCTGGACGGCATCACTCTACGCCGAGGCCGCCGGCAAGCAGGGGCGATTCTGGGAGATGCATGATTTCCTGTTTGCCACCCAGACCATCTGGTCGGTACTGCCCGACGCGGAAGATGAATTCGACGCCTATGCCCTGGAGTTGAATCTCGATCTCGAACAACTGCACAGTGACATCGAATCGGAAGAGGTGGTTACCAAGGTGCGTAATGATCAGCGCGGTGGTAACGCCGCGGGGGTTCGCGGAACTCCCGCCGTGTTCATCAATGGTCGACAGGTGGCAAGGCCAACGCGGGAGCGCATCAGGGAAGTCGTGGAAGAAGAATTCGCCACGGTTGCCGGCGACTAACTCCGCGCCGCTTTCCGCCCCGCGACTATCTCCATGAAGCGTAACAGGAGGCTGCCTGATTCCGGCGTCTCCTGCACCGCCTCCAGCAAACCCTCTGGATCCAGGCCCTCAGTCATGATCGCCTGCGCCCGTTCCTTGATATAGGCCCGGGTGATCCTGGCATCGAATTCCGGGTGGAACTGGACGCACCAGGTGAACTCACCGATTCGAAAACAGTGGTGCGGATCGAAGTCATTCCCACCCAATAGCAGCGCATTGTCCGGCAGGCGCAGTACAGACTGCAGGTGAGAAGCCTGTACCAGAAACTCGGCGGGCAAATGCCCGAACAGCGCATCCCGCCTCGCCGACTCTCGCAGGCGAACGGGCACGGTTCCGATTTCCCTGCCCGCCCGGTGAAAGCCCACCTCGCCGCCGAAGGCCCAGGCGATCAGCTGGTGTCCATAGCAGACTCCCAGCTGCGGGATAGCCGCCGCATGGGCGCGCTTCACGTAGTCTGCTATTACGTAGTTCCAGGCGGCGAGATCGGTGATGTAGGCCGGTGACCCGGTGATGATCAGGCCGCTGATTGCCTCCAGCGCCGGCAGCGCTTCACCGCGATGGGACTCAACAACCAGCACGCCTTCCCCGCTATCCAGAGCCTGTGCTGCGGGCGCGAGCCCCCGCGCAAACCAGTCTTCGAAGTCTTCACCCCTCTCGCGCAGGCTGTCGATTGTATTGCCGGTCTTGATTATGAGGATGGGGCGATGCATAGCTTGTCTCCAGGGCAGGCCTAAAACCTGAAACCAGGGCGTCCAACCCGCTCTATTCCCGGCCACCGGGGCCGATCTATTAGTACAGGTTCTTCACTTTTTTTGGATTCTACTACCATCGAGAACAGGCTGGGTCGCCGACCTGGTGTCTTATCCCGTCCCCATGGAGATCAACCTGTTGTATGTGGCGGGCCTCATTGAATTGCTCGGCGGCGCCTTGATACTCATCGGACTGTGGACCCACATCCTCGCCTTTCTGGCCCTCGCCACCATGACCATGGCTTACCTGATTGCGCACCCGGCCTGGTTTCCTACCCTGAACAATGGCGAACTGGCGGCCATGTACTGGTGCGCCTTCCTGGTGTTGTTCACATTCGGCGCCGGCCCCGCCAGCGCTGACGCCCTGCTAGCTAAGCGCAGGCAGGAGAAACGCAAGCAGAAGATGGATGAGCACAGCAAGCCCGCCTGAGCGGACTTCAGGGGTCGGGATAGCGTTCGAGGCAGCCGCGATAGATCGCAGGATCTATGTTGCCACCCGACAGGATCAGAGCGACGCGCTCTCCGCTGATATCGAGCTTCTTGTTCAGAAGCGCGGCCAGAGCCACGGCGCCGCCGGGCTCAACAACCAGTTTCAGGTAGCGGAAGGCGAAACTGATGGCATGCTGTACCTCGGTCTCCGAGACCAGCAGGTAATCATCGACAGTGCGGCGGTTAACAGACCAGGTCAACTCACCGGGGCTTGTTGCCATCAGGGCATCACACAGTGTCGGTGTGGTGCCATCGATCTGTAGGCGATCACCGGCCTGTTTTGACAGGAAGTGATCATTGAAGGCTTGCGGTTCGACGCCGTAGACCATGGTGCCGGGCGACAGGGACTTCACCGCCGTGGATACACCGGCGAGCAGGCCACCTCCACCACAGGGGCTCAAGACACGTTGTGGCACCACATCCCGTGCCGCGAGTTCGTCCATCAGTTCGAGTCCACAGGTACCCTGGCCAGCAATGATGTGCGGGTCATCGTATGCCGGCACCAGGGTGGCGCCGGTCTCGGCCGCGATAGCGGCTGCGATTTGCTCTCTCGATTCCGAATGGCGCTCGTACAGTCGTATCGTGGCACCGAGACGCTCCGTCCCCTGCAACTTGATTTGCGGTGCATCACTGGGCATGACAATCGTCGCCTGCATGTTCAGCAGCGCTGCCGCATAGGCGACACCCTGGGCGTGATTGCCCGAAGAAAAGGCAACGACTCCACGGGCCTTTTCCTCTTCACCGAGCTGGCTCAAGCGGTTATAGGCACCTCTGAACTTGAACGCGCCAATATGTTGCAGGCATTCGGGCTTGATGAACACCTCCCCACCCAGGCGTTCGTTAAGCACGGCAGAGTGAAGTAACGGTGTACGCACCGCGATACCATCGAGCCGCCCCGCCGCCTGCCTGATACTCTCGAGTGTGATGTCCATTCGACTGTTTCTGGTAAGTGCTATCTGGATTTTCTGGCCGTCGGTCGGCCCCCGCCGCGTCCTGGCTTACCGGTACCGCCCACCTTGCGATTCTTGCTGATGCGGCGCTTCTGCGCCACCTGCTGCGGGGTCAGGTTTTTCTCTTTCCTGGTAAACGGGTTCTCATCGCTGCGCAGTTCGATTCGAATCGGCGTTCCTTCCAGTTGCAGGCTTTTGCGAAAGGTCTTCTCCAGATAACGGACATAATGCGCCGGTAGTTTCGCGGTCTGTTTACCGTGAATCACGATCGTCGGCGGATTGTGCCCCCCGGCGTGGGCATAGCGCAGCTTGATGCGCCGGCTGTTGATGGACGGCGGCGCATGGTCGAGTACCGCGTCTTCCAGTATCCGGGTGAGCACGTTGGTCGGCAGGTCCCTGGTTGCCGAAACATAGGCCTTGTCCACAGACTTGTAGAGATCGCCAACGCCGGTTCCGTGCAGCGCGGAGATGTAGTGAATCTGCGCGAAGTCGACGAAGGTGAAGCGGCGACGAATATCACTGCGCACACGATCCTTCTCCTCAGGGCCCATGCCATCCCACTTGTTGATCGCGATAACCAGGGCGCGACCTGTTTCCAGCACATAACCCAGCAGGTGCAGATCCTGTTCCACTACCCCCTGTCGCGCATCGACGATCAACACGACCACGTGGGCATCCTTGATGGATTGCAGTGATTTCACCACGGAAAATTTCTCAACCGTCTCCTTGGTCTTTCCGCGACGGCGGATACCGGCAGTATCGATCAGGGTATAGGCCTGGCCGCGCCGCTCGAAGGGCACGTAGACGCTATCCCGCGTGGTTCCCGGCTGATCGTAAACCACCACCCGATCTTCCCCCAACATGCGATTCACCAGGGTGGATTTGCCCACATTGGGGCGACCGGCTATCGCGATCTTGATGCCCCTGGCCTGTTCCCGGGACTGCAGGACGTCGGGGTCAATTTCCTTGTCCGGTGCCGCTGCGAGAACGTCCTCAATGAGTTGCCTGACTCCCCTGCCCTGGCTTGCGGTAATCGCAAACAGCGCCGGCGCACCGAGGCTATGGAACTCGGCGCAGGCCTGATCGGGATCCATACCATCTACCTTGTTCACCACCAGGTAGAATGGTTTTCCTGTCCGCCGCAGGTGATCGAGAATTTTGGAATCGTCCGGTGCGAGGCCATGTTGCGCATCGACCAGAAACAGGCAGACCGTGGCTTCTTCTATGGCCAGCAGCGACTGCGCAGCCATCTCGGCATCAATGCCTTCTTCATGGCCGGTAATGCCGCCGGTATCGATCGCGATAAAACTGCGATCCCCTACTCGACCCTCGCCGTACTGCCGGTCACGAGTCAGGCCTGGCATGTTCGCCACGATAGCATCGCGAGATCGGGTCAGGCGATTGAAGAGTGTCGATTTTCCCACATTGGGTCGACCGACGAGAGCTATGACTGGTTGCATCGCAGAAACCTGAATACTGCGCTAGAGAGGATGCCTATTGAATGCTATAGGCGGCGAGCGTGCCGCTATTGCCATAGGCAATGAGACGCCCGTTACTGTTGATCAGATTTGACCTGACCCCATCACTGTCGACCCGTACCCTGCCTACAATGCGACCGTCGATCTGGGACAGCAAGTGTAGGTAACCTTCAAAGTCGGCTACGGCGACGTAATTGGTGATGGCTGTGGGCGCGGTTATCTGACGGAACTGCAGGTCCTCGTTGCGCCACACAACATCTTCCGAGTTATCGCGAATCGCCACAACGAGACTTTCATCGTCGCTGTAGTAGAGATTACCGAAGCCTCGTGCCAGCCCATGATAGCTGGAAGTGCCCTCGAGGCCCCAGACAATACGGCCGGTCAGGATATCGAGGGCCATGAGATTGCCCTGGTAACTGGAGGCGAGAATGCGGCTGCCATCGACGAGCAGGTCACCATCCACATCGATGACCCGTTCGATATCATAGCGTCCTTCAGGCACCGCTATTCGCTCTTCCCAGCGCCAGACGCCATCGCTGGCAGACACGGACACCAGGGTGCCATTGCTGAACCCGGCTATAACCGATCCTGCGGAGGTGATCACGGGGCGGCTGGTGCCACGCAGAGTCAATGCGGGCTGGGTTGACTCATAGATCCAGCGTCGCTCTCCGTTGCTCGCTTCCAATCCGGCTACCTTGTCATCCACCGTCTGCACCACGACGATATCGCCATTGGTAGTTGGCGCGGCAACCACTTCAGAGGTTACCGGGGTAATCCATCGCACACTGCCATCCTGTTGGTCGAGGGCAACCACCTCGGCGTCACGGGTGCCCACTGCAACCAGGCCGCCGCCAGCGCCGACACCACCGGTGAGGGTTACATCTTCCAGCCGCTCCCGCCAGATCACGTCGCCGGAGGAGAGATCAACCGCAACGACCGTTCCGTTTTCACTGGCCGCGTAGACTACCCCCCGGTCCACCGCAGGGATGATTCTGGTGTAGTTGTCTCCCTGACCATTACCCACGTTGACCGACCACAGGCGCCGCAAGCGGACTTCTTCCGCGATCTCGACCAATTCCTTGGGCGGGTTGACCTCATCATCACCGAACCACTCCAGCGGATTGAGATTCACGCCCGCGCAGGCGGTCAGCAAGCCCATAGCAAGCAAGGCGCCGAGATTACGCAAAACGGAAAGAGACACTGGAGAGAGACGAGTCATTATGGGCTCAGGCGATCAACCCTGGTCGGGCAGGCTATCCAGCTTCATACGCAGGCCATCGCTCTGGGAGCCCGCCTGCTGTGCTGCGATATAGGCGTCACGGGCATCGACAACCCGGTCCATCGCCACGTAGATGTCTCCGCGCAGCTCGGCGAAACCGCCTTCAAAAGACTTGGGGTCGATTCCATTGATGAAAGACAGCGCACGCTCCGCGTCACCCTGGGCGAGAATAACCCGACCAAGGCGCAGGCTGGTGGTGAGCAAGAGCCCTTCATCCACTTCATTGAACATGCCCTGGTCAGGATTATCCAGTATCCATTGCAAGTTAGCCTCGGCATCCGCGAGCCTGCCCTGCTCTACCTGCTGCTGAGCGGCAAACAGGGCGGAAAATCGGGCGTAGATCGACGACTCGAATTCGCTGCGCAACTGCCGGGATATTTCAATGATGCGGTTGCTGTCTTGTTCACTCAGAATCGCACCGGGTTCTTCCAGGGAAAGAGAAAGGATTTCTTCGTACAGATCAGAGGCGGTGGCTGCGCTGTCCGCCTGGGCATTCTGCCAGAGCAACCAGCCCGTATAGCCTCCCAGCAATAACACAACGGCGATTACCAGGTTTCGCCCGTTCTCTTCCCACCATTTTTTCAGGGATTCCAGGGTTTCTTCTTCTGCCGCGTTCAGTGCCACGACTTACTCCTTCTATAGATACTGCTATTAATACTGCTGTGTGTTTGATTGCCGAACAGCGCGGAAGTTCAGCGCCCCGGTTTTCGAAAAGGCGCTAATTTTACCTGTTCACCGGGCCGGTGGCGAATCCGCAATGCCCCTGCTGCCCTATCTGCCTGAATTTTCGAGAAATTCACCCATCTGTTCGGGGATCTGGGCGAGATCGAGGCTCAACACTTCCCCGCTATCATCGAGACGGCGCAGCTTTGCGCCCTGCAGGGGGCCTTCAGAGTCATCTTCCTGCTCCAGGATAACCGCCGCCCGCGCGCCACAGGCGAAGGCTCGCTTGAGCTGGGAATTGTACTTGCCTCCCCCGCAGTGACTGACAATACCGAGATCTGGATAGCGGGCCCGCAACTCGGCGGCCAGTTGCAGGGCCTGGGTCGCCAGCCCATCGCCCACCGCCAGTATATAGAGATCGATGGGGCGCAATTGCGCCGCCGGGACTTTCTCCAGGGAATCCAGCATCAGCACGATGCGTTCGATGCCGATGGCGAATCCTGCCGCCGGGGTCTCGCGACCACCCAGTTGTTTCACGAGGCCGTCGTAGCGACCTCCGCCACACACCGCGCCCTGGGCGCCGAGTTGGTCTGTGGTCCACTCGAACACGCAGTTATTGTAATAATCCAGTCCACGCACCAGCCGGGGATTTTCCGAGTAAGCAATACCCAGGGCGTCCAGGATGCTACACAGCGCCTGGTAGTGGGCCTTGCTGTCCTCATTCACGTAATCCTGCAGGACAGGTGCCCCCTGCAAGGCTTCCTGGACTTGCGGATTCTTGCTATCCAGCACGCGCATGGGATTTGTGTGCATGCGCCGACGCGCATCGTCGTCCAGCTGCTCTGACCTCGCCGACAGAAAGGCTGTGAGTGCCGCACCATACGCCTTGCGATCGGCGGCACTGCCGATGTTGTTGATTTCCAGGCTCAGGTACTGGACCAGGTCCAACGCTTGCCACAATGCGCTGGAGAGCTGGATGACTTCCGCGTCGATGTCCGGGCCGACCATTCCGAAGGCCTCCACACCGAACTGGTGAAACTGCCGGTAGCGTCCCTTCTGTGGCCGCTCGTGCCGGAACATGGGGCCCTGATACCACAGCCGTTGCTGCTGGTTGTAGAGTAATCCATGCTGATCAGCAGCTCGTACACAGCCGGCTGTACCTTCGGGTCGCAGGCTGAGGTTGTCTCCATTACGATCGTCGAAGCTGTACATCTCCTTCTCGACGATATCGGTGACCTCACCGATGGAGCGCTTGAATAATTGGGTCTGCTCCAGCACCGGGAACCGAATTTCCTGGTAGCCGAATTGCTTGACGACCTGCTGGAAGATTCTTTCGAGGTAATGCCAGGTGAGGGATTGCTCGGGGAGAATATCGTTCATGCCCCGGATTGCTTGTATCTTGCTCATAGCGTTTTCTGCATCTGTGATCTAGTCAGATGCTATCAGATCCTTTTCTGCGGCGAGTTTCGCGGCTACCCGCGCTCGCACCATAGCCTCGAGTTCATCCACAAGATTGTCATTGTTGATCTTGTGATCAGGAACGCCTTCCACGTAGGCCAGGTTGTTGGGGCTGGCTCCGGTCAGACCGATTTCCGCCACCTTCGCTTCCCCCGGACCATTCACGATGCAGCCAATCACCGCCACATCGATTGGCGTGATGATATCTTCCAGGCGGGACTCCAGCTCATTTACCACACCGATCACATCGAAATTCTGGCGTGAGCAACTCGGGCATGCCACGAGGTTCACTCCCTTGTGACGAAGACCGAGACTCTTCAGGATATCGAAACCTACCTTTACTTCCTCAACGGGATCGGCGGCCAGTGACACCCGAATAGTATCGCCTATACCTTCCATCAGCAGCGCGCCGAGTCCGATTGCGGACTTGACGGTACCCGAGCGCTTGCCGCCCGCCTCGGTGATACCCAGGTGAAATGGATTGTCGATCTGTGTTGCCAGTTTCCGGTAAGCGGCCAGGGTCATGAAAACCTCGGATGCCTTGAGGCTGATCTTGAAATCCTGAAAATCCAGCTTGTCCAGGATATCAATCTGGGTGAGCGCAGATTCAACCATAGCATCAGCGTTAGGTTCTTTGTATTTGCGCAGCAGGGCCTTGCCGAGAGAGCCGGCATTGACGCCGATCCTGATGGGTATTCCCTTGTCCTTGGCGCTATCGACCACAGCCCTGATGCGATCCTCGCTACCGATGTTGCCAGGATTGATGCGCAGGCAATCCACGCCGTACTCCAGTACCTGCAGAGCGATGCGGTAATCAAAATGAATATCAGCCACCAGTGGCAGCTTGACCTGGGAACGGATTTTCTTGAACGCATCCGCCGCATCCATCGTCGGCACGGAAACACGCACGATATCCACGCCGGCCGACTGCATTCGCTGTATCTGGGCCAGGGTAGCTTCCACGTCGGTGGTTTCGGTGTTGGTCATGGTTTGCACTGAAATCGGGGCATCGCCGCCGATGAGTACATTACCCACCTTGATTTGCCGCGTCTTGCGGCGATTTATGGCATGTTCAGTTCGCATGGGATCTAGAGGCCGACGGTGAGTCGGGCCGAATTGTCGATTCGAATATTGCCGGAGACGTCGACTACGTCGCCATTGAAGGTGAGCTCCGTGAATGGCGCATCACCCAACAGGACATTGAAAGGCGCCGTGCCGGTAATCTGCAGGATGTCTCCGGCTTCAAGCAGGTCGCGATAGATCTCGTTCGAAGCGCCATCGTTGACTTCGACCCAGCTCTCGCCGGAAAAACTGATGCGCAGGACGTCACTGCCGTCCGCCTGAACGGTGATCACCCGCGCCTCGGTGGCCGGTGACACAGCCTGCTCCACTATGGCGACCGGTTCCGGTATAACAGCGATATCCGTCTCCCGGCTCCCTGAGTCATTCAGCTCAGCCGCCTTGATATCCTCTTCAGTAACAGCACTCTGCTGGTTGCCAGACTGTTCCTGCTCGATCAGCCCCGTACTAACGGCTGCCTGGTTTGTCGGACCCGTGGGGTCGGGCTCAATCGACGGACCGGGTGTAAGCGTATCCAATTGCGTCTCCGCTGATGACGCAGAGAGGGACGAGGGCTGCGCATTCATTGCAGGCTCCGGCGTCGCAGAAGACTCAAGCGTGGCCACAGGCGCTGGTGCCACGCCAGGAGCCGACACAGATTCCTCATTGGCTCCGGTCGCAGGCTCAGCAGCGCTGTTCACGATCACAGCCCCGGCACCATCCTCCTCCCCGGAGAAATACCATACCGCGACGAAAACCCCCACGAACAGCAACATTGAGGCGAAGGCCATGCTGCGATTGCGTCTGCCGGATGCGCGTCGACGCCGATTGACCTGCTGCTGGATCGCACCCTGCTGCTGAACCTGCAACTGATCGAAGTCTTGCAGGTAGTCCTCAACCCCGAGATTGAGCAATTCCGCGTAGCGTCTTATATAGCCCTTGGCAAACACGGTGCCTGGCAGTTTCTCGTAGGCATCATGCTCAATGGCGTTCACGTAGTGGATGGTAATATGCAGCTTGTCCGCAACCTCTTTCTGGCTAAGCCCTCTCTCCTGCCGGTGCCGCGCCAGCCGGGTACCCGGAGAGGATGAACTCTCCGCATTCGCCGGCACGGTTTCATGAGCGTTTCCGCCCGCCTGTTCTACCTCGACCGAGGTCTGGTCAGTTGACATCGTCCAGCCTCAAATATTCCTGGTATTCCGGCGTTTCCTGGTAGAGCGTCGTGAGTATGCGAGTGAAGCTATCCACCAGTTCTCGATTCTGGAATTTACTTTCAATTTTAATCCCGGCCAGCAAGGCACGGGGTGAATGTGGCAAGTTATAAAACTCTGCCGTGGTCAGGTACTGACGGAAAATCCGGCGGGCACCTTCCCAGTCCCCGCGGTCGGCACGGAGAATGGCCAGTTCGATTGCTGAAATATACAGATTACCGTTCAGTTGCAAGGCACGCTGAAACGCCAGTTCTGCCGCCTCGTAGCGCTGCAGGCGCAAGGCACTGCGTCCCAGGCTCTCGAATGCGAAAGCCCTGCCCTCGTACATGGTGTCCCGCGTGACCTCATCGAGTTGCTCAAAGGCGCCATCGTAGTCGCCCATGGAATACAGCAGGGCTGCGTAGTTATTCCTGGCCCGGGAATTGGTGCGATCGATGCGTATCGAACGCTCGAAGGTCTCAGCGGCCAGTTCGAGATCACCCTCTGCCTGCATCACCAGGGCCAGAATATTGTACAGCTCGGAATTCCGGACATTGAGATCCAGCGCGCTACTGAGATGACGGCGGGCGTTCACCAGGTCACCGGCGTCGTAGTAGGCAATGGCGAGTTGAATGTAGTCCTCGACAGCCTCTTCCGGTGACGGCTCGACATTGAAGCCCCCGGTTGTCGTGGTGACGCAGCCAGCAGCAAGCCCTGCCATTAGCAGTAACAAGAGAATTCGTACGCGTTTCATCTTGTTGCTATCCCCAAAAATACCGGCCCGAAGCCGGTTCCTCACTCTACTCTGTCGGCCGCTACGGCTAAATTATCAGTAGTATCAAAGACTTTTCCCGCCTTTTCAGCAGATTTCCTGATATGGCGATCATGGCGGCGAGTCAGGTCTGCAACCTCGCCAACCAATTGCCCACAGGCTGCCCCGATATCATCTGCGCGGGTTGTACGCACGGTGACCGTGTAGCCAGCCTGCTGCAGAATCTGCCGGAAATTGGAAATCGCCGAAGCACTGGGCCGTCGATAATCACTGAGCGCGAACGGATTAAACGGAATCAAGTTTATCTTGCAGGGGAATGTCCGCAGCAATTCGGCCAGTTCCCGTGCATGTTGGCGATGGTCGTTCACGCCCTTTATCAGGGTGTATTCGATCACCGGCACCCGGCGGTCAGGCAGGCTTTCCATGTAGGACCTGACCGATGCCAGTAGCTGCGCAATCGGATAACGCCTGTTGATCGGCATGATCTTGCTGCGCAACTCGTCATTGGGTGCGTGCAAGGAGATCGCCAGTGACGCATCCGTAAAGTCTTTCAAGCGTTCGATTGCAGGCACCACACCGGAAGTACTGATGGTGACCTTGCGCTTGGAAAGTCCGTAGGCGCAGTCATCCATCATCAGGTTTATTGCTTCCATCACGTTGTCGAAGTTTAGCAGGGGCTCACCCATGCCCATCATGACAACATTACTGACTCGGGCACCTCCACCATCGGACTCACTGCCTGAAAACGCGCCCAGTTCCTGATTGGCCCACCACAGCTGGCCGATAATCTCGGCTCTGGTCAGGTTGCTGTTGAAGCCCTGTTTGCCGGTGGCACAGAAGCTGCAGTCCAGTGAACAGCCAGCCTGTGACGAGACACAGAGCGTGCCACGACCGGCCTCGGGGATAAATACCATCTCTACCCGCGAACCAGACGCGACCTCGATGATCCACTTGCGACTGCCGTCCTCGGAGGAGAAGTCCTGCACCACGCGAGGAAGTGAAATGACCGTGGATTCCTTAAGCCGTTCTCGCAGGGTCTTGCTGATATCAGTCATGGCGTCCAGGTCGAGAACGCCACGCTGATGAATCCACTTCAGTATTTGCTCGGCACGAAACGGCTTCTCTCCCAACTCTGCAAACAGGGTTCGAAGATTGGCGCGGCTTAGCCCAATCAGATTGGGCCGTGTTTCAGTTTCCATGCTCAACTCACCTCGAGTCTGCGCGACGGATTAAGAACAAATTTCCTCTGGCTTGAAGAAGTAGCCGACTTCACGCTCGGCGGAAGTGGTTGAATCTGAGCCATGCACGGCATTGGCGTCGATAGACTGCGCATAATCAGCACGAATAGTGCCAGGCGCTGCCTCGGCGGGATTGGTGGCACCCATCAATTCCCGGTTCAGCATTACAGCATTCTCGCCTTCCAGCACCTGTACCATCACAGGGCCTGAGGTCATAAACTCGATCAGGTCTCCGTAGAAGCCTTTACCCTTGTGCTCTGCGTAGAAACCACCCGCGGATTCATCGTCGAGCTGCAGCATCTTGGCAGCCACAATCTTCAGGCCCGCTTTTTCAAAACGGCTATAGATTTCGCCTATGACATTCTTGGCCACGGCATCCGGTTTGATAATAGAAAGTGTGCGTTCGATCGCCATCGTCACTCCAAGTATTCCATGAATTCAAAAGAGCGCGCATTATACGTGGTAATTTAGCGGTTTTGTACGCTTTTTCCGCAGGAAAAAGCCCTATTTTTCAAGCGATTAGCATCGCCTCGCAGCGCGGGCCGCCGCTAGTCGGCCGCTTCCTCGATCCAGGCCATCTGAATGGCCTCCAGGATCTTCTCCCCGCTGCGATTCGGGTCATCCTCGAATTCTTCCAGTTCACAGATCCAGCGGTGCAGATCCACGAAATTCACATACTGTGGATCGGTATCGGGAAAACGGTCCGCCAGGGCCATCGCTATCTCGAAGGTGTCTGTCCACAACATGCCAAAATCCTCCCTAGTGATCCTCTGAGACCATGTTAATCGTGTATTTCGGGATTTCAATGACCAGGTCTTCATCGGCCACCTTTGCCTGGCAGCTAAGCCTGGATTCGGGCTCCAGGCCCCAGGCCTTGTCCAGGTAGTCCTCTTCGTTCTCTTCTGCCTCTTCCAGCGAGTAGAAGCCTTCCCGGACGATGACATGGCAGGTCGTGCAGGCGCAGGACTTCTCGCAGGCATGCTCGATAGAAATCTTGTTGCGCAGCGCGGCATCGAGGATGCTCTCCCCTGTTTCTGCTTCGATCTCCGCGCCTTCCGGGCAGATGACTTCGTGAGGTAAAAATTTAAGTGTTGGCATGGTTTTCCGTGCTATTGAAAATAGTGTGAATGGCTATTCGTCGGCTGACTCGATAGCGTTAATAGACTCACCCTGCAAGGACTTGATATGCAGATCCATTCTGCGCGCGGCAAAATCGGCACTGAGCCTGTTCAGTTTCTCTGTCTGCTCATGAATCTCCACACTACCGGCGCCCTGCATGGCCTGTTGTAATCGTTCGATCGCCGCATCGATTCGTTCCGATTCACCCGCTTGCAACAGTTCACCATCGCTCTGCCGTGCCGAATTAATGGCATCGATAATCTGCTGCGCCTCAACCTGGGCCTCGCGTTGCGCCCTTATTTCCATGTCTTCCTTCGCATGCTCATGGGAAGACTGCAACATGGTCTCAATAGTATCGGCATCGAGACCGTAGCTGGGCTTGATCTGAATCTCGGACTTTTTACCCGTGCTGAGTTCCTCGGCGACCACGCTCAACAGGCCGTCTGCATCTACCTGGAATGTGACCCGAATCTTTGCAGCACCGGCCACCATCGGCGGTATCCCGCGCAGTTCGAAGCGGGCCAGCGAGCGACAATCACTCACCAGCTCTCTCTCGCCCTGCACCACATGGATAGACATTGCCGTCTGGCCGTCCTTGAAGGTGGTGAATTCCTGGGCCTTCGCCACGGGGATCGTTGTGTTGCGGGGAATGATTTTTTCTACCAGCTCGCCCATGGTTTCTATGCCAAGGGACAGGGGATTGACATCCAATAGCAGGAATTTGCCCGCCGATTTATTTCCGATCAGGACATCCGCTTGCAGGCCGGCTCCGATGGCTACCGCCTTGTCAGGGTCGATTGATACCAGGGGTTGTTTGCCGAAGAACTCTGCAACCGCTTCACGAATGACCGGCATGCGGGTCGCGCCGCCCACCATGACGATGCTATCAATCTGGTCTGGCTCCATCCCGGCATCCCGCAGCACTCGCCGACAGGTGAGAATAGTCTTGTCTACGAGCGGTTTGACCAGCGCACGGAATCTTTCCCGGTCCAGCTTGCCGCTGTGAGCCGCCCATTCGATGGCGACTTCTTCATCGGCGGAGAGTTGCTGCTTGATCTGTTCCGCATAAGCTCGCAACTCTACCTGCGCCGTTATCGCTGTGGCTTTGGTGGCGAACTCAGCCTGCAACCAGTCGTAGATTGCCTGGTCGAAGTCATCGCCACCGAGATTGGTATCACCACCGGTGGCGAGCACTTCAAACACGCCCTGTTTCATACTGAGCAGGGAGACATCGAAGGTGCCGCCACCGAGATCGAACACTACCACCGAGCCCTGATCCTCGGTATCGAGGCCGTAAGCAACGGCGGCTGCCGTTGGCTCGTTTAACAGGCGCAGCACCTTGATGCCTGCCAGTTCGGCTGCATCCTTGGTCTGCTGGCGTTGCGAATCGTTGAAATAGGCTGGCACCGTGATCACGGCACCCTCGAGCTTTCCCTTCAGGCAGGTTTCGGCCTGCGCACGCAGGGCGGCCAGGATGTCTGCCGAGATCTGCACGGGATCGCGACTGCCGGCTGCGGTAATTATGGCTGGCGCGGTCTCCGACCGGGCGTCGTCAAATTGATAGCGAGAAGCCTGGGAAGATTGCTTGATCTCCTGCTGACTCTTGCCGAGCCAGCGCTTCACAGAGGCAATGGTATTGGAAGGGTCTGCAGCGGCTCTGGCCCTGGCCTCGTGACCAACCTGAACGGCACAGTCCTCGCCGTAGTGCACCACGGAAGGTACCAGGTGCCTGCCCTGCTCATCGGGCAGTATCTCGACCTTGCCGCCACAACTGGCCGCGACCAGGGAGTTGGTTGTTCCCAGGTCTATACCCACCGCCAAGCGATGTGCAGGTTTGGCAGCTTCACCGCCAGGTTCTGATATTTGTAACAAAGCCATTGTCAGTATCCCAGGCGCTGTTCTTCGGCTTGCAGGGTTTCATCCAACAGCTTGTAGATAAACTGCAACTCGTGGAAAATTTTCTTGGCCCGGGGCAACTGGTCCGCAGAGAAAGCCTCGGCGAATCCGGCCTCTCGCTCCGCGATGCGGCGCTTCGCCTCTACCTTCATCGCATCCAGCGCCGGCAAGGCTGATTCATCTTTCGGCAAGTCGGCGAGAGTCTCGCGCAACTGCATCTGCTCCATTAGCAGTTCCATGTCCAGGTCTTGCTGGTTGACGGATTCCGGATCAATGTTTCTTCGTTGCAGCAGGTAACCAGCCCGGCGCAGCGGCGATTTCAGTGTCGCGTAGGCTTCGTTGAGATAACTGTTTAGTTGCACAGCCTGCAGTTTCTTCTCTTCCTCTTCTCCAGCAAAACGATCGGGATGAGTTTCACTCTGCAGTCTATGGTAGCGCGACCCCAGCTCTTTCTCATCCAGATCAAAAGCCTCGGGCAAATCGAATATTTCAAAGAAGTTATGTTCCAGGGAAAGCACGGTTGGTTTCTGGATTGCGTTCTGCGTGGAGTCAGTTCGGGGTTTGAAGCCAGTGATTAGACGCTGAAGCTTTCGCCGCAGCCACACTCACCCTTGGCATTAGGATTACGAAATTCAAAGCCTTCATTGACGCCCTGTTTCACGAAATCCATCTCGGTTCCATCGATGTAGACCAGGCTCTTGGGATCTACGATGATCTTCACACCCTGGTCTTCGAAAACCTGATCTCCTACTTCCAGCTTGTCAACGAATTCGAGCACATAGGCCATTCCGGAACAGCCGGTGGTCTTGACCCCAACCCTGATCCCGAGTCCTTTGCCACGATTCGCCAGCTGTTGCGAGACATGCCTGGCTGCATTTTCTGTAATCGATATAGTCATCAATACTGGTTCTGTTTGCGTGTTCGGTGGACTCTTTTCAGCGGCTCGGGGGTCAAAGCCTGCGCAATCACCTGGATTCCTGCTTCTTCTTCACGTCGGCGATAGCCGCCTTGATTGCATCTTCAGCCAGCACCGAGCAATGAATCTTCACTGGCGGCAGGCCAAGTTCATCGGCGATATCCTTATTCTTGATCGCCGTCGCTTCTTCCAGGGAACGACCCTTCACCCACTCGGTCAGCAATGAGCTGGATGCGATGGCGGAACCACAACCGTAAGTCTTGAATTTGGCGTCTTCGATAACACCCTGGTCGTTTACCTTGATCTGCAAACGCATTACATCACCGCAGGCCGGTGCGCCAACCATGCCGGTACCGACGTTGCTATCTGCGTCATCCAGCTTGCCCACATTACGCGGGTTCTCGTAGTGATCAATAACCTTGTCCGAATATGCCATGATTACCTCGTCTGCAATCTTCTACTGTTAGTGTGCTGCCCATTGGACCTGATCCAGATCCACACCGTCCTTATACATATCCCATAGAGGGGACAACTCTCTGAGTTTAGCCACCGCCTCGTGAATCTTTTCAATCGCGAAGTCGATTTCTTCCTCGGTCGTAAAACGGCCCAGGGTAATCCGCAGCGAGCTGTGTGCCAGTTCGTCATTCAGTCCCAGCGCCCGCAATACATAGGAGGGCTCAAGACTCGCCGAGGTACAGGCTGACCCGGAAGATATTGCCAGGTCTCGCAGCGCCATCATCAAGGATTCACCCTCGACAAAGTTGAAGCTGATATTTAAATTGCCGGCTACCCGATGATCGAGATCGCCGTTTACATAGACTTCCTCGATATCTTTCAAGCCATCTAGCAGGCGGTTGCGTAATGCCAGGATGCGCGCATTCTCTTCCACCATCTCTTCCTTCGCGATACGAAACGCCTCTCCCATACCCACAATCTGGTGAGTAGGAAGTGTGCCGGAGCGCATGCCACGCTCGTGTCCTCCGCCATGCATCTGCGGCTCAATCCGCACCCGCGGCTTGCGTCGCACGTACAGCGCACCAATACCTTTAGGGCCATAGATCTTGTGTGACGTCAGAGACATCAGGTCGACCTGCATGGTTTCCAGGTCGATGGGCACCTTACCCGGACTCTGCGCAGCATCAACATGGAAGATCACTCCTTTTTCCCGCGTCACCTTGCCAATCGCCTCGATATCATTGATGACACCGATTTCATTATTGACATGCATCAGGGAAACCAGAGTGGTGTCTTCGCGAATAGCGGCTGCCACTGCCTCAGGCGTTATGAGGCCGTTCTTGTCGGGATCCAGGTAGCTTACTTCAAAGCCTTCACGCTCCAACTGGCGGCAACTGTCGAGCACAGCCTTGTGTTCAATCTTGGAGGTGATAATGTGCTTGCCCTTCTTCTGGTAGAAGTGGGCGGCGCCCTTAATAGCAAGATTGTCAGACTCGGTCGCTCCGGATGTCCAGACGATTTCCCGGGGATCACAATTAAGCAGGTCCGCTACATTGCGACGAGCCGTTTCCACCGCTTCTTCTGCCTTCCAGCCGAGCATGTGGGAACGCGACGCGGGATTACCGAAATTACCCTCCAGGGTAAGACATTCCATCATCTTTTCAGCCACCCGGGGATCGACTGGTGTGGTAGATGAATAATCCATGTAAATGGGAAATTGCATGTTATTCCTGACCTCGTATAGGACCTGGCGAGTTTACACGCTGCTCGCCGGCAGCTGAAGGTCATTGACCTCCTTCAATTCGATGTTCTCACTGCCTACCATCTGGCGCCTGTCCTGGCTTTCCGCGATGCGCTTGACGTCCGACCGGGTGACCAGATCGGCGAGGCTGATTCCCTGCAGAAAGCTGTGAATCTGCTCGCTCAGGTCTTCCCAGAGATAATGCGTGAGACAGGTTTCGCCATCCTGGCAATTGCCAGCTCCCCTGCACTTGGTGGTATCCACCGATTCGTTCACCGCATCAATGATCTCGGCGATATAAATGGAGGTGGCGTCCCGGAACAGCTCATAGCCACCGCCTGGCCCCCGCACACTGCTGACCAGCGAACTTTTGCGCAATCGGGCAAACAACTGCTCAAGATAGGACAGAGAGATGGCCTGGCGCTGAGAGATATCGGCGAGGCTGATAGGCCCCTGATCCTTGTGCAGCGCCAAATCCAGCATCGCTGTCACAGCATACCTGCCTTTGGTTGTAAGACGCATGGAATAACCTGTTCCTGACTAAATCAGTGCGGATTATCAAATACCTAAGTATTTTAGTCAAGTATTGGTCCCGAACGAGACCTCAGGAACGCTCGTGCAGGATGGTAGATGGCGCCTTGCCGAAATCTTCCGGCAATTCGTAGCCCTGCGCCCTGGCCAGCAAGGCGATAATGGCCAGATGGTGTGTGGTGTGGGTAATCAGGCTCATCAGTTCGCGCTTAACCGAGCTGCCCAGCAGCACCTGCGGGCTGAGATGGTGGACCGACTCCCGGATCTGCAGCGGGCCGGCCGCAACCGCATCGAGTTCATCGATGCGCCTGGCGATGGATGTCAGGGCAAATGTCGCGGCCTCAAGATTGGTCTCGATCGCTTTGTCCCGTTTCCGGCCATCGTAGTCCACGCAACCACTCTCCAGACCGGCAAAGAAGCAGTGGTAGCGGTCGAGGATGTGTCGCAGATGGGCACCGATGGAGGATTCGCCACCTTCTGACTGCGTGAATGAAGACTCGGATAATTGCCGCAGCAGTTCGGCACATTGCTTAATGCCATGCTTGCAGCCCGGAACGAGACCTTGCGAGTGTGAGTCTGAATCTCCCGGTTTGAGTGCATTGAGAGATGTCATGTATCGAGTCACCGCCTGGCAGGGTATAACCGCCCGCAAGCGATCAGTAGGCCAATGGATGCACTATAGCATATCGGCTACAGGCCCAGTATTTGCAGGTCAGTCTGTGACCCGCACGCAGCCGGGACTCACAGTCCACAGCCTACAGAAGTGACCCAGTCCTGTCCGAATTTCTTACAGGCAAAACAAAACAACATCGCCCCCCTCTTCCCGGTTCAGCGTATACTGGCCATGTGAAAGCCGATCTACACTGCCATAGCCATTTTTCCGATGGCAAACACAGCCCGGAATTTTTGCTGCAGAGGGCCGCCGACAACGGCATTAGCCATCTGGCAATAACCGACCATGACTGCCTGGACTGTCATCAACAGACACTTGCGTCTGCGGCTGGGCTCACCCTCATTCCCGGCGTTGAAATCTCCTGCAACTGGGAGAATCGTGAGATTCATGTTGTCGGGCTGGGCGTCGACGCGTCTGCGGGAGACCTGACCCGTTCCCTCGAGACTCAACAAGCCAAAAGACAGGCACGCATTCTCGCCATGCATGACATGCTGGTGAGTCTGGGAATCAATGGCCTGGACCAGCATATGGACTCCCTGCCTGCGGTGAGTTGGACCCGAAGCCATGTCGCCGAATTCCTGGTGGACAATGGTCACTGCAAGAATTGGGACAAGGCATTCAAGCGTTACCTCGGCAGGCGCGGCAAGATCTGGGTTCCGATTGCCTGGTTCGAACTGGCAGAGGCGATCGAGCTAATCAGGCAGGCTGGCGGTATCGCCGTGCTGGCCCACCCTGGCAGATACTCCCTGAACAGACGCAAACTCCAGCAGTTGGCAGAAGCCTTTCGTTTAGCCGGAGGCGAAGGCCTGGAAGGCTCCTATGGAAACATCGATCCGGTCATGCGCAGGCAGCTCTGCGAGTTGGCCATGGAACAGGGATTGTATATCTCACAGGGCTCTGACTTTCACAATGCCGATCGCCACTGGACAGATCTGGGCAAGATGCCGAGCCTGGACACAGCGGCCATAAAAAATGCCATCTGGGACCACCCCAGATGGCATTTCTAAAAAGCTTGCCTTGCAGTGTCTAGCGGCGTTTGATCGCTGACACCACGTCGCGGAACATATCCAGCAGGGTCTCGTGCTTGTAGTCGGTAAATTCACCGGCATCCATGAACATGCCATGCTCTTCGCAGACTTCATACTCCAGGTGCTTTTGCTTGGGATCATTCACCTTCTTCATGGTCTTGCCGCAGCGGGGACAGTGAATGTCACGCACGGTGTTGTAGCTCTTGCCTACTTCTGGATCGCCGCTATCTGCGAACTCAGCCATCCAGTCTCCTTTCAACTGCTCTGCTTCGCCGTTATCGAACCATAGCCCGCTGCAGCTGTTGCATTTGTCGATGACTACTTGTCCATAGAGAGTCTCGATTTTCAATTCTTGCATTTCTGAATTGCACTTTGGGCAGTCCATTATTGTCTCCTTAACGGCGTCTTCTTTTCTTTTTCAGCGTGTTTGGTATTTCTGGATTATTCTTCTACTGATCGCAAGGGGATCAGTGTCTCACTACTTACCGTAAATTTTTGTGACCGGACAAAGGTCGTTTTCGCCACGCTCTGATTCAGAGTCTCCACCACCTGATCTGTGGCTACAAACTGGCCCGCCCCGAATGCAAACTGATAAGCGCCAGTATGGCTGGATGCCCGATATCGCAGGCATTCTATAAGATATTCACGGCCGAGACCAAGCCCGAATTTCCGGGTGTAACCATTCCACACACTAGTGACTGAATGCTCAATGATCTGCGCTGGAAATTTGTAAATTTCAGGAAAAAATAACTGATTTCGAATAGCTCTGAAGCGGATCCCGATGCGCATTCGAAGGGGCTAATAACTGTAGCGAGTGGCTCGTTCGCGCAGGCTGCTACTGTCAAATTCGCCACGGCCGCAGGCGGAAATATCCGATTTGGCGACGACATGCACTTGATCGGTGCGGCGATTCTCTCCCCGGTCTTCCCCAAGGTCTTTCAGAATCAGGGAAATATTCTGGTCCTCGGGAATCGCGGACAGGGTACTGCCATATTCACAGAGCGCCTGGTAAAGGTTCGCCTCGAAGGCCACCAGGTCTTCACGCCAGGCCAAGGCGTAATCCGCTTCAGCCTGCTCGGAACGGGCTTTCAGTTCCTGCGCCATGCTCAGTGCCTGGTCACGCAGCGGCTGCATGCGCTGCAGCAGTTCTTCCAGCCGCTCGCTCAGTGAAGAATCCGCGGTGTCAGCAGCGACTGCCTCGGTATTGGCCCGGGCACGGACTTCCTGCTCGATTTCACGCAGCTCGGCAATACTGGCACTGATGTCCTCGCGCACACCATTGATCCGCTCATTCAGGTCGTCGAAGGACACATCGTCCAGCTCCCCCAGCGCCCGTAGCGAACGCGCGGAATGCGCGGCCTGTTGCATCGCAGTCTGCGCCACCAGCGAGTAATCGATATTGGCGATGCGATCCATCATCTGCTGGTAGACGCCGGTGGGGGCAGACTCCGCCTCCGCGACAGCCAGGGACTGGGTCGCTGCTGTAGCCGGTGCGGTACGACCGCGCATCGCCTCGAACGGGTTCTGGCGCAGTTGCAGTGCCTGCATGGCTGAACTGAGGGAAGCCAGCCCCATGCGATTGCGGCGATTGGCCAGCGGGGAACGAATTTCCAGCACCGCTCCCTGGTGACTGAGATAGGTGCTCTCCACGCCGCCGAGGCTCATGCCGAACAGCCCCGTAGACGCATTAAGCTCCAGGGATTCCTCGAGAATACCGGAGAAGATCGCCAGGTTGCGTTGCACTTCCTCAATGTTTTGCTCCTGAGCGATACCCGCACCGCCCAGTGTCATTCCGAGCACAGCGGTCAGGCACCAACTCAGACCCGGGCGAGCACTGCAGTTCTGGCTCTTGTTTCGGCAATTCAGCATGGTTTATCGCGCACCCTGGAAGCTCACGAACTGGGCCAATTCCTGCAATGACTGAACGGTAGCATAGTCGCTGTCAGCCAATTGTTGATAGCCCTGGCTCATCAACTGCATGTCCTGCCGCCGCTGCTCTTCGAAATAGGCGTAGATCTGATCCAGGTTTTCAACCGTCGCCTGTTGGGTCTGGGACATGACCGCCTGCATCAGCTGCAGATTGTTTGCATCCTGCCTGCTTTCGAATCTCGCAATCACCGAGTCGATCTCGGCGCGCTGATCCAACTCGAATGCCGCAAGGACTGCATCCAGGTCGCCCTCGGGGGAACCGAAACTCACCGAGAAACCACCATTGCCCACGCTTACGCTGGTATTAAGAATCAACAGGCACAGCATGGCAAAGGACGCCGCCGTGGGCATCCACTGCCAGGTTGTAAACCAGGAGGGGCTCTCCTTGCTCACCCGATGTTCCCGACGAAACAGCTCCGTGCCGCGATCCCAATGGGGCACACGCTCTTCCCGCCAGTCGGCAAGCTGACTCTGGGTCAGCATCAGCACCTCCAATTCACGGGAACAGTGCTCACATTGCAACAGGTGTTTGTCTATCTCCACCTTCGCTAAAGGGGTCAGGTCATCTGCGAGATACTCTTGCAGTATGTGGGGTGTCTTAGGACAGGACATGATGCTCCTCCGTCAAGCTCTTCAGTTTGCGAAGCGCCGTGTAAAATCGGGTCTTAGCCGTGTTGTCTGATATACCTTGCATCTCTGCGATCTCCTCAAAGGTCAACGACTGAAACACTTTGAGCTCGACTATCAGGCGTTGTTCAAACGGGAGAGTATTGAGCATCGCCATGATGTTTCTGTTCTGCTCCGATTGCAGTAACTGAAGATCTGGCTCGCTTCCTTCTTCGTCCGGAAGCGAATCGACCACATCGCCATCGTTATCGCTGTCTACCGGATACCCTGCCAGCAATCTCTTCTTGCGATTGAGGTCCACCGCCTTGTTATGCGCGATCCGGAATATCCAGCTACTGAACTTGGCATCCCCTCTAAATCTATGGAGATTGCGATATACCCCCAGAAAGACTTCCTGCATTAAGTCCATGGCATCGGAGCTATTGCCCATGAGCCGCAGACCATGGTTGTAAATCTTGCTCTCATAGCGCTTCACCAGTTTTTCCCAGGCAAAAGCTGAGCCGTTGAGAGCTGCGGCGATTAGTGCCTCATCTTCATCGTTCGGACTCATGCTGGCTTACCCCAGGATTCACTGCGCAGGTTTGTTGGCTTGACTAGTCAGTATATCGGACATTCAGGGCCAATGTTTCAGCACGCAGGGCACTGGTTTCAAAGGATTAGTCGTATTTGGCCGGTAGATAGTTTGGTTTCTGGCCCAGGAAGTCAGGGAGCATCGTAGTCGTGCAGTTCCCTGTTGACCAGCCTGCCCCACGCGCGGTTGAATGGATGGACCTTTTCGGTCCTGCCCCCGGCATTGACCATGGGCAGACCCTGGTCAGCCCAGGCGAAGATGGAGTGATGGAGGTTGCGTACGTTGGTATAGCCCAATGTCTTCAGTTCGTCTGCCACAGCAGCCGATCGGTAACCAACGGAGCAATACACCACTATCGGGGTATCCTTGTCGGGAAACTGTTCCGCGATTGACTGGCCCGTTTCCAGGTTCAGCGAGTCCTGCAGGTGACTGACGGCGAATTCGTCCCGCTCTCGCACGTCAATAATGACAGGAGGCGCAGCCGCGCGCTGCTGCTGAACAAGTTCTGCGGATGTAATAAACCGCACTTCCGGGAATTCACGGTCGATCTTCCTGTCGACACTTCCCCAACTGATTCCGAAGAAGCCAAGCAGCATAGTCGCCAATCCCGTTATCAGGCTTGTCTTTAACATGGTCCATTCACCTCATCATGCCTTTGGTCACCAGACCCTGTATCCAGCAGTAAACGTTCAGGCAGTGGGTGTGAAATTACGCATTGAGAAATGGAAAGAGGCCAAGCAGCCGCCGAGCCGGAGCATCCCAACCGAAATGGGAAACCCCTTTTTGAGGAGTATTCAACTCCGGCTCGAACCGCTGTTTGACCTGCTATTCGATAGTTGACCGGTGCAATTTCAGGCCGCTGCTTTTTGCTGAACCAGCAACTGGCTCGCTGCGCCCATAAATGCATTCAGCGAGGAGGCAATGATGTCCTTGCTGATGGCAACACCACTGTAGCGTCTACCCTCGCAACGAATCTGGATATAAGTCACCGCTTCGGCGTCCGCACCCTGGCCCAGTGCATGTTCACCGTATTCCATGATTTCGAAATCGATGTTGGTAGCTTGCTTGATCGCTTCCACGAAGGCATCAAGCACACCGTCTCCGGTACCGCTGATCTCCAGTTCCTGTCCCGCGTAATCCAGGCGGGCATTGAACGTTTCCCGGCCGCCACTCTTCTCTATCGTGAAGTTTTCCAGGCTCAGGGTCTTTTCATTGTTCAGGTAGTGGGTGTTGAACAGGTCCCAAATCTGGTCGGGTGAAATCTCCTGCCCGGTATCCTCTGTCACCTTCTGTACGACACGGCTGAATTCAATCTGCAGCCAGCGTGGTAACTGGAATCCAAACTTGTTGGCCAGCACATAGGCCACACCGCCCTTGCCGGACTGGCTATTGACCCGGATCACGTCCTGGTAAGTACGGCCGATGTCGCGCGGGTCGATGGGCAGGTAGGCAATCTCCCAGGGAGCACCCTCCTGATAGATATCGAGGCATTTCTTGATGGCATCCTGATGCGAACCGGAAAAGGCCGTGAACACCAGGTCCCCGGAATAGGCCTGGCGGGGATGCACGTCGATCTGCGTACATTCACGCACCACAGAGACGATTCGGTCCATGTCGTGCAGGTCCAGTTCGGGATCGATGCCCTGACTGTACAGGTTCATGGCCATGATCACGATATCCATGTTGCCGGTGCGCTCGCCATTGCCCAGCAGGGTGCCTTCCACCCGCTGTGCGCCGGCCATGACCGCGAGCTCCGCAGCCGCGACTGCACAGGCTCGGTCGTTATGGGTGTGCAGACTCACAACCACGGCATCCCGGTTCTTGATATGGCGGCAGAACCATTCGATCTGGTCTGCATAGACATTGGGAGTAGCCATCTCCACCGTGGCCGGCAGGTTGATGATGGCAGGCCGCTCGGCTGTCGGCTGCCAGACATCGATGACCGCATCACACACCTCGACCGCGAAATCGACTTCGGTGCCGGTAAAACTTTCCGGTGAATACTGGAACACCCACTCTGTCTCCGGCGCCAGGTCCGCACAGCGCTTGACTTCCCGCGCGCCGGCAACGGCGATATCGATGATACCGGCCTTGTCGGTCTTGAATACTTTTTCCCGCTGCACCACGGAGGTGGAATTGTAGACGTGGAGAATCGCCCGGCGTGCACCCTTCAGCGACTCGAAGGTGCGCTGAATAAGCTCCGACCTGGCCTGGGTCAGTACCTGGATCGTGACATCGGCAGGCACCTTGTCTTCTTCGATCAGGCGGCGCACAAAGTCAAAATCCGGTTGTGATGCGGCGGGAAACCCGACTTCGATTTCCTTGAAACCCACATCCACCAGCAATTCGAACATTTTCATTTTCTGATCGACGGACATGGGCTCGATCAGAGCCTGGTTGCCGTCTCGCAGATCCACGCTACACCAGGTAGGTGCCTTGTCGATGACCTGGTCCGGCCAGGTGCGATCCTTCAATCCGATTGGCTTGAAAGCCTTGTACTTGCGATGGTCAAAGCGCTTGCCTGACATGATTGTTCTCCACTACCTGTGCCGACTACCCGTCTTGTGCTGGATGTGCTGTTTCCTGGCGACTCATGGCCTTCGACTCCTTTTGGGAATCCTGGCCAGCGGGTCTTCGCTTGTGGCAACAACCCGATCGCTAGGATGTGAAGCATAGTGCATGATCCGTAGCATTTCTACGCATAGTTTTCACTAAAAGCGGTCTATAATGGCATTTATATCTATTTTAGACCATTATATTGGTGTTTTATTCTATATTGCTTGCTAGGATAGGTTTTTCTGGATAGTGAGGCCTGCCCCATGACCCCGCAATTGGACAAACTGGATCGCCGCATCCTGCAGGAATTGCAGCGCGATGGCGCGATCACCAACCTGGAACTGGCGGAACGCATCGGACTGTCACCCTCGCCCTGCGCGAGAAGGGTCAAGCAACTGGAAGACGCTGGCATCATCAAGGGTCAGGCCACTCTCCTCAACCCTTCCAAACTGCAGCTGAAACTCACCGCCCTGATTCAGATCAGCATGGACCGCCACACCCCAGATCGATTCGAGGAGTTCGAGAGAATCGTGAACAGCTATCCCGAGGTAATCGAATGCCTGCTGATCACCGGGCAGTCGGCAGACTACCAACTCAAGGTGTTGGTGCCGGACATGGAGTACTACCAGGAATTTCTGCTCAACAAGATTACCCGCATCGAAGGGGTATCAGACGTGCATTCCAGTTTCATGCTGCGAGAGGTGAAAAACACCACCGCCCTGCCACTGGATCACTTGAGCAGCAGTTAGTGCGGCAGCAGATAGCGCGCTAGAAGAAGTGTTTGACCTTTTCCTTGTAGGAACGACTCATCTTCAAAGAGGAGCCGCAACTCAGGGTGAGGTGGAATTCACCGTTGATATGGGAGGAAACCTTCTCCACCCTCTCCAGGTTTACAATCGTTGAGCGGTGCACCCGCTGGAATATGGTCGGATCCAGCTTCGCCTCCAGATCCTTCATGGTGGTGCGCATGATGTGGGTCTCTCCCTGGGCATGCACGCACATATAATCCCCTGCCGCATCGATCCAGTCGATATCCCGCACCGGCACGAAGCTTATGGAAGAGCCATCCTTGATGGCGAGACGATCCACGTGCTCGACCAGGGCTTCCCCGCTCTCCAGTATCTCACCGATCGCCGCTTCAGATTTGCCGGATAGCGCGACCACCATTTCCAGCAGGCGCTGTTTCTCGTCACCCGCTTCCCGCTCCAGCTTGCGTTGTGCACAGGCTGCCACGGCTTCCTGCAATCGTGGCAACTCTACCGGTTTTAGCAGGTAGTCCACGGCATGGACCTTGAACGCCTCTATGGCATAAGAGTCGTAGGCTGTGACGAAGATGATCATGGGCATGACTTCAGCCTGAATTTCCGAGATCAACTCAAAACCCGTCATGCCGGGCATCTCGATGTCCAGGAACAGGATATCGGGCTCAAGCTCCATGATTGCGTGCATGGCCTCCTTGCCATTGCCACATTCACCCAGCACGGTAACAGAATCGATATCCTGCAGGCGCAGACGCAATCCTTCTCGTGCCAGCTCTTCATCGTCAACTATGACGGCCGTTAGTCTTGTCGGGTCATTCTCTGTCATAAGGAATCGTTACCTTTACCGTTAGCCCGGAGGGCTGGGCATTCAAGAATTCCAGGCTGTGCTTATCACCGTAGATCTCACTCAACCTGTTTCTGATATTGCTGACTCCCACGCCTTTTGAGAAAGAGAAGGACTTGTCGAGCAGGTCCTCCTCCGTCAATCCGGGGCCATCGTCAGTGACACTAATAGTAAGATTATCAGCTTCCTTTTTCGCGCTAATAGTAATGCACCCGCCCTTTTCTGCCTTGGAAATACCATGCTTGATCGAATTTTCGATGATCGGCTGCAATAACATGGTGGGCACCAGCGCCTGCTCCGCTTCGGGATCGATTTCGAGCTCAAGTTGCAGGCGTTCACCAAACCGGACCTTCTCAATATCAAGATACAACTGCGAGGTCTCCAGTTCATGGGCAAAGCTCACCCTGTCCAGAGGTGAGTGATCGAGCGAATAACGCAGAAACTTGCTCAACTTCGTCACCATTTCATTGGCTCTCTCCGTGGATTTGGAGAGCACCAGGGTCGAAATGGCATTGAGCGTGTTAAACAGGAAATGCGGGTTCAATTGGTAGCGCAGCATGAGCAGTTGCGCCTCATGGGCAAGCGCCTCGGAGCGCAGGCTCTTCTCCTTTTCCGCCTGGAAAAGCTGGTAGTACTTGAAGATAAAATAGAGCCCACTCCAGGAAAGCAGCAGTGGGAATGAGGAAGAGAACACGCCGTCGAAGAGGTCTTCGGCACCCGCGCTGCGCAGATCGAATATCTCGCCGAATGGTAGCAGCGCGAAGGTATTGCGAAACGGCTGCCACAGCAAAGCGGCCAACATAGAGCCGAACCAGGTAACCAGGAAGCGGACTATGAACCCTCTCTCCCACACGAGCCGGAACAGATAGCGCAGGCCGGTGGTCAGCACCATGCCCACCACCGCACTCATGCTGAATACCAGCGCCCGGGAGAAGATATATTCGGGAGGTACGAAGAACAGGTCCCGCAGAACCAGCATCAGTACCCAGATCGACCAGCCTATGAGCTGGAATATCCAGAACTGGCTGCGGAGTACAAATTGAAAGGATTCAGGACCCATGGTGAATGGCCAGCCTCATGCTGCATGAGGCTGGCGACACGCCATCATGGCAGGAGATCGGCAACCGCGTCGCGCTCTTCCCTGAGTTCCTGCTCGGTCTTGTTCATCAGATCCTGGCTGAAATCATTGATCTCCAGCCCTTGAACGATCGTGTAGTTACCGCCTTCGCAGGTAACCGGGAAGGAATAGATGAGCCCTTCTTCCACACCGTAGCTGCCGTCACTGTGGATTCCCATGCTCACCACACCACCGCCCGTACCCAGGGCCCAGTCGCGCATGTGCTCAATGGCGGCACTGGCGGCCGAAGCGGCACTGGAAGCGCCCCGGGCCTTGATAATGGCCGCGCCGCGCTGTTGCACGGTGGGAATGAAATCACCGGTCACCCAGTCCTGGTCTACCAGATCCATGGCGGCAGTGCCGTCGACGGTGCAGTGGTGCAGATCGGGATACTGGGTCGCCGAATGGTTACCCCAGATGATCATGTGCTTGATGATCGTGCTGTGTTTGCCGGTCTTGGCCGCGAGCTGGGAGATGGCCCGATTGTGATCGAGACGGGTCATCGCCGTGAACTGGCCGGGATTCAGGTCTGGCGCATTGCGGTAGGCGATGAGCGCATTGGTGTTAGCAGGATTACCCACAACCAGCACCTTGACGTCGCGACTGGCGTGATCATTGATCGCCTTGCCCTGTACCGAGAATATCTGGGCATTGGCTTCCAGCAGGTCCTTGCGCTCCATGCCAGGGCCGCGGGGACGCGCACCCACCAGCAGACAGTAATCCGCATCCTTGAAGGCCACATTGGGGTCGTCAGTCTGGACGATTCCGGCTACCAGCGGGAATGCACAGTCCTCGATTTCCATCACCGTGCCTTCCAGGGCCCCCAGCGCTGGTGTGATTTCCAGCAATTGCAGGATGACGGGCTGCTCCGGCCCGAGCATGGCGCCTGAGGCGATTCTGAAGAGGAGTGAATAGCTGATCTGGCCTGCTGCTCCGGTAATGGCGACGCGCACTGGGGCTTTCATTGGTCTGGGTTTCCTTGTCAAAATTGATGAAGAATTCTGGGAAGCGGATTATAGCAGAACAGAAATGGCCTGTGGGCGCACTGTCGCGTCAGAAAAAGCCTCCCCAAACAGCGGCTGTGGAGCCCCCACCGGGATCAATCCTGCGCCTCGTGAAACAGGAACATGGCATCGCCATAACTGAAGAAGCGATACTGCTGCGCAACGGCTTCTGCATAGGCGTCAAGTATCATCTTTTGACCGGCAAAAGCACTGACCAGCATCAACAGGGTGGATTCGGGTAAGTGAAAATTTGTCACCATCGCATCCACAACCTGAAATTCATAGCCGGGAAAGATAAAGATATCTGTTTCCCCCTGGTAGACATCTAACTCTCCCCCCCTGGCCGCCGACTCCAGGCTGCGCACGCTGGTGGTTCCTACCGCGACGACCCGCCCACCTCGTTGCCTGCATGCGGCGACCGCATCGACCACCGATTGATCGACGCGGATGCGTTCACTATGCATGCGGTGCTCCTCGATATTGTCAGCCCTTACTGGCTGAAAAGTCCCGGCTCCAACATGCAGCGTGAGAAATGCGCTGTGTACCCCTTTGCGCCTGATTTTTTCCAGCAGTGCATCATCGAAGTGCAGCCCGGCCGTGGGGGCAGCGACAGCGCCGGACTCCCGCGCGTAGACTGTCTGATAGCGCTCCTGATCCAGTTCCTGGTCTTGCCTCTTTATATAGGGCGGGAGCGGCATATGACCGAAGGATTCCAGTACTACCCCCAACTCCCCACCGGACACCAGCTTCATCTCGAAGAACTGCTGATCCCTGCCAAGCACCTCCAGCACCGCCGTGTCGGCAGCGGCCACTTTCCTGCTGGCTTCGCGCGTCAGGAACAACTGCATGCCCAGTTTGGGTGACTTGCTGGCGCGCAACTGGGCCAGGAAACGATCCTCATCCAGCACCCGCTCAACCAGGATCTCCACCTGACCGCCGGTCTCCTTGATGGCGAACAGTCGAGCGGGTATGACACGGGTGTTGTTGAATACCAGCAGATCCCTCGCGTCGAGAAGCTCTACCAGGTCTGGAAAACGCCCGTGGCGAAGCACGCCAGAATCCACATTCAGCGACAGTAAGCGGCTGGCCGATCGTTGCTCGGTGGGAAAATGCGCTATCAACTGCTCCGGCAGCTGATAGCTGAAGTCACTGGTTTTCATGCCCGGCCCGATTTCAAGAGCGGCCAGACTATAGAAAACCGGCGCCCGAGAAAAGAGTCCGGCGCTGCCCACCTCCCCGAGGCCACAGATTCTTTGCGGTGTAGAGGCCAATTGGTATAATGCGCGGATCGCTGAACGGCCGGCCCCGGTGGCTGGAACCTGCAAGCGATACGTGCCAGCGTGGTGAAATTGGTAGACACGATGGATTCAAAATCCATTGCCTTCACGGGCGTGGCGGTTCGAGTCCGCCCGCTGGTACCACTTACTAGTAACTCTTGCAACAAAATAGCAATATCCAAACGACGAAGTTTAAATCATCTCAAAGCCTTGGCAATTATGCATTACGGATGATAACCCAAAGAACTGTGCGGTCTACTCCGTTATAACTCCTCTTCTGGTTAACAATAATACGCTTGCTTATTTCTGCGATCTGAACCAGTACTGATTTAGTCAACTGCCCCCAAACATGCTATTGACGCTTCAAAAATAATCCTTCTGGGCAGGCTTGCCTGACCGAAGAAACCAGAGTCTGACCAAGCTATCTTTGCTACTTCAGCGGACAATGCAGCAGTCGATCAACACAACGCAGATACTGGACGACCTTCTGCAATTGGACCTCCCAAATGGTTAATCCTTGGCTGGGTTGACTCTCTCATACTCGGATCTGATTATGCTGACACTATTTACCTTGCTAGCCCGGAGCTCGCTTAGACAATCCTGACCTATCAGAAGAAGCACCATCTGCTACCGAACGGTCGGCTTCGCTTCTTTTCTGAAAGCAACATCCCAAGGACTATATTGTCCAGCTCTGCCTGGGCCAGCAGTCGCTTTAAGAGACTGCTTTCCTCGAGCCACCTCAGGCGTTAGGCCTCAGAGACATCCATTGCTCCAAACTTCGCCTTTAGATTTTGAGAAACCTGATTAACGATACCAAGCTGCCGAGAGATATCCCGAGTCCTTAGTTCTGCCCCCTGATCCATCCTACTTGATGGCCTAGACAATTTGTTCTTAGCTGCATCTGCAGCACTTCATATCAAGTTCTCATTCACCCATGTTGAGTAGTGAGAAAACCATGAAATTGGCGATTCTAACTCGTAAGCGGGGTTTGCTAACTACGATAATTTCTGGATTTTAACTACTAGCCGAATCTGAACACTGGTAGTAAACTCGCCGCGACTCCTCACTGAGTTAATTGCACTGAATATAGGGCAGGTCAATCTGTCCGTGACTAATGGCCCTGCGTGGATTTTCCTCCAGAATCCTTAACTCTTTTAAAGACCTATTTATGCCAAGCTTAGTGAACTCTGTTGTTTGGAATAACCTGCAAATTGAATATGTCGGCCCACTATCACTCGACTATGCGCTTGACAGCAAAGATCGTAATGCACAAGTCAAAATCACGAATCTTGGCACTCAAGCGATCAATAATTTGTCGTTCCAAATTGCCATCGTGGGACTGGGGAGCTACCCGGCAACAACAGGCGATGGGGGCTTTGCAGTCTTTCCTAATGGCGGCAATATTGATCTGGCACCGGGTGAGTCCTATATAGCGCAAAACTGGTTATCGGGAATCTATGAGTCACGCTTTGGTAATACACCTCCACTAACGGGCGAGACCAAGTCCTATACCTTTGATTTCATAATAGCCACGGACAACAGGGCATTTCATCAGCCTGACCCAACCTCCGATACAAGCCTTGCAGGAAAACTCACGCAAACCTTGTCATTTACGCATACTGATCCATCTGCTTCTCTTACTGGAGACCTAAATCTTTCGGGGCAAATTGCGTTACCAAATGGTTCCATTCCAAGTCTGACAGTAGAAGTCGCAACCCCATATAGCGCTTGGTACGACGTTGAGCTCACAACGAGCACGAATATCGCAAATTTCTCAACTCAGGTTCCAGAACGCGATGATTGGCTCATTCGTATCACAGCCGACGGATACTCCTCACAAACCTTAAGCGCAGCCGAGCTAGCTACACTGGACTCAATTCAGTTACAAGCCGCCGCAGACCTTGACTACGGATATCACGTTAGCGTTTCTTCGGATGCTCCGGTTGGCTTTTGGCGTGGGGTCGCCAGCGAAACAGAGCAAACCTTTGTGTTGATCCCTGGACAGGAAAACTGGTCTGACCCCGGCGATGATGCTGCCGATGCAGCTTTACGCGCGACCTCCTTGATCCAGAAATTCAATTTCGACGGCAGCCTACTCTGGGAATACGCACCAGGCTGGGAAACTTGGGGCGGCGACATGTCTGCAGATGGCAGTCGCGTGGTCTACTTACTGAACCCCGACATAATCCGCTACGGGGCAGGCGAGTGGACACTCGGAGTACTGGATGGCAATAGTGGCACGCCGATTTGGAGTGTCAGCGGTCCACAGGCTTATCTCGAAGGCCTTGAGGCGGCCATTAGTGATGATACACGCTATGTTGCCGCCGGCTCCACCCAAGGTGCGCTTGGAGTGCATGAAGGCAGCACTGGCGCGCTTCTTTGGCAACATGCGGCGGGGACTTACGGACAAGTCCGTAAACTTGTGTTCTCAGGAGAACACCTCTATGTGGGCTCAGGTGATGGCTTCTTGGTAAAGCTGGTCGCTCAAACAGGAGCGCTAGTTTGGAAAACCTATGTAGGAGGTTGGCCATTCGTGAATGGCCTTTCAATCAACGACACCGCTGGCTTGATTGCAGTGGGTACAAAGTCGAAAGACACCTCCGTTCTTGACTCAGTCACCGGTGAAGTTCTGTGGCTGCGCCAAACTGGCGCGCTCGACGCAGCGATATCTGCCGATGGCGCGTATGTCGCAAACTTCTATGGCGACATTTTTGCGGCACGTACCGGCGAGTTAGTGGGCCAAACCGGGATCGCCGGTGTACCAATTTTTACGCCTGACAATCAATACCTTATGCAGGCGGATCGTGGGATGGTAAGCCTGAGCGACCTGAGCGGAAAACTCGTGGCGAGAAGCGAAGACACAAGCGACACCGAGCACGGTGGCGGTGAACAAGCGCAGTGGGCTTACCTAAGTACAGACGGGACCACTCTCATTGTGGCCAGCCGTGACATGGATACTCCGGGCGAACGGGGTGTGACAATATGGACTCGTGGCGAAGCTACCGGGACAGGTATTTCAGGGTCCACAAATCCTTCCACGCCTCCTCTTGGAAACGGTTCGCCCTATACACAAGCTGCCACAGCTGGTAACGACCGGTTTTCTCCAACAGACATTAATCAAATAATCGATGGCAGTGACGGGATCGACACCGTTGTATACGCTGGAGAGCGAAATGCCTATACCCTAACATCGGCAAACGGCGTCTACTCGCTTACCAACAATGAGAGCGGGATTCGGCATGATTTTGTGAACATTGAGAGAATTGAGTTCTCTGACCAGAAATTAGCATTCGATTTAGATGGTAATGCAGGCAGAACAGCCAAATTAATCGGGGCCTTTTTAGGGCCAATTGGGCTACAGAACCCCGAGTATGTAAAAATTGGATTGGAAATCCTGGATCGAGGCACCAGCTTCAATGACTTTCTACAACTAGCGATTAACGAAGTATTCGGTACAAATCCGAAAGGTTCAGACATCGTTTCGCTTTTTTACCATGCCCTTACTAATGGAACTGCCCCCCAGGACTTACTCGATACTTATGGCTCGATGATTGATTCAGGTTCGCTCACAGCAGTTGATCTTGCTTACCAAGTAACTGAACATGAACTTAATCTCCAAAATATCAATTTGGTAGGTTTAGCTTCCACAGGTCTGGTGTATATCTGAACTTAGTCGCAAGCTAACGCGCCCCCCGTTATAGTCAGTGCCACGCAATGGACTCTGGCCGGAAACAGCCTCGCCTAATTAGAGTTAAAATATTGGGCGGTGCTATCAATGTAGATAGGGCAGACGCGCGGGTACTCGACTGATCATTCTCAATCACCGAGGCCCTACAGCAATCATTTATTGGCGAGCAGGACGATGGAAATGATATAAACTCCTGATTTTTAAAATTAAACACACCATGTGCGAGTTCCAGCTCCACTGCGCAGGACTTGGGAAGCAATCCAGCGAATCCTGAAACAAGGCCTTCCGGAAAACTGCCCTGTCAAGCCTCAGAGGAGCAACACAAGAGTTGAAGGGTCGTGCATTGCTGCCGATACTCCTGATTGAGAGGATATCCAGCACAAAAACTGACTTACCTAAAGGTTAAAGGCCAGACTATGAGTTTCGACGACGAAGATACCAGTAGTAATCTCGGTTCAGGCACAGAATCGGATAGCGGTAGCAAGCCAAAGACTTTCTTCGGTATGGAATTGAGCGATGGCGTTGTGTACACAATCGTCATCATTCTTACCCTGGTCTTCATCCGCCAGGTGGCCGTGGTCTTGCAGGCGCTCAATCCCTGACATCACCAATCCGCAGTACCTCGCAGACTCGGGCTTCAGGCGCCTGATACCAGCCTGGCCCTCTGTCTATTCGCCCTCCTCCGGCCCCGATAACCCTCGCAAACTGTTAAGCGACAGCATCCCTGTGATAAATTACGCGCCTCGCTGCGGGACCTGATTCCGCGACAAATTTCCACACTACACACAGGTAAGAGAAGGATATGGCAGCTAAAACGATAGCCCTGCTGGACGGAGACGGCATTGGACCAGAAATCACGGCAGAGGCTGAGAAGATTCTGCGTCTCGTGGAGTCACGCAATGATATCGAGTTCGATCTTCAGCACGCCCCCTTTGGCGCCTCTGCCTATTTCAGTCACGGTCATTCCTTTCCAGAAGAAACCAAGGCACTCTGCGATCGGGCCGATGCCATCATGAAAGGCCCTATCGGCCTCAGCCATGAAGAGTCGAAGAAGATCCCGGTAGACGAGCAGCCCGAGCGCGGTGCCTTGCTGCCCCTGCGCCGTCGCTATGACACCTTCGCCAACTTCCGGCCGGTCTACCTGCCCAAGGGAATTGCCCATTTCTCCCCTCTCAAGCCCGAAATTATTGGCGATGGCATCGACTTCATCATCATTCGCGAACTGGTGGGCGGCCTGTACTTTGGTGAAAAGGAGACAGGTACCACAGATAGCGGCAAGCGCTATGTAAAGGAGACGCTGGAGTACGACGAAGACCAGATAGAACGCATAGCGCGCGTTGCCTTCGACACGGCGCAGAAGCGCAAGAAAGTCTTGCATAACATCCACAAGAGCAACGTGCTGAAGTCCAGCGTGTTGTGGAATGAGGTCATGGAAGAAGTGGGCCGGGATTACCCTGACGTGGAAGTCAAACACATCCTGGTTGATGCGGCCGCGACCTATCTCTGCCTCAACCCGGGCCAGTTCGATGTCATGGTCATGGAGAACATGTTTGGTGACATCCTCAGCGATCAGGGTGGCGGCATCCTCGGCTCACTGGGCCTTATGCCTTCTGCCTGTGTTGGCCCTGACAAGGCGTACTACGAGCCGTCCCATGGCTCGGCACCGGACATCGCCGGGCAAAACATCGCCAATCCCTATTCCATGATTGGCTCAGTCGCCATGATGCTGGAGATGAGTTTTGGCATGGAAGAGGAAGCCAGAAAGTTGTGGCACGCTATGCAGAGCGTATTCGCCCAGGGTTTCACAACTCCCGACCTGAAATCACCCAACAGCGATGCGAAGATCATCAACACCGATGCCTTCGGTGACCTGGTCGCGGAAGAACTTTCCAAGAGCTGAAACATGCTCGTCCTTGCGCCATGGATGGCAACGCAGCACAGGATGTGCGGGAACGCCAATCGAACGACCGAAAACTGCGCTTGAGGACTGGGCTGCGCTTCCGCGATGAATCAGGAACGCAGCAGGTTAATCATGCGCAGGGTTGCCTTGACTGCCGCCATGACCTGGTTCGCATTCACACCCCTGGTCTTGAAACGCCGCTCGGTTCCCTCCCAGCTGATAATACATTCCGTCAAGGCATTGGTCTGTCCACCACGGGGAATGTGCACCTCGTAGTCCACCAGCTCCGGCATCTGAAATTTCTTTTTCTTGAGCAGCTTCGTTATGGCATCCATGAAGGCATCGAAGCCACCATTGCCGGAACCGGTACCCTGCAATTCCTCGCCCTCGAAATTGACCCGGATACTGGCCGTGCTCTCCACGTTGAAGCCGGTGTTGATATAGCAGTTGAGCAGGGTGATGTGGTGGTAGTCCTTGCTCTCCATCACGTCGGCAATGATAAACGGCAGGTCCTCTGAGGTGATGATGTGCTTGGAGTCACCCAACTGGACGATGCGCTCCAGCACCTTGGCCTGCTCCTCTTCCGACAGCTGAATGCCCAGCTCATCCAGGTTATTGATCAGCGATGCCTTGCCGCTCATCTTGCCCAGCGCATATTTGCGCTTGCGCGCGAAGCGCTCCGGGCTGAGGTTAGTTACATACAGGTTACCCTTCAAGTCACCGTCGGCATGAATGCCGGCGGTCTGGGTAAAGACATCGGCACCCACGATCGGCGTGTTGGCTGCGATCCATTTGCCCGAGAAATTCTCCACCATGCGCGACACCAGCGTGATATTGGTCTCGTCGATGGAGAGCGCCATACCCAGCTTGTCCTTGAGTGCCACCGCCACTTCCGCGAGCGAGGCATTGCCTGCCCTCTCGCCGAGGCAGTTCATGGTGCAGTGAATATTGTTGATACCGGCCTGCACTGCCGCCAGCACGTTGGCCGTGGCCAGTCCGTAATCATTATGAGGATGAAAATCGAACTCCTGCCCGGGAAACGAGGTGATCATGTCGGCCAGTGATTCCTGTACTTCCTGGGGCGACATCAAACCCAGGGTATCCGGCAGCAGGTAGTGTTCGATGCCAAGATTGGCGGTACCCTCAATGAGTCCGAATACGTAATCCTTGCTGTCCCGGTAACCATTGGACCAGTCCTCAAGGTACATATTGACCCGCAGGCCCTGCGACTGGGCATATTCAACGGTTCGAATGATGTCTTCGATATGGGTCGGCAGATCCTTGCCCAACTGCTCTCGACAGTGCTTCTCACTGCCCTTGCTCAGCAGATTGATCACCTTGCCGCCCGCACTCTTGATCCAGTCCACACTGCGCTTGTAATCCACAAAACCCAGCACTTCGATCCTGTCCACAAGCCCTTCTTTCTCGGCCCAGCTGGTAATGCGGGACACGGCTTCCTTTTCACCATCCGAGACACAGGCTGAGGCGACCTCGATACGATCCACCTTCAGCGACTGCAGCAGGGCGCGGGCAATATTCATTTTCTCATTGCTGGAAAATGAAACTCCCTGGGTTTGTTCGCCGTCACGAAGCGTCGTGTCCAGCAAACAGATATGCCGTGGCTGTGTAGTACTGTTCATGAGATTGTCCTGATTGAGGCTCGGGTGCAGGCACGGCGCCGATCCGCACGTCTTGCCGCGCGATCGGCGTTTTCCCTGAATTCGCATCGCGCTCCCGAGGGCCGGGCATTCTATCAAAAACCGGGGCCCACTTGGAAATAAAAGCCAGTAAATTCAGGGCCCTGGCTAGACAGTACCCCCGCTTCGACGCGTTCCACCCCGTTGGTGCCAATCCGCTAAGCGTATATACTTCGCGCTCACTGCGACCCGGAGTGAGCGGGACCGAGCCTGGCAACTACATCCAATGCAGCCGGGGAGTCCACACCGACAAACCCGGGGCGCTCTCAAGCCAAGCCTTATTCAGCAGCAGGATCGCAAGCAAGCTACCATGTCTGATACAGCAGAAGCACTCCCGCGAGCCGGCCTGTTCCGTCGCCTGGCCGCCCTCCTCTACGATTCCTTCCTGGTAGCCGCCATCTGGATGTTGCTCGGCTATGTCGTGCTCGCCTTCTTCGGCGCAGACAGCAATCAGGTGGTGAATGAGCGGGTGGAAACCGACCCCCTGCAGGATTTCATCCTGTTCAGCATGATGGTGCTGAGTTGCTCGGGTTTCTATCTGTATTTTTGGATGCGCAGTGGCCAGACCCTGGGAATGCTGGCCTGGCGCATGCGACTGGAAGACCTGGACGGCCAGTTGCTCAGACCGGGGCAGGCCTTGTTACGCTTTCTGGCGGCCTGGCCCTCTTTCTTCTGCCTGGGGTTGGGCTACCTGTGGCTCTATGTCGACAGCAACGGCGATACCCTGCACGACCGGCTGTGCAAGACCCGGGTAGTGCTGGTACCAAGGGAAAAGCGCCCGCTGTAGATGCACCGGAATCGCTGCAGCCGGGAGCAGGCTGAAGATCAGGCGACCCGATCCTGTAATCGACCCAGGTGCGACATGAAGGCTGATGGCACTTCCGCAATCTGGTGTTTGTCGAAGTCGAAGAACACCACACCGAACTTGGCCTGGCAAACGATCGTATCCAGGGCGTTATTGGTTACCTGCATGCAGATGTCGAAACCATAGCGATTAAAGTCATCCACCCCCACATCGATGATCAGGCGATCACCCGCAAAGGATTCCGAACGAAAATCGATGGCGATATCGGTGATCACCAGGCCCAGGCCAAAGATATTGGCTTCGGTGAAACCGAGACTGGCGAGAAACTGCAGGCGGGCCTCATGCAGGACGTTGACCATGGCCACACTGTCCAGATGCTTCGCGTAGTTGAGATCACTTATGCCCACGTTGCGCTCCATACTAAAAATAAATTGTTCAGGATTGCTAACTTTGACTCGGGGCATAAATCCTCCTGCGAATTCTGGGTGACGGACCAGGACAAACCTTACAGATCAGACAACAATTTTCGGGACTGGTTCACTCGCAAAGCAACTTTCGATCACTTCAGATCAGGACCCGTAAATTCGCGCGCATCTTATTAAAAAAAATCCGGCATTGACAGTATTGACAGGGCCGAAAAGCGGTCATTCTTGCTTAACTATTTGAATAACTTTAGGATTGTCGCTCACTCTATTGTTAAGCAACAGCGTTCGTCTTCACCCCCCTCGTTATCCCTGAAAGGAGCCCGACAGTCCCATGAGGTACACAGTTAAATCCGGAGCCATTGAGAAGATCACCACAGACTGCCTGGTCGTGGGAATCTGGAGCAAAGGTCTATTGACCGATGAAGCAAAGAGCGTTGACGCAGCTGCTGGCAAGGCGATCAGCAAGGTCATCAAGTCCGGTGACTTCACCGGAACCCTGGCGGAGACTACCCTGCTCTACGGCCTCGATGGCGTCTCCGCGCGACGCGTTTTGCTGGTGGGTGCTGGCGAGAAGAAAAAACTGGACGCGCTCAATGCCGGCAAGCTGGCAGAGGCCGCCGCCAAGGCAGTGAGCAGGCTGGAAGCCAATAGTGTTCACTTCGCGGTGTCCAGCCTGCAGGCGAAGGACCGTGACGGTGCATGGCTCGCCGCCATGCTGGCCCGTAACGTGGAAGACCAGTGCTATCGCTACAGCACCACCAAGAGCAAGAAACCCAAGGCAGCCAGCCTGCGCAGCGTGAGCATTTCCGCAATGGCGGGAACCGGCCGCAAACCCCTGGAGGCCGGCCTCAAATACGGACAGGAAGTTGGCAAGGCCATCAACACCGCCAAGCAACTGGGTAACCTGCCGGGCAATGTGTGTACCCCCACATTCCTGGCCAATGAAGCCCAGAGCCTGGCAAGCCGCCACAAGAGCATTAGCACCCAGATTCTTTCCGAGAAACAGATGACCAGGCTGGGCATGGGTTCCCTGCTCTCGGTCTCTGCGGGCTCTGCCGAGGAAGCCAAGCTTATCGTGATGCAGTACAAGGGCGCGCCCAACGACAGTCGTCCCTACGCCCTGGTGGGCAAGGGCATTACCTTCGATACCGGCGGCATCAGCATCAAGCCGGGACTCGCCATGGATGAGATGAAATTCGACATGTGCGGTGCGGCCAGCGTGGTCGCCGTGATGGGCTGCGTGGCGAGCCTGAAACTGCCTATCAATGTGGTCGGCGTCGTGGCCGCGGCGGAAAACATGCCGGGCAGCAAGGCCACCAAACCCGGCGACATCGTCACCAGCATGTCCGGCAAGACCATCGAAATATTGAATACAGACGCGGAAGGCAGGCTGGTATTGTGTGATGCCCTCACCTATGTCGAGCGCTTCAAACCACGCTCCGTGATCGACATCGCCACCCTCACCGGGGCCGCGGTGGCCACTTTTGGTTCCTTTGCCACGGCCATTCTGAGCAACAACGACAAACTGTCTGAGACCTTGCTGGAATGTGGTGAGCACGCCCTGGATCGCGGCTGGCCACTGCCGATGTGGGATGACTACCAGAGTCTGCTGAACAGCAATTTCGCCGATATCGCCAATATCGGTGGCCCCAAGGGCGGCACCATCACTGCCGCCTGCTTCCTCTCCCGCTTTACGGAGAAGCAGAAATGGGCCCACCTGGACATCGCCGGCAGCGCCTGGAATTCAGGCAATAACAAGGGTGCCACCGGCAGGCCCGTCAGTCTGCTCATGGAATACCTGAGACGCCAGAAGGCCTGATGACCCAGGTAAACTTCTATACGCTCAGCAGCGAAGACGAACAGAGTCGCTGGCAACTCGCCTGCCGCCTCGCAGAAAAGGCGGCGGGACTGGGTCATGGCGTATTCCTGCAGGTGGAACACGACGACGATGCCCGCCAACTGGATTCGCTGCTGTGGGAATACCGTCCCGCCAGCTTCCTGCCTCACGGCTTGGCAGCTGCCCGGGATGGCGAAACCCGCAGCGCCGGCACGCCGCCGGTGCTGATCGGCACCAGCACCCAGCATGCCGCTGGCCTCGATGTCCTCATCAACCTCAGTTCCAAACCCTGTGTCGAGCCATACAAATTCCAGAAGATCAATGAGATCCTCAGTACCGACCCGGACATCCTGGCTGCGGGTCGAGCGAACTACCGGAACTACCAGAATCTGGGCTACTCGCTACAGACCCACAAGCTCTGAGCACGCGCAGTTGCAGGACACGACGGAATCCACCATGGCTGGCCGCCTTCATGTATACTTGCGCCTTTTTTAAAACTTCAAAAAATCGCAAGAGTTAAGCAAGTTCCATGGAAAAGACCTACCAGCCAAAGCAACTGGAAGACCACTGGTACCAGACCTGGGAAGAGCGTGGTTATTTCGCGCCCCAGGGTGATGGCGAGCCCTACTGCATCGTCATTCCGCCACCCAACGTTACCGGTCGACTGCATATGGGACATGGCTTCCAGCACGCCATCATGGACGCCCTGACCCGTTATCATCGAATGGCCGGTTGTCAGGCCTTGTGGCAGGTAGGTACCGATCATGCTGGTATCGCCACCCAGATGGTTGTCGAGCGCCAACTGAATGCTGCCGGCAGCAGCCGCCAGGAGGTGGGGCGCGAAGAATTCGTCAAGAAAGTCTGGGAATGGAAAGAAGAGTCCGGCGGCATCATTACCCAGCAATTGCGTCGCATGGGCTCCTCCCTGGACTGGTCCAGGGAACGCTTCACCATGGACGAGCAGTTGTCCGCCGTCGTTGAGAAAGTCTTCATCGACCTCTACGAGGAAGGCCTGATCTATCGCGGCAACCGCCTGGTGAACTGGGACCCGCAACTGCACACGGCGATCTCGGACCTTGAAGTAATCTCCGAGGAAGAAGATGGCTTCCTCTGGCATTTCAATTACCCATTGAGTGATAGCGAAGGCCACCTCACCATCGCCACCACAAGACCGGAAACCATGCTGGGCGATACGGCTGTTGCGGTCCATCCTGATGACGAACGTTATAAGCACCTGGTCGGGAAAATGATCGACCTGCCCCTGTGCAATCGACAGATTCCGATCATCGCCGATGACTATGTGGACCCGGAATTCGGCACAGGCTGCGTCAAGATTACACCCGCCCATGATTTCAATGACTATGAAATGGGCAAGCGTCATGAACTGGAGATGATCAACATCCTCACCAATGACGCCAGCATCAATGATGAGGCACCCGCCGCCTATCGCGGGCTCGATCGCTTTGAGGCCCGCAAGCGGGTCATCGCCGACATGGACGCTGCCGGACTACTGGCCAGGACCGAACCGCATAAACTGAAAGTCCCCCGCGGCGATCGTTCAGGAGTCATCATCGAACCCTATCTCACGCATCAGTGGTACGTGGCCGTGCAGTCACTGGCAGACCCGGCCATCAAGGCGGTAGAAGATGGCGACATCGAATTTGTTCCCAAAAACTGGGAGAACACCTACTTCTCCTGGATGCGCAATATCCAGGACTGGTGCATCAGCCGTCAACTCTGGTGGGGGCACCGCATCCCCGCCTGGTATGACGAAGACGACAATGTCTATGTTGGGCACAGCGAAGAGGAAGTGAGAGCGAAACACAAGCTGGATGACAGCGTCAGCCTGCGACAGGACGAAGATGTGCTGGATACCTGGTTCTCTTCGGGCCTGTGGACTTTCTCGACCCTGGGCTGGCCTGACGATCTCGAGTACTTCAATAAATTCCACCCGACAGATGTGCTGGTCACCGGCTTCGACATCATCTTCTTCTGGGTCGCCCGCATGATCATGCTGACCCTGAAGTTCACCGGCGAAATTCCTTTCAAGAAGGTTTACATCACGGGCCTGGTGCGGGATGAGCATGGCCAGAAGATGTCCAAGTCCAAGGGCAATATCCTGGATCCGATCGATCTCATCGATGGAATCAGCCTGGAAGAACTGGTAGAGAAGCGCACCGCCGACATGATGCAGACCCACATCAAGCAAGAGATCGCGAAGCGTACCCGGGATTCGTTCCCCGATGGCATCGTCGGTTATGGTACCGATGCCCTGCGCTACACCTACTACTCCCTCGCCTCGACCGGGCGCGACATCAAGTTCGACATCGGGCGCATGGAGGGTTTTCGCAATTTCTGCAACAAGATCTGGAATGCCGCTCGCTATGTGATGATGAACTGCGAGAACGCTGACATCAGCACCAAGGTGGATGAGGCGCATTATTCCGTTGCAGACCGCTGGATAATCAGCCGCCTGCAACACACGACCAGGGCCGTGACTGAGTCCATGGAGAATTTCCGTTTCGACCTGGTTTCCCAGACCCTGCACGAATTCATCTGGAACGAATACTGTGACTGGTACGTGGAACTCTCGAAACCGATACTGTGGGATGAAGAGAACCAACCGGAAAAAGCCCAGGCCACCCGCCTGGTATTGCTATCCGTGCTTGAACAGAGCCTGCGCCTGTTACATCCATTCATGCCCTTCATCACCGAAGAGGTCTGGCAAAAACTGGCGCCCATGCTGGAGATCAAGGGTGACAGCATCATGTTGCAGCCCTATCCAGTGCATGATGCCTCCCGGGCCGACCAAGAGGCAGAGGACCATATCGCATGGCTACAGGGAATCATCATCGCCATCCGCAACATCCGTGGCGAGATGGATATCTCACCGGGCAAGGCGATTCCCGTGCACCTGCGAGGCGGCGAGCCGTCTGACCAGGAGAAACTGCGAGCCTATCGCCCCTACCTGCAAAAACTGGCGAAGCTGGAAAGCATCGACTGGCTGGATCAGGACACGGCAGCACCCGCCTCAGCCACGGGCTTATACGGCTCGGTAGAGGTACTGGTTCCGCTCGCCGGCCTGATTGATGTAGCGGCCGAGCAGGCGCGCCTCGAGAAGGAAATCAACAAGCTGCAGGGTAACCTGAAGTCTGTCACCGCAAAACTCGGTAACAGCAAGTTTGTGGACAATGCACCTGCCGAGGTAGTCGAGAAGGAACGCGCCAAGGAACAGGAAATGACGGCGGCACTCAAAGCCCTGCAGGAAAAGTTGCAGCAGCTCGGCAATTTGTGATCCCGTGGAACTGAGCGACGTCTAGGCGCGCAGTTCCCGCGGCAGGCTGAAGACGATGTTTTCCTCGACCCCGGGCACTTCGTCCGAAGAGCTTCCGCATATCTGCTGCAGCCGCTCCACTACCTGCTTCACCAGGATCTCCGGCGCAGATGCACCGGCGGTAATGCCGATATGCTTCTTGCCCTGCAACCACTGAATGTCGAGATCATCCACATGATCCAGCAGATGTGATTCGCAGCCCAGGCGCTCCGCCAGCTCTCGCAGCCGATTGGAATTGGAGCTGTTCGGCGAACCCACCACCAATAGCAGATCACACTCCAGGGCCAGTTGCTTGACTGCATCCTGACGATTCTGCGTTGCATAACAGATGTCTTTCTTGCGCGGCCCCTTGATGCGCGGAAACTTTTCCCGCAAGGCATCGATTACCTTGGAGGTATCATCCATAGACAAGGTGGTCTGGGTAACAAAGGACAGGCTATCGGGATTCTTTACCTGCAATCGCGCCACGTCATCTACCGATTCAACCAGATAGATGCTGCCACCCCGGCTCGCGTCATACTGACCCATGGTGCCCTCCACCTCGGGGTGATTCTGGTGACCGATCAACACACATTCCCGTCCGGCGAGGCTGAACTTCACGACTTCGAGATGCACCTTGGTTACCAACGGACAGGTGGCATCGAAAATCTTGAATTGTTTGCCCTCGGCTTCCTGCTTGACCTTTTGAGAGACGCCATGGGCACTGAAGATGACTATGGAATTGCGGCCCTTGGCATCGGTAGCAGGAATTTCCTCGAGCTCGTCCACAAATATGGCGCCCCTGTTGCGCAGGGTATCCACAACATATTTGTTATGCACGACCTCATGTCGCACATATACCGGCGCACCAAACAGATCCAGTGCGCGCTCGACAATTTCGATAGCACGATCCACCCCGGCACAAAAGCCCCGGGGGTTGGCCATTCGAATACTGGGGCTTATTGAAGAATCAGTCACAGCCACTCTCAAGATAGTTTGATACTTACCGCTTCTACATCGGCGGCGACCACCGAGAGTATCTTCGCACGGAAGAGTATACTCTTCCCTGCCAGCGGGTGATTGAAATCCACGACCACCCGATGCTCATCGATACTGGCAACCACTCCCGGTAATTCGCCACCACCCGGGTCCCGGAACGAGACAACGCTGCCAATCTCGGTTGGAATCAAGTCATCATCGAGCAGATGCTGAAATTTGGCAATCGGAAATGTCTGCCTGTTGTCTGGATTAACCAGGCCAAAGGCCTGTTCCGCAGGAATCAGTTTCTCGACTTCCATCCCTGTTTCCAGTCCCAGCAGGGTTTCCTCGAACCCGGGCAAGACATTACCGTCGCCAATCCTGAAGCGCGCCGGCTTACCGGCAAAATTGGAATCGATGAGCTCTCCCGATTCCAGGGCCAGTGAGAAATGCATCTCGACGAGTGAGCCCTGCTCTATAGCCAATTCGGATTCCCTGTTCACTTCTCTATCCCGGTCGCGGCAAGGCGAGCAGCCTCAGGCAAATTGCCTCTGCTCTCCCTCACCCTCAATGTTCGTTACACAACGCGCGCACAGAGTCGGGTGGGCGGCATCCTGACCCACGTCTTCCCGGTGGTGCCAGCAACGCTCACACTTCTCATGGCTGGAGGCGGACACCTGCAATGAGAGCCCAGGAAGATCGGTGATCGTCGCCTCCTCTGGCGCCCGCTCCAGGGAATTCAGGGTAGCGCGGGAAACGATGAGTACGAAACGCAACTCCTCTCCCAGCCGCTGCAGGGTTTCCATGAGCCCCGTATCGCAATACAGATCGACCTCTGCACTCAGGCCCGAACCCACCACTTTCGCGGCGCGCTTGGCTTCCAGTTCCCTGTTCACTGCCGTCTTGACCGCCATTACCTTTTTCCAGAAAGCATCGGAAAAATCCGCCGATTCCGGCAGGTCGGCGATGCCGTCGCTCATATCGGTAAGGAAAACGGATTGCGCTCGCTGACCCGGGATTTCCCGGAAGATTTCATCGGCGGTGAAACTCAGGATCGGTGCGATCATCCGGCTCAGCAATTCCACCACGTGGTAGAGTGCCGTCTGGGTTGAGCGTCGCGCGAGGCTGTCAGTCGCCGTCGTATACTGCCGATCCTTGATGACATCGAGATAGAAGCCACCCAACTCGATCACACAGAAATTATGGATACGCTGGTAGACATTGAGGAAGTTGTACTCATGGTAGTGACCCACGATCTCATCCCGTAGCAACTGGCTCTGCCGCACTATCCAGTAATCCAGGGCCAGCATCTCCCCGGCGGGCACGACATGCTCCGGCTCGAATCCGTTGAGGTTGGACAGCATGAAGCGTGCGGTGTTGCGGATGCGTCGATAGGAGTCAGCAACCCGCTTGAAGATCTCGTCGGAAACCGTCATCTCGCCCCGATAGTCCGTGGCTGCAACCCACAGGCGCAGGATGTCCGCACCGTATTGCTGGTAGATCTTCGCCGGCGCGACGGTGTTGCCCAGCGACTTCGACATCTTGCGGCCTTCCCCATCGACGAAGAAGCCGTGGGTCAGCAGTTCCTTGTAGGGGGCACTGCCATTCATGGCGATGGCCGTCTTCAGCGATGAATTGAACCAGCCACGGTGCTGGTCCGAACCCTCGAGATACAGGTCGGCCGGGTATTGCAGTTCTTCCCTTCTCTGCAGCACAGAGAAATGGGTAACACCGGAATCGAACCACACATCCAGGGTGTCACTGACCTTCTCGTAGTGGGCAGCCTCTGCACCCAGCAATTCTTCAGCCTCGAGTTCGAACCAGGCGTCGATGCCCTTCTCCTCGATGCGCTTTGCCACGTCCTCGAACAACTCATCGGTGCGCGGATGGATTTGCTGGGTTTCCTTATGCACGAACAGCGTGATGGGCACACCCCAGGTGCGCTGTCGGGAAACACACCAGTCCGGGCTGCCCTTGAGCATCAGCTCGATACGCGCTTCACCCCAGTCGGGAATGAACTTGACGCCCTTGATGGCCTTGAGCGCCTCTTCCAGCAAGCCATTTTCGGTCATGCTGATGAACCACTGCGGTGTGGCACGGTAAATGAGCGGCGTCTTGGTACGCCAGCAGTGCGCGTAACTGTGGGTAATGGTGTCCTGCTTCACAAGCGAACAGTTCGCTGCCATTACCTCGATGACTTTTTCATCCACCTTGTAGACGTGATCGCCGGCAAATTGCCCGGCACCGGCAGTGAACACGCCATTTTCATCTACCAGGTTCAGGGTGCCGATGTCATATTTCTTGCCCACATAGAAGTCGTCCAGACCGTGATCGGGTGCCGTGTGCACGGCGCCGGTACCGGCTTCGGTGGTGACGTGATCGCCGAGGATGAGCGGCACCTGCCGGTCCTCGAAGGGATGCTGCAGCAGTTGTCTCTCGAAGGCTTGCCCCTTCGCAGTAGCCAGAACCTTGTGTGAGCTCGCCTGATAGCGCGACATGATGCCCTCTACCATATCCGCCGCCAGGAGCATGAGTTCCTCACCCTGACCCACGTCACAGCGCACGAGCGCGTAGTCCAGCTCGGCATTCAGGGACACGGCCTGGTTTGAAGGCAAGGTCCAGGGTGTCGTGGTCCAGATCACCACCGAGAGCGGCAGGGACTGGTCGATTGCAGATGAATTGTCGAAGGCGGCCAGGAACTGGGGTACATCGACCACGGCGAACCTGACGTCGATGGCAAAGGACTGCTTGTCCTTGTACTCCACTTCGGCCTCGGCCAGGGCCGACGCGCCCACTACACTCCAGTAGACTGGCTTGTAGCCCTTGACCATGTGGCCATTGGCCACGATACGACCGACCGCGCGCACGATGTCCGCCTCGGTGTGAAAATTCATGGTGAGATAGGGGTTCTCCCAGTCGCCGAGCACCCCCAGGCGGATAAAGCCCTTGCGCTGGGTATCGACCTGGCTCATGGCGTAGTCACGACAGGCCTGGCGAAACTCGGTGAAACCGATCTTCTGGCCAGCCTTGCCCTTCTTCTTCTCCACGTTGTGCTCAATCGGCAGGCCGTGACAATCCCAGCCCGGCACATAGGGTGCGTCGAAACCGGTCATCTGCCGAGACTTGACCACAAAATCCTTGAGCGCCTTATTGATAGCGTGACCGAGGTGCAATTCTCCATTGGCATAGGGAGGCCCGTCATGAAGAATAAACTTCGGTCGACCCGCATTCTTCTCACCAATTTTCCTGTACAGCTGAATGCTGTCCCAATGCTCCAGCATAGCGGGCTCACGCTGCGCGAGATTCGCCTTCATGGGGAAATCGGTGTGCGGTAGGTTTAAGGTGCTCTTGTAGTCGGTCATGTTTGCAGTCTTCAATACTCAGCCATCTTGAGTCGCCGTACTCGTTGCGACCCTGTCCCTGTGCATCCTCGGTTCAAACGGTTTAGCCTGCGGCGGCAGCCAATACTTCTCTCACCTGCTGAACATCGGTGCGAATCTGTTGCTTGAGGGCATCGAGCCCATCAAACTTTTCCTCTTCTCGAATCTTCTTGCGAAAGATTACTTCAATCGTCTTGCCGTAGAGATTTTCATCGAAATCCAGGATGTGTGCTTCCAGCAGGGCTTCGCCCTGTTCCGTGATCGTGGGCCGGTAGCCGATATTGACTGCCGCCTGCCTGAACCTGTCACCCAGTCGAACTTCACAGGCGTACACCCCGTGCAGGGGAATCTTGCGACGATGGGGATTGATATTACAGGTCGGGTATCCCAGATCGCTGCCGAGCTGCTGACCAGGCTGCACTTCTCCTTTCATGGAATAAGGTCGCCCCAGCAATTGTTCAACCAGGGCGAAATCGCTTTCCGCCAACTTCTCTCGAATCACCGTGGAACTGATGCGCTGACCATTACGCTCATAGGCCGCAGTCTCGATGACTTCAAACCCGAATTCCTCACCCTTGGCCTGCAACAGCGAGAAATCACCGGAGCGCTTGTGACCGAAACGAAAGTCGTTGCCCACGATGAAACTGGTCACGCCCAGTCCATCCACGAGAATATGATCGACATAATCCTGGGCGCTGAGTTCACTGGTGACCTTGTCGAAGTTGAGCTGAAAGACAAAATCGATACCGAAGCTCTCCAGCAATTCCAGCTTCTCCTTGATGGAAGTCAGGCGCGCGGGGCAGTCCCCATCTTTCCCGGCGAAATACTCTTCAGGGTGGGGTTCGAGCAATATGACTACCGAGGGCAGGTTGAACTGTTCGGCTTTCTCCTTGAGCTGGTCCAGGATGAGCTGATGCCCAAGGTGTACCCCATCGAATTTACCGATGGTAGCGACACAGTTCTGGTGAAACTGGGAGAATCTTTCGGGATCATCAAAGATAATCATGGCTGGCCCGGCTGGAGCTAAAAGCGCGAGATTATACTCCTTTCCAGGCTGGCTGTGCAGGAATTGCGGCGATGGGGCCTATCCGGCCTGATCGTCACTCGCGGCGGGGTTTGAGGAGGCCTGACGGTATTTTTCCAGGCCGCGGCGGAAGATGATATTGCTGGCGGCGGCCAGGCAGACGATCACCACCCCCTGCCCCACCATGGCGTTCACCACGGAGATGGTTTCAGGCCGGGTGGAGATCAGGGCCAGATTTACTAGGGTTGCCAGGGCGAGAACAGCAAGCAGGATCGCCGCAATAATCTGCAGCACGGCTAAAAATTTACTCATAGCGGAATTATAGGAAGCTCAGGCGGTGTCTTGCAATTCATGGAAGGAAAGAAAGTGTTGCAGGCCCTCGGCACCGAGGAATCGCGCCAGGGTCTTCTGATCCGTCTTTCGCGCATCCACAACGATCAGGCCCTCCAGCGAATTATTAAAACCCGAATGGATATTGAAACAAACCAGGCGCCCATTGAGAGACAGGTAGTGCCGCAATAACACGGGAACGGCCTTGCCAGGGTCGCACCGACCAATCAGCTTGCCCAGCATTTTCACATTGGCCAGTTCAGCCAGCATGTCCTCAGTCCACACCCGGTTGTCCACCTTGTGTGGTGTAATGGGTTGCACGAGCGAGGCGAATTCCTTGGCCTTGAAGTTGGTAAGCAGGGTATCGGCGATGAGGGAACGGGCCAGGTCGCTGTACTCCCTTGAGATACTCACCGATCCGAACAAAGTGTGATACGTGGGCCTTTGCACCAGTATCGCGCCAATGCCCCGCCACAGCAGGTTCAGCGAAACCGGGCGCCGCTGGTAATCGATATGGATGAAAGAGCGCCCCATCTCGATTGCAGATCCGAGCTGCCGGATGAAGGCCTCGTCATACTTGTACAGGGATCGGCTGTAGAGTCCTTTCACGCCATGCCTGGCGACGATCTCGTCTACCAGACCAACCCGATAGGCACCCGCGATACGTTTCTCAGCCTTGTCCCACAGGAACAGGTGCAGATAGTGTGGGTCGAACTCGTCTGAATCCTTCGACAGGCCCGTGCCCTCGCCAACCGCACGGAAAGTAATCTCCCTGGCGATGGCAATCTGCTCCATGATGGCACCCAGGCGCTCATAGGGCGCACAGTACACATCGAATTCTTCGTGCTCTACCAGGCGAAACTCTTCCAGGTCGGCGATTGCCCGGTCGACTTCACTGGCCGTTGTCGTCGGGTCCAGTTCTTCGATGCCCTGCAACGAAGGCAGATTCGCCTGTGCCTGCTGATCCTGGCCCAGGGCATCGGTACTCACCCGCAGATACTGGGTAACCGCCACGGGATTCTTCAGCAGGCGCAACTCCTGCGCGGGAATCGGCCGTCCAAATTTCAGCGACAACTCGAAGCCCTGCTTGTTGGCCAGTTGCCGGGGGAGCAGCAGTGTACGCAGTCGAGGGTGAATGAGTCCGGCGCCATAGAAATAGGAAGAATTCTTGCCCCCCACATGCACAGGGATGCAGGTAGCCTCGTATTTTTTCAACAACTGCCCCGCCAGGCGGTTCCACTCCCGGTCCTGGATGCGGCCATGGCTGAACTCGTAGGCAGACACCATGCCCGCCGGAAACAGCAGCACAGCACCCTCGTTGGCAAGGTGCTTGTGCACCTGCTTGATGCTTCCCACATTGCCGGCTGCAGCATTGCTCGATAGCACATTCACCCCAATAAAGAGTGGAGCCAGTTCCGGGATCAGACGCAGAATCTCGTTGGTGAGAACCTGCAAGTCCGGCCGCACCTCCATGATCACCTTGGCCAGCGCCATCCCCTCCAGCCCGCCCAGAGGGTGATTGGCGACAATCAGCACCGGCCCGGTACGGGGTATTTCTTCGAGATTCTCACGGTTCTCGATCCGGGTAGCGATTCCCAGCGCGCCGAGGGACTGATCGAGGAAGTTGTAGGGATCCAGGCCTCGGGGCAAGTCGTCCCAGATTTTCGCCAGAGGCTTGAGGCCCAGGATACTCTCCAGTGTCGAGGCTAGGATGCGCGGCCTGACAGGCAGCCGACAGGGATTAGTCATTGTGTGGGTATTGCTTTACTAAATTGGATTCGTAACGCCAGGCTCTTATGAGGGCCATTAACCCCGGTGTTTTATGGCCACGTCGGCGGTTTGCGGCACCAAGTTTAAACAGGGTGCTGTATTGCTGCAACAAGGCAGCGAAGGCATCCGCGAGTCGGGCGTTCCGGTCCCAGATATGGATGGATTCCGAGCTGGCACCGTTGATCTCGATTATCTCGAAGTCATAGCCGGCCTGCAGGTTTTGCAGGTCACGGAACTTGATATCGAGCCGGCCATAATAGTAACCAGGAATATCATCGAAGATGCGGTCCAGGGCCTTTACCAGCCTGGAATCGATGTATTCATTGCCATCCCTGAACACCGCACCACGACAATGACTGGCCGAAAACACCAGCCGATAGGGCTCACCGTCGGCAATCACCTGATCCAGGTTGCCGGCGTGCCTCTGCTGATAGAGATGCGCCAGCTCCCCGGCTCGCGGGTCCCGGTCGATCAACTGCCGCAGGGTCGAGCTACCATCCCCCACGACATAGGGCGTGTATTTCAGGGTCAGGGAGGTGATTTCACCCTGTTCGGTGTCCGGATGACGCACATAGAAGACGCCAGCCTCCGGCTCCCAGCGGCTGAGTTGCTGAAACTGGATGCTGCCACCCTGCGGGAACTCGCTGATATAGGCGGCGAGTTGCGCACGGGTCTTGAGCAGTTTCACACCGGAACCGCGGCAGCCGATATTGGGCTTGCCCACGACGGGCAATGCCAGCTTCATGAGCTCCAGGCCGGCTTCCACCGTCATGGCCTGATGATCAGCATTCTCTGCGGTGACCTCGTAGACCATCCACGGCAGGATCCAGTCCCTGGCCTCGGGACCCGCCACATCGAAAACAGCAGACTTGGCGACACCCACCATGCCAGAGAGGGGCACCGCGGGGCTGGCGATCAAGGGCAGGCTCAGGCTGCGATAGCGCAGCGACAACAACAACCATTGCAGAACCACGGGCACATACATCAGCCACATGGGCCAGAATTCAAAGTAGGACGTGCTGCGCCCACCAAGATCGAGGGGTGGCATGCCTTCCGGCACGTAGCTGTTGTCCATTTCTGATGCCTTAGGCACTACCCTGTCTCCCACTACCCTGTTTCCCATCATCCAGCTGCTTTAGTCGAATCCGTTTGCGCATGGCATGCACACAGGAGTTGACCGGCTTGCCTGACATTTCTGCTCCAGCAGTATCAGGCGCCGATTATACCGCTCCCGAGCGGGAGGCGGCGACTGGCCAACAACTCGGGGCCATTGTTATTATCCACGTTTCCCTGCAGGCGCCCTGAACCCTCATGATCGGACGAATCCTCCTCACCCTGGCTGTTATCGTCATAGCCTATGTGTTCGTTCGCCAGCGCCGCCTCGCCGAAGAAGCTGGAAACAAGCCTGCAGCGGCAAAACGGGACAAGGTCAGGGACGAGTTGAGCCAGGACATGCGGATGGCCGCCTATATGTTCCTGGTGCTGATGACGGGCATAGGCGCTGCCGTCTATTATTTTCGCTGGCAGGATGAGCACACCGTCCTCACCATCAACCTGCACCGGGAAAACCAGGCACAGCCCGTGAGCTACCAGGTATACAAGTATCAGCTGCAGGAACGTTCCTTTACCACGATCGACGGCACCCAGGTCACCGTGGCGGGCAGCGAACGCATGGAGGTACTGGGCCTTGAGCAGTAAGTCGGACAAGCTCGAGCTGGACAGCGCGGGTGGATTCAAGGCGATCAACTACGTGCTGTCCGTGGCGAAGCGGGTCGGCACACGCAAGCTGGCGGCCGCCGTGCGCTCAAAAAACACCTGCAAGGCCTGTGCCTTTGGCACCGGTGGACAGCGTGGCGGGCTCCACAACGAATACAGCAACCGGGTGGAAATCTGCAACAAGAACATCCAGGCGCAACTCAGCGATATCAGGGACCCCATACCGCCACAGATCTTCAGCCACAATACTATCGCTGAATTGGCAGCGCTCAGCGGCAAGCAACTGGAAGACCTGGGGCGGCTGGCGCAGCCTCTATTCAAGGCCGCAGGCGATAGCCACTACCAGTGCATCAGCTATGAAGAAGCCTTCGACAAGATCAGCCAGCGACTGCGCCAAACCGACCCCAGCCGGGCCTTTTTCTACGGATCCGGACGCTCTTCCAACGAGGCGGCGTTCCTGCTGCAGTTATTCGCCCGGGTCTATGGCTGCAACCACATCAACAATTGCTCCTATTATTGCCACCAGGCGTCCGGCGTTGGGCTAAATGCGACCATCGGAACCGGAACGGCAACCATCCAGTACGGCGACCTGCATCAGGCCGACCTGATTTTCGTGCTCGGCGCAAATCCCGCGTCCAACCATCCCCGCTTCGTGAAGGTCTTGCTGGAGTGCCGCCAGCGCGGCGGCCAGGTCATCGTGATTAATCCTGCCAGGGAGGCCGGCCTCGTTCGCTTCGCCTCCCCCAGTAATTTCAAGTCCATGATCAGCGGCGGTGGTGAGGTCGCGTCCCGCTACCTGCAACCTCACCTCGGCGGCGATGTTGCCCTGCTCAGCGGAATCGCCAAATCCTTGCTGGAACGCGACCTTGTCGATCATGCATTCATCGCTGCCTGCTGTGAAAACTATGAGGAATACCGGGACTTCATCGTGCACCTGGACTGGCATGTAATAGAACGTGAGAGCGGCGTGGCAAAATCCGAGCTGGAGGAAGTCGCCACCTGCTACGCTGAGGCAGAGAATGTGGTGTTCGCCTGGGGCATGGGCCTGACTCACCATGAGAACGGTACAGAAAATATCGAAGCGGTGGCGGCACTGGCCATGCTGCGTGGCATGCTGGGTGGCAAGGGTAAAGGCCTGCTACCCCTGAGAGGACACTCCAACGTACAGGGCGTTGGCTCCATGGGCTTTACCCCGGCCCTGAAGCAACAGGTGTTCGACGCCATCGAAAGCGAGTTCGGTATCAGCCTCCCCACGGAGGAAGGCATGGACACCCTGGCCTGCGTGCAGGCCGCCCATCGCGGCGACATCGATTTCGCCTTCCTGCTGGGCGGCAATCTGTACGCGGCGAATCCGGATTCGGCTTTCTCGGCGGAAGCGCTCGATGTTATCCCCTTCAAGGTGATGGTGAATTCGACCCTGAACCAGACCCATGTACACGGGGTCGCTGGCGAGAACATCGTGCTCCCGATCCTGGTCCGCGACGAGGAGAAACAGGGAACCACCCAGGAATCCATGTTCAACTATGTGCGGCTCAGCGCGGGTGGTTTCGACCGAATCCCGGATCTGCTATCCGAGGTGGACATAGTGGGTCGCATTGCGGCTGCGGTCATCGACAGGAATGTACTGGATTTTTCCCAGTTCGGGCGCCACCAGACGATTCGCCAGACCATTGCAAAGCTGATCCCCGGCTTCAGCAAGCTGGCCGACATAGACCGCAGCAAGCAGGAGTTTCATATCGAGGGACGACACCTGTCACGCCCGGACTTCAAGACCGCGTCGGGTCGCGGCCGATTCTCCGCCCCCAGGCTCACCAACTGGTCAGCACGCGACCAGGCAAAAACCACGCAGCAATTCAATCTGACCACGGTGCGCAGTGAAGGCCAGTTCAACACCATCATCTACAGTGAGGAAGATGTCTATCGCAAACAGTCGCGGCGCGATGTGTTGCTGATGCACCCAACCGACATGGAAAGCCTGGGTTTACAGGAAGGTTCGAAGGTGGACGTGGCGAATTCCACCGGAAGAATGAAGGGGCTTACCCTCGCAAGGTTCGATATCAAGCCTGGGAACGTCATGACTTACTTTCCCGAGGCCAATGTGCTCATCCCCCAGACTATCGATGACCGCAGCCGTACCCCCACCTTCAAGAACGTGGTGGTGGAAGTCACAGCACATCAGCCTGAATGCGTAGACGTATAGGCTCCCCTGCGACCCCTGGCAGGCTCGAAGGCGTAGCGCAGCAACTCGTGCATGTCACCTCCTACATTGATCAGCACCAGTTCATCCTGCTCCACGACAAAGACTGAAACAGCTTCCAGGGTTTGCTCATCGAGGTTCATGCCGACAAATACCCAGACCTGTTCATCGTCTTCACGCACTTTGACAATGCGCTCCCATTGCAACGTGGCATCTTTCTCCTGCAGGGAACGCTGAAATATCTCATCGCTGAAATTCTGCTCTGATCCCCGGGGAATGACCTCGTAAACCGCCACTTGCAGATGCTCCACCTCCGACAGATTCGCCTCTTCCTGGCTGATCAGATCGAGAAAATCGAACATACCGCTGCGCAGGGCAATCGCCATCTCCTTTTCCAGGCGTATTTCGGGCATCTGCTCCTGTATGGCGTTGCGCACCGGGCGCAACGGACGATCAGAGAAGGACATACAGGCAGTGAGCATGAACGAAACCAGCGACAGGGTCAGCAGGGTTCGAGGTCGATTCGGATTAACTGTCATGGCATTCGTTCCAGGCGAAATTTCAGGGAGAGCGCGTTACTGGTGATCCACTTCCAGATCGACCAGTTCGTCGATTTCGAAGCGACGCCCAAGGGCCGCGATGTCATCACCGCTGATCTCGCCAACAATGTTGACCATGACGGTATCGCCCGGCTCCGCCACCATGATGGCCACACCGTGAATGAACTCGGCATCGTCAGACATGCGCATGTAGATATCCACATGCTCGCTGTCTTCTCGAACCCGCACCACGCGTTCCCAACCCTGGGCATCCAGATTTGCGGCAATTTCGGTCATCCTGTCCGCGATCTGGTCAACATCGATGTCTTCGCTCTCGAATACATTGACGGTGACCCGCAGCAACTTGGAAATGAAATCTGCCGCCAGATCGTCTTCTGCCCGAATCAGATTGGTGATCATATTCAGCAATGGCGCCTTCAGGCTGATCTCGACCGTCGGTTCCGTATTGGCGATCGTCGTCAGGCCTGAGAAATCGACATAGCCAGGGTGATCTTCGATAGTGGTGTCCGCCGCCATCGCCAGGGGCATCAGGCAGAGCAGGATTGTGCTTGCTGTACTCACAAACAGTGTCTTGATTGTCTTCATGGTTCTATCCTCGCCTTCTCTAATCTTCGTGCCAGGCACGCAATAATCTTTGTTCAAAATACTTCGCTGTCTAAATCGGGTCATTATTCAGTGGGTCTGCATCCCTCTCCCTGATGCGCTCAAAAGAGGCATTCAGGTTTTCCTGCAACGGCGTCATGAGGAAACGCCCACCGATCATGTTCTCCGTGCGCTCACTTACCTGGTTCAGGTACTGAATCGCCAGATTGAGATCCTGCAATGCCTGGGCAACTTCCTCGGGGCTGTATTCCACCGGCGTTGCGTTAAGCGTTGCTGGCATGCTGGCCAACATGGGCTGCTGCGCCTGCTCCGGCGCCACCGGATTCGAAGGCAGGAAGCCAACTGCCAGGGCGGCAATGGCCATTGCCGGTACTCCGTAGCGCACCATCAATGGTGCGTTGAGCAGCCAATGCCAGAATTCTGTCAGACCCGAGCCACCAGCCTTCTGCCTGTTGTGCTGCTCCTGCGGGTGACCCTGCGCCGTTGTAAGCAGCGACTCCACGACGCTGTCTGCGCAGTCGATCAGGGGCAGATCCACCAGCCTATCCTGGATAGTCTTTGCGTAACGGAATTCACTGGCACATTCGGTGCATTGCTGCACGTGACGGATGAATGACTCCTGTTGAGTTGCAGTCAGATCCCCATCGAGATAGCTATCTATCTGCAACTGCACAAAATAGCATTGGGTTTCATTGTTGCTGTTCATCACTGTTAACCTGTTTCTACTCGTTGACTCGGTTATTGGGTCTTGCCTTGGCAGGCTCTCTTGCCCTGCTTTCTGGTCCTGCCGTCTTGCCCTGCTTTATTGTGTTTTATTGGCCTTGCTTCGCCGGTTTACCCAACGTTGTTATTTCCGTTTACCCAGCTCGACCACATCGGCCCTGGCTGGCCCTGATGCGCTCTTCCGTCCTGCATCCCTGCCAGTCATGGTATCGAACAAATTCCTCAGAGCCGGGTTCTCTCTCAATTTGCGCCGACCGCGATGCAGGTACACCTTTACCTGGCTCTCACTCATATCGAGCGTGTGCTGGATGTCGCTGTAGCTCATGCCCTGGATGTCGCGCATGATGATGATGCTGCGGAAAGGATCATCCAATAGCTTGATACTGGCCATGAGTTCCTCCTTAAATCTCCCGTCATCCACCTGCTGTTCGGTCAGGACTTCTGCAGCCTGCTCCTCCGGTTCTGCGTAGTCATCGGTCTGGCTGGCCACGTTTTTCTGCTTCCGCACGTGGTCAATCACCGCATTGTGTGCCACCCGCATCAGCCACGCCCCCAGCTTGCTGTGATCGATCTTCTGCCAGTGCTGCCAGAGTTTGATGAAGACTTCCTGGGTAATGTCCTCGGCGTCTTCCTTGGCGCGCAGGCTGTAGTGGGCAAAAGAGAACACTCTCTGCCGATGCTGGGTTATTGCCTGTTGGTATTGCGCTAGCATTTGATACTAAAGACGGGGGGCCATATAAAAGGTTACAGATTCCAGCTCACGGGCGTTTTCACCGCCAACATCCGTAGAATAGCCGGATTCCGGGGTGTTTCATCTCATAGGACGTCGGTTCACGGGGGCCTGCTGATATAATTTCCCTGTCTCGAGGCCCGGAACACCATGTTCAAACACATCCATTTGCTGCTCTCTGCCTGCCTTCTCCTGTATGGCATGTCGACAGCGGCCGCCGAAAATACGCTCGTTCTGGGGGATGGGCTGAGTGTGCGGGTGCTCTATTTCGAGCCAGAGAATGCCACAGCACCGCCTCCCCTGGCCATCCTGCTTTCCGGGGGCCTCAACAATGAATTCATGGCTCGCGCTCAATTCTGGCTGGGTAAGGAAATGGTTAACCGGGGCTGGGCTATCGTGGTCCCGATGACAGATCAGGGCCGCAACTTCTTCACGGAGCACAGCAGCCTCATAAGTGGCATCGTGGCCCAGCTGCATGAGCGCTACGCCATAAAGAACCAGAAACCCCTGATCATGGGGATATCATCGGGAGGCAGCGCCGCCCTGGCGATTGCCGCCCAGAACCCACGGGATTACCTGGGAGTCATAGCCACCCCCGGGCGACTCCTTGAGGAATACCAGCTTGGGGAACTGGAGGGCTTGCCAATTTTTCTGAGGGTGGGCGAGAAGGATGACTTTCGCTGGAATCGAAAGCTTGCGGAAAGTGAGAGTCTGCTGACAGACAAGGGGGCCAGGGTCGATGCTGCCCTGGTAGCGGGCGCCCACCACATATTCACCCTGAACTGGGATGAGATTGAAAGATGGCTGGAGACGATCCTGCAGTCAGAGCCACGGGGACTCTGACCACAGCACTGCATTGCCTGCGCGCCCGACCAGGGCTCAGCCACTAGAACCGGTCTTCTTCAATCCAGTAGTTGCTGACAATGCCATCCACGAATTCGATGGACAGCGTCTCAACACGCTCTTCCTCAACATCGACCGAAAATACCAGGAACACACCGACTTCCGTGTCTTTCTCGGAACGGTTGCGGTACTTCCAGATTTCGGTGCCATCGGCATAGCTCAGCTTGGTACTGGGATCACCGAAGGAGTTTCGAACGTATTCCTGATCGCTCTGACCCACCTGCATGCGATGTACATCGCCCTCATCCCAGGATGTTTGCAGTGGTCGGGAATCGGAATCCACGGTGACGAGGCAGCCGGTCAGGACTATAGCCATCGCCAGTAATAGAGCCTTTCTTATCATTTCTCGTACCCCGTTATCATTGATTATTACTTGTTGAGAGAATTTCTGGCGGCACCCTTCACATTACCAATAGAGAATCGGTAGCCTCCCATCCACTGCTATAGACGCCAGGGCGCAATAAAGGTTACAGCAGAGTATCCTGCCAGCTTAGAGATCCAGCCTGAATTGAAGCTTAATAACAGTCCTTAACACTTAATGAAGAGAGGTATTTGCAGTATGCTGGCGCCCTCCGCCAAGCAACTGCAAACACAATGACCCGATTCAACGCCCTGTTCCCGCTGTGGGCTTTCCTGCTGGCTATCACTGCCTTTCTGTTCAGCGATGCCTTTTCCCGATTGAGTGAGCTGATCGTGCCGCTGCTCGCCCTAGTGATGTTCTGCATGGGACTCACCCTCGGCAAGGAAGATTTCCTGCGCATCGCCAGGAGCCCCAAACCTGTTCTGGTCGGCGTCCTGCTCCAGTTCCTGCTAATGCCAATACTGGCCCTGACCCTGGCAACGATGCTGCAACTGTCATCCCAATTGACCGCAGGCATGGTGCTGGTGGGAAGTTGCGCAGGTGGTACCGCATCGAACGTGATCAGCTACCTGGCTAAAGGCGACCTGGCACTATCCATCGGCATGACCATTACTTCCACCCTGGTAGGCGTAGTCGCCACCCCCCTGCTGTGTGCGTTCTATCTTTCAGAGGCGATTGCCGTGGATCGACTGGGCATGCTGGTCAGTATCGTACAGATGGTGCTGCTGCCGGTGACACTGGGCACATTGCTCAATCATTTCCTGCCGACTGCCGTCGAACGCGCTCAGCGCTACCTGCCAAGCCTGTCCATCATCGTCATCCTGCTTATTATTGCCATCGTGGTGGCACTCAATCGCGACAGCCTGCTGGCGGTGGGAGGCATGACCATCATCGCGGTAGCCTTGCACAATCTCGGGGGACTGGCCGGCGGTTTCTTCCTGTCACGACTGATGGGTTTCGATATTCGCCAGAGTCACACGATCGCCATCGAAGTGGGCATGCAGAATTCGGGGTTGGGTGTTGCACTGGCGCTGGAGTTTTTCTCTGCCACGGCGGCGCTGCCAGGTGCCATCTTCAGTGTCTGGCATAACATCAGCGGCTCATTGCTTGCATCAGTGTGGGGACGCAAGAGAGATTCGCTTGAATATGTCATCAAGGATGAGCAAGAGTTTAGTACTGAGTGATCCAAATCACACCATCATCCAAACTTTTTCTTGACCACATTCATGATCAGAGTAAAATGCGCGCGTCGAGAGTAACTCTGTTTACAAAAATCAATCCCGAACCAAAAAGTTAAGTAGTAAGACCGATGAACACCTTTACCATTCTATCCACCATGTACACGATTGAGGCCGCCCAAGGTCATCAGTCCTGCGTGCGCGTGGCGAAGAATTGGGCGGCGAACCTGGAGCGATTTTCTGGATAGTAGAAAACTACTAAAAGAATCAAAGAAAAGACCTCTAAGTTCAAACAACTAAAGGTCTTTTTTTTTGCGTTAAATTTTATTTCTACCCACATTGGATGTTGGGTACTGGGGGACTATTGTGTCCGAAAAACTGCAGAGAAACATACAATTGATCTATGGCCTGGCGTTCTTCCAATGCTTCATGGTGATCGTCCCTGTAATCGTGCCGTTCTTTGCATCGAAGGGACTCAGCCTTGCAGAAATTTTTTACCTGCAGGCGGTATTCGCGACCACCATTGTGATCTTCGAGGCACCGTCCGGTTACTTCGCTGACATCTTCGGACGTCGCACAGCGCTTGTGATCGGCAGTGTGATTCACGGCAGCGGCTACTTCATGCTGATATTCGCCGATGAATTCTTCAGCCTGATGATCTTCGAAATCATCCTGGGTGTTGCAGCCAGCCTGTTGTCGGGTGCCGATCTGGCCTTGCTGTACGACACCAGGAAGGCACTCGAAGACGAGGAATCGGACGAGCACAGTTCGGCGATCGCTCATATTGGAGTGACCAAGTGCATCGCCGAGGCCCTGGGTGCGTTACTGGGTGGCGCATTTGCCCTGTATTCGTTCGACCTGATGATCATCGCGCAATCGGTGGCAGCCTGGATGTGCCTGGCTTTCGCGGTCTATATCGTGGAACCGCCCTACCGACGCAGCGAGGAGATTGCCGAGCGAGTTCGCATCATCGAGATTCTGAGGCACCTGCTGCATTCGGATCCGATCCTGCGCCAAATCGTGATTGCGATTCCCCTGTACAGCCTGGCCACGTTCAACACGATCTGGCTGATTCAGCCCTACTGGGAGGCACAGGGACTGTCGCTGGCAGTTTTCGGAGTCCTGTGGTGTGCGCAGAGTCTCACTGCAGCCGCCGCCACGCGCTTTGGTTTCGCCGTTGAAAAACGTTTCGGCGCGATCACGGCACTGACCATTATCGGCCTGCTACCCATCGCCGCCCATTTTGGGATGGCCTGGTTCCAGGGCTGGGCGGGCATCGCCATTGCCCTGCTGCTCTTCGCGGGCCGTGGTCTCAAGCAAGTGATTCTGGTTAACGCCCTGAACCGGCGTGTACCGAGTGAGTTTCGCGCTACAGCGAACTCGATTACCAGCTTTCTGTTCCGACTGTCATTCATTGTCAGCGGTCCGGTGGTTGGTTATGTGGCCCAGCTTAAAGGGCTCGAGGTCACACTGGGTCTACTGGGCGCATGCTATATCGTGGTTTTCGCGGTGGTCATGCTGCCGCTCATTAATTCAGTACGCAGTATTCAGCAGCGCGTTGCTGCATAAGCAGTCCCTCCCCACTGTGGGGGTAATCACTCATCTCTTCTTCCCCCCTCCCTAATGAGTGATTACCCCCAATTTTTTGCCCCACTCCCTGCCTGTCCCCGGACCTGGTTTCAAGCCACTGTGCATCGCCACACCATGGCACGCGCATCACCTGATTTATCGACCTCTGCGACGACCGCCAGGCCTCGCAATTCGTCTATTTCCGCTGCGCATGATTGGTGCTTTTTGGGCCGGCATGATAAAGTTTTCGCGACTTCTGGGCGCCCTGAGCGGTGACTCGCTGGGAATCCAATTAAAAATGAACCAATACGGTGCAAGCCAGCCCAATTCCTGAAGTCGGCCCAAAACAGTGCAGGAGAACAAGCAATGAAACTGATTACCGCAATCATAAAACCCTTCAAGGCAGACGATGTGCGTGAAGCCATATCCGAGTTGGGTGTAAGCGGCATGACCATGACCGAAGTGAAAGGCTTTGGTCGACAGAAAGGCCACACGGAACTCTACCGGGGTGCCGAATACGTCATCGATTTCCTTCCCAAGGCCAAGCTCGAAATCGCCGTGTCCGATGAATTGGCGGAACAGGTAGTCGAAGCCATCTGCAAGGCCGCCGGTACCGGACAGATCGGTGATGGCAAGATATTCGTCACCAACCTCGAGCAAACCATTCGCATTCGCACAGGCGAAACCGGAAACGACGCCCTGTAGAGGAAACCCCATGCCAAGAACAATAAAATTCTCCTCGCTGCTGGCAACACTATTCCTCCTGCTACCATCCATGGCCTCGGCCCAGGATGACCTGAATGGCGCGAATACAGCCTGGATTCTAACTTCCACCGCACTGGTGCTGTTCATGACCCTGCCCGGGCTCTCCCTGTTCTATGCCGGACTGGTACGAACCAAGAACGTGCTGTCGGTGCTAATGCAGTGCTTCTCAATTGCCGTGGCCATCTCGATACTCTGGCTGCTGGTGGGCTACAGCATCGCATTCGGCCCCTCGGAATCTGCCTGGTGGGGTGGCCTGAGCAAGGTGCTCTTCGCCGGGGTCGACATCAACGCCATGTCCGGCGATATACCCGAGACTGTGTTCGCTGCATTCCAGATGACCTTCGCCATCATCACCCCGGCGTTGATCGTGGGTGCCTTCGTTGAGCGCATCAAGTTTTCCGCCATGCTGCTGTTCAGTGTGCTGTGGACCCTGGTCGTATACTTCCCGGTAGCCAACTGGGTCTGGGGTGGCGGCTGGCTGGGCCAGATGGGGCTGATCGATTTCGCCGGGGGCACCGTGGTCCACGTAACCGCCGGTGTGGGTGCACTGGTATTTGCCATCATGTTGGGCCAACGCAAGGACTTCGGTACATCATCTACCCTGCCCCACAACCTGACCATGAGCTTCACCGGCGCCGCCATGCTGTGGGTGGGCTGGTTCGGTTTCAATGCGGGTAGCGCCCTGGCCGCCGATGGCGCCGCGGGCATGGCCCTGTTTGTCACCCACATCTCAGCGGCGGTGGGTGCCTCCACCTGGATGGCCATAGAGTGGATCAAGTATGGAAAACCCAGCGGACTGGGCGCCATCACCGGCATGGTAGCCGGCCTGGCCACCATTACCCCGGCCTCTGGCAGCGTTGGTCCGGCGGGCGCGCTGATTGTGGGCCTCACCGGCGGCGTGGTCTGTTATTTTGCGACGACCTATATGAAACAAACCCTGCGCATCGATGACTCACTGGACGTGTTCCCGGTGCACGGCGTGGGCGGCATTGTCGGTACATTCCTGGCAGGCATTCTGGTGTCCGGCGAGCTGGGAATATTCAGCGGTAACGGCCTGGCCGAGGGCGCGACGATTGGCTCCCAGGTGATGGTGCAGATTACCGGTATCCTCGCTACCGGTGTTTACACCGCGATACTGACCTTCATCCTGTTCAAGTTGGTGGGTGCGATTACCGCCGGCGTCCGGGTGTCCGGCGAAGCCGAGCAACAGGGCCTGGATATCAGTGATCACGATGAGAAAGGCTATTCCATGTAGGCCTGCCCATCCCGAAACGAAAAGGCGAAGACCTGGTCTTCGCCTTTTTTTATGCCTGTGTGCTATTGCCAGGCAAAGGTGTTGTCTGCCGTGGGTCAGGCGTTCTTGCGCAGGGTAGTGATCGCGTAGACAAGTTTCTCGCCATCCAGCGCGCTGAAAGTGGTGGCAATGAGGCAGGTGCTGCGGCCATCGTTGATCAGTTCGCCAAGCAAGTTGAAACGGGGGCCAAGCACCGGCGCGAAGTAGTCAATGCGCATATTCACGGTGGCCGACCAGGGCGATGCAGAGCTGTCTTCGTTCAGCGTGCGACAGGTATAGAGGGATATCATGTCCACATAGGTGCCGGTGAAACCCCCGAACAACTGACCCCGCGGGTTGAGGACCTGGGACGGCAGGTAGGCTTCCACTTCCACCAGGCCTCGCTCCTCCCGCAGTATTTTCCACTCACTGGCTTCTACAAGATCCCCGGCACTATGGCCTGGTCGCATAAATAGCGGACGATCATCCATGGGAGCAATCCGTTGGGAGCCCGGTTCGTCTAACGCGCATCGAGCAATTCATAGATGCGGCGGATCGCTCTAGGGTCAACTCCGGGTCCCCGGATCTGTGCATAGTTGCCAGCATGGTTCGTCATGTCGATGCGCTCTGCGGCCTGCTCCCAGTCGACCCCGTTACCGTGCATGGAAGCAGTCTTGTCCCACAGGTCGCGCAGATAGGCCTGGAAGTTTTCTATTGGCTCTTTGCTTTCCATCACCGGTCCATGGCCCGGCAACCAGTACTCGAAATCGAGGGACTTCAGGCCTTCCAGGGTCTCGGGCCATTCATCGACATGGCCATCCCCCATATAGGAAAGACCCGGCAGCATCATGTCCCCGGTAAAGACCACTCCCTGTTGGGGAAGATAGATCACCACATCGCCGCCGGTATGGGCGCGACCAAAATGCAGTAGCTGAATCTCGCGACTGCCAGTGTCCACCACCTGGAACAGGGTCATCTTGGTTTCCAGCGTGATGTTGGGAGGCGTGGGACGTACTTCAGGTATGGCGCTCAAATAATCTCGCTGCACGCGCAGGCGTTCCTGCAGCTGAGCACGTCGGGCAGGATCAGTTTCGGCGGCAAGCTGACTTTCCAGATTCGCCACGGTCTGGGGCACCGGGTCAGAGAAACTTCGGAAGGTTCTTTCTTCCAGCACATTGCCCGCCTCGCCATTGAGCTTGGTGCGGGTGAACTCGTGCCCGATGATCTCGATGCCTTCCGGAAACGCCTGGTTACCATGGGCATGATCGAAATGGTAATGACTGTTTACCAGGTAGCGTACCGGTTTGTCCGTTATAGCCGGAATCGAATCCAGCAGGGATCTCGCGGCTGCTGGAGTCACATGGGAGTCAACGACCAGCGTGTCGAAGCTGCCCACCAGCACCATGGCGTTGCTCATCGTATACACCGAGCCTGAGCCCGTAGCCAACCAGACACCCTCCGTGACTTCCACGAAGCGATGGCTGTCTGTCTCCACCACATTTTGCGCGTGGACCGATTGGCCCAGGCCAGCTGACACGATTGTCAGCAAGAAGGAGAGTCGCCGGAAAAATTGCAGTCTATTCATCACTAGTTCCTGTTCGGGTGTCCGTGTGGGCAGTCGATGGGCAGGGTTTGCATGGATGACCCTGCATGGCCGCCTGTTCATAGCAGCGCAAGAGTATCACAGCTCCTGAAGGTCATTGAGCACTTGTGTGCAGATCCAACTGCATTTGGTGAATTCAACCAAAAGCGTTGGCGGTATTGGCCAACACGGCCAGGCGATTCTGCCGAATAGATTCCTAACTCATTGTATTTTAAGAAAAATACAAATTGGCATTCTATTTGCTCCTACAAGGCTAGTAGTGAATAACAACAGTCTTCATCTGGGGAACGGAATATGAAAGCGTATAGTCATTCCTTTCGATTAAGCATGGCCACAGTGCTGGCCACGCTGCTGGGCAGTTATGTGTTTGCCAGCGAGGCCCATGCCGGTGATCTGCGAGAGATCAGCCGGGTGAATCAGGGCATCAGCATTGAAGGTGCCGAACGGGTCGGAGACGTATCCTCGGTTAATGGCGGCATCCGCATTGCCGATGGCGCCAGCGCCTTCGAGGTATCCACCATCAACGGCAGCATCACGCTTGGGGATGGGGTGCAGGTTAGCAGCGCGCAGACGGTGAATGGGCGCATTCGGGTCGGTTCCGACGTGACGGTGCAGGGTTCACTGGAGACAGTAAACGGCAGCATCCGAACAGGCAGTGGAACCCATGTTGAAAAAGCCATCGAAACCGTGAATGGCAGCATCAGTGTCCGCAATACCCAGGTCGGGGAAGACATTGAGACCGCCAATGGGAATATCGAGCTCCTGAATGGCAGCGTAGTAGCGGGAGACCTTATCGTGCGCGGCAAGCACCAGTGGTGGGACCGTCTCTTCGATTTCAGCCGCAAGCGACCCGACATCACGATTGATGGCGATTCCAGGGTGTTGGGTGATATCCACCTGTACCAGGAGGTCGATCTTCACATTTCCGGCGACGCGGTGGTCGGCGAGATCATCGAACATTTCTAGGCAGTATTGCCCCAGGCTGCCGCGGCAGTGCATCGGAATAGTGAGCCGCTGTCCCGATCGCAGCAGCGGCCCGGACGCGGCAGCCAGTACCCTCAGCCGGCAGCCAACAACTGCAAGCCCTCGTTCAGATACGCATTGGCCGACTCGACATCGCCCAGCTGATAGAAGCCGAGGAACAGGGCGAGCGCACGCGCGGCACTTCGCGGCAGGGTCATCACGTCATTGATGCTCGCCGCTACCGCCTCGGTATCGTTTGCTGCAGTGCGCGCAACGATCTTCACCAGCGCCGCAGGAGCATGCTGCACTGATCCGGGCGCAGCCTGAAGCTCCCCCAGTATTGCCTCCGCCTGCTCCGGCGCAAAGCTGCGCAAGTGATGTGTGGCGAGCAGCAACTGGTCGGGCTCGGTAGCCACGGCACTGCCCTGCAGGCATGCCAACTCATGCGTATCCAGCCCCGCGAAGACGTCTACTGAGCCCGCGATACAATCACTCTGCCCCGCCAGCTGCTGCAAGGCGGCTTGCAACACCTTCGCCTCAACACCGCGCACCAAAACCACGTAGGCGATCGGATTGTCGGGGGTCGCCTGAATCGCCCTGCTGGCAGTGGTGATATCGTCTCGCCAGCTGCCTGCGTAGCTGAAGGTCAGCAGGCCACAGGCAAACGCCAGTGCGACGGCGATACCCGGCAGATTCTGCTTGAATTCCACCTGGGAGGACAAACGATCCACGCCCCAAGCGAGCGCCATCAAGATGCCGCTGAGCGGCAGGTAGGTGTATCTGTCGGCGACGAACTGCCCTCCTACCTTAACCAGACCGATGCCTGGCAGTAGCGCGATGACATACCACCACCAGGCCGTGAACAGACAGGGAATGCGCCGGGCTAAAACGATGGATGCGGTGGAGAGTAGCAGCAGTAGCGCCGCACTGAACCAGAACATCAAGCTGGGACTGAGCTCCGGCATCGGATAGTAGAAAGCCAGGTTCAGGGGAAGAATGAACTGCTTCAGGTATTCCACATACGCCAATGTGACAATAAGCAGGCGCTCTCCCAGGGAATAGTCCACCGCGACATCCATGGCAGTGGTATGGGACAGCAGCGCCATCACACAGGCGAAAGCCGAGAAGACGATGAAAGGTGATTTCTCGAGCACGTAGACGCCTATCGCACGTCCATCTTTGAGGTCCGGCCAGCGATTCAGCGGCCAGTAGTCAATCAGGATCAACAACACCGGAAATGACACTGCCATGGGCTTGGCCATCAGCGCGGCGGCAAAGGCTGCCACGGAGGCCAGGTAGAACCTGGCTTGTCCATCCTGCTTGTAGGAGACATAGGCATGGGACGCGAGCATCAGGAAGCAGTAACTCAAGACTTCCTTGCGCTGCGAAATCCAGGCCACAGACTCGACATGCAGGGGGTGAATTGCAAATACCAGCGCGGCGATGAAAGCCGCGTCAGCAGAAAAGAATCGTTTCAGGAGATAAAAGAACAGCAGGCTATTCGCCAGGTGCAACAGCAGGTTTACCGCATGCATGGGCTCAGCAGCTACGCCGAACAGTTCCACGTCCAACATATAGGACAACCAGGTCAAGGGATGCCAGTTGCTGACCTCGATGGACTGCAGCGCCCACGCGATGTTTTCAATGGAGAGGCCTTGCCTGACGTGTTCGTTCTGGAACACATAGGCATTGTCATCGATGTGGGTGAAGCTACCCTGCAGGACCGGCGAGAAGCACGCCGCTGTGATGAGCAGCAGAAGCACTGGGCGCAGGGCATTGTTTGCAGAAATAGTCACAGCGTCTCATCGTAATCGGGATGCGCGCATAAATCGTCGCTGGCACCGCAGTGCACGCCCGTTCTGTTCGCGCTATTGCAGCGCGCGTGCTAGCTCGCCTGTTTATCAGCTCCACTCTTCATAGGCATACATGAAGCTGTAACCGTATTCCTGTGCCCGGGTAGCAGCAATCACACCCGATGGCACGAGTTGCCCGTTGGGAATCAGGTTCGCCACGAGTTCGGCATAGACCTCATCGCTCGCGCGGTTCTGCGCGCGGGCGATCATCCCGGCCATGCCCTGGGTTGAGAGATTGCAGACCGCGAAGTGCACACCACGACCACTCATGTTGGCGAGGCTGTTGCCGCGGTTACCGTAAGTGCGTTCGCCCGTGAGGGGATTAACGGTAACGGATTCACCACTGGGGTTGCTCACGCCCGTGCGACCGACAAACACGTCATGGTATTTTGCCCACATGGCGTCATTGAAGCCGTAGGGTGCAGAGGCATGGCGGAAGCAAACGATCATGCCGTAATCCTCATCACTGCCACCGTATCCCTGGGCGTGTGAATTCAGGATATTGGCCGCAAAGTTTACCGCGGCGATGCCGCCCGGCCCGGTAGACGAGTCAACGAAAGCCCTGTGCCTGCCGCCGAGCGAATCCATCCAGCTATCCAGCGCATGGCGCTCAGGCGTGAATCCCGAGGGGCTTTGCCCGGCCTGGGCTGCCGCATTGCTGGCGGCAGCAATTGAGGCGCCAGCCACGGCCAATCCAGCTCCGGTGAGAAATCTCCGCCGTCTCATGTCCTGGCCCTGGATCAGGTTTTTATCGTTGTTATCGCTCATTGTAGGTTGCTCCCGCCAGCTTGAATTGGGTGATAACAGTATAGCGAAGAGCCCGCTCTGGCAACTCTCACTCCCCGGCTGTTCAAGCCCGTCAATCTACGGTATTTTGCATGGGGATACACCCCCTATTGTGAGAATTGCTATGAGCAGATTCCTGCTGGTGTTCTGTGCCTGCCTGGCCAGTACCCCCCTATTCGCCCAACTCGAAGCAGCCCGGGGCGCCGCAGTCGCCTATGGACACCACCACATCAATACCACAAACCTGGACCAGCAACGACGATTCTGGGTTGAAGGCCTGGGCGGTAGAGTCGCCGAGATCGGCAGCGCCCGCCGTGAAGTGATTGCCTTTCCCAATGTCCTGGTGCTGTTCTCGGAGCGGGAGCACAGCGGCGGCACCCGTGATTCAGTGGTGAATCATGTGGGTTTCGAGACCCGGGACATCGAGGCGGATGTCGCCCGTCTGGTCGAACTCGGCTACACCATGATCTCACGGGAAGAACTGCCCGCCGTCTATGAAGTCACCGGGGGTATCGCGCGCCGACCCGGGGGCAACACCATCGCCTACGTGCTGGGCCCGGATGACCTCAAAGTCGAACTGATAGAAAACTCATCTATTGGACACCCGATACAGATGCACCATATCCATTGGGCCCATCCTGAAGGCGAAGCCATGCAACAATGGTATCTGGAACACTTCGGCGGTATTGCAGGCACCCGCATCGGCCAACCTGCCATCGACCTGCCCGGTGTGAATCTCACTTACGGACCTGGCGCTGCGGATGTGGCCGCCACCCAGGGACGCGCACTTGACCATATAGGGTTTGAAGTGAGCAACCTGGAGGCCTTCGTGGCCGAGTTGGAGAGCAAGGGAGTAACCATGGATCGAGGCTACACCGAAGTTGCCTCACTGGGCATCGCCATCGCCTTCCTGACCGACCCATGGGGCACCTATATTGAATTGACCGAAGGCTTGGACAGCGAACTCTAGGCAGTTCGGCTACCAGTTAGCAAGAAGAAAACAGTAATACTGCAGCAGGTTTAGATAGCTGCGCCAGTTTCATTGATCCATCTCAATTCGTTTCTGATCGTGCGATGTTACAAGTAACAGTAATCCAACCACCCAACACACAGTGGAGGCACCATGAGCAGCCGAAAAAACTATGAAGCGAAGGTCAGAGCCAAGATGGCGGAATTGGAAGCAGAAGTTGAGCGACTGCAATTGCACATAAAACAGACTGAAGAAGAACTGCTGCCAGAGCACCACGAAAAAATGGACGAGATCAAGGAATTGGCAAGCAAGGCAAGAGGCAAATTAGCCGAACTCGCAGAGGCGAGCGAAGATTCCTGGGAGCACCTGCAGGAAGGGCTGGAACACTACTGGAAGTCTCTGGGCAATGAACTGAAAGCCTTCGAGAAGATTTAAGTGAAGAGGCAGGGATGCTGATCGTTAATCGAAATACAAGGAGCCAATCCCCGCTTTTCAGTCCGAGGTAGCTTTCTTCGGAGAACCACATGACTCCTTGCGAAGATGCCGACGGGCAACGATCCCGCAGCGAGCCGACTATTACCCATGCACCTGGAACGAGGTAGTTGACCGAGGGGTGACCGGGTGTTGACCGGCCTGGTGACCAGACAGCAAAACCCCTGTGCTGTGTTGAAAACCCACTCAAAATCAGAGACATAAAAAAAGCGGGCTGTGCCCGCTTTTTTTTCGATCTGTCAGTGCAGAGGCATCATTCCTCGCGCTGGTAGTGCCCCATCAGCATACCCGTGGCCAGCACGTGACCCTCGATGGTGGCCAGCAGTTCATCCTTGCCCAGACCCGGCTCGAGATCCAGTTCATCATCCAGGGCATAAACGCGGAAGTGGTAGGCGTGCAGACGACCATTGGCCGGTGGGCGCGGGCCAAAATAGCCCGGGCGACGCAGTCCGTTGAGGCCATTGATCATACCTTCCAGGCCAGCTTCGGTGACCTCAGACTCCTTGCTCATATTGGCAGGCAGGCCGGAAGCCGATGCCGGAATATTGTAGGCAACCCAGTGCACGAACGGCGTTTCCATCATGCCGGCTTCCACCACAACAGGGTCGTCACAGATCAGGGCGAGTTGTTCAGTGCCCGCAGGCAGGTTCGACCAACTGAGATCGATGGAAATGTTCTCTCCATAGGCCGAATTGGCTTCAGGCACCGTGCCATGGTGTGCAAAGGCCGAGCTGCTTACGGTTATTGTTTCGGGAATGTCCTGGGCCATGGCCTGGTTCATACCCAGCAAGGTCATGATCATGACCGATTTCACAAGTAGGGATTTCATGAATTCTCCTCGTATCAAAGTTGACTGACTATTTTTTGAGAGCAAGCTCTACTGTCTCGGCTTTTTCCCGGAGCAGGTATTTTTGCACCTTGCCCGTTGAAGTCTTGTCGATGGGACCGAACACCACCTTCTTGGGAATCTTGAACCCGGCCAATTCTTCACGGCAATAGGCTATCAGTTCTTCGGCTGTCATTTCCTGCCCAGACTTCAGACAGACGAATGCACAGGGCACTTCACCCCATTTCTCGTCAGAACTGGCCACCACCGCCGCCTCCAGTATCTTCGGATGCTTGAACAGGACAGACTCCACCTCAAGGGATGAGATGTTTTCGCCCCCGGAGATGATGATGTCCTTGGAGCGATCCTTGATCTGGGCGTAGCCATCTTCATGCCAGACGGCCAGATCACCAGAATGGAACCAGCCACCGGCGAAGGATTCCTGGGTGGTCTTCGGGTTCTTCAGATATCCCTTCATGACGAGATTGCCACGCATGAATATCTCACCCATGGTCTTGCCATCCCTGGGCACCGGCTCCAGGGTCTCGGGGTCGGCCACCATCATCTCGTCCTGCATCGGTGCACGCACACCCTGCCTGGCCAGCATCTCGGCTCGGTCCTCAACGCTTAATTCATTCCATGCTGCTTGCGGGGCACAGCTGATACAGGGTCCATAGGTTTCGGTCAGGCCATAGACATGGGTGACCCCGATGCCCATATTCTCCATGCCGGCGATCACCGCCGCCGGCGGCGCGGCGCCTGCCGTCATTGCCTTGACCTCGTGCTCTATGCCTTCCTTTAACTCATCCGCTGCATTGATGAGGGTATTGAGTACCACTGGCGCGCCGCAGAAATGGGTCACCCGGTGTTGCTTGATCGCATCGAAGATCGCCGCGTCCCTGACATGTCGCAGGCAGACGCTGGTGCCAGTGACGGCGGCCAGGCTCCAGGGCCAGCACCAACCGTTGCAATGAAACATGGGCAGGGTCCACAGGTACACCGGATGGGACACCATGTCCCAGCTCATTACATTGGAGATTGCATTCAAGTAGGCACCACGGTGATGGAACACTACCCCCTTGGGATTGCCGGTGGTACCGGAGGTGTAATTGAGACTGATTGCCTGCCACTCATCATCGATCTGGAAACAGCGGTAGTCCGGATCACCTTCCTGCAGCACCGCTTCGTAATTCTTTTCGCCGAGCAATTCTCCGCCTTCGAAGTAAGGATCATCGATGTCGATCACGATAGGCTTGTTCGCCACCAGTTCCAGCGCAGCTTTTATGGTGTCGCTGTATTCACGGTCCGTGAACAGCACTTTGGTTTCTGCATGATCGAGAATAAAGGCAATCGCCTTGGCATCGAGGCGCACATTGAGGGCATTGAGCACGGCGCCGATCATGGGAACACCGAAATGCGCCTCGAAGGTTTCCGGCGTATTGGCGCCCATAAAAGACACTGTATCCCCTTCTCCGATGCCCATGCGTGCCAGCGCCGAGCCCAGCAGACAACAACGCTTGTAGGTTTCTGACCAGGTATATCGTGTATCTCCGTGAATTACGGAAACATGGTCGGGATAGACACTGGCTGCACGTTCAATAAACGTCAGTGGGGTCAGTGCGGCGAAGTTCGCCCTGTTCTTGTCCAGGTCCTGTTGGTAGATATTAGTGCTGGCCATGTGCTCAAGCTATCCTTCTTTTATAGTTTTTGTCTTTTACCTTATCGCTATCTTGACGCCATCTTGACGCTACCTTATCGCCACCGTGTCGCATTCAGCTATGCTGCCTATTCATGCGCTACTGGAACTACCTAGACAAAATCCATGTCACCGGCCGTGAGCCACCAGGCACCGTAGAGAATGCCGGCACTGGGTCCCGGATTCCAGCTGTTACAGGGTATCTCAATACCCAATTCTTGCACAGTCACATCGGGGAGCTGCAGACGCTTCTGCCACTCGCGGGTGAGCCAGAATTTAAGTCGCCCGACATCGGACTGCTCGCCCACGAAACGGTTAATTGCCGCAAGCATGGCCGGCATAGCATCTGTCGCGCAGACCAGGTCCATCAAGAGTTGATCCTGCTCGTGGGGTTTGAGCACGAAGAATGCCCTGGCGGCGCCTGTGGACTTGTCCCGGAGAAAGTACTGCCGATAGTGCCCGCGGCGGGCAAAGGGATGATCAAAGTATCGATAATCAATATAAGTGGAATGACGCACACCGATGATGGCTTCGCCATAGCGCAGCCGCATGGCTTCCCAGAGGCAGTCTATCTCATCCCGATGGTCTTGCCCGGAGATGTCAGCGCTCGCGACGAAATGGGCTGACTCTTCCCCACCCGCAGCAGGGAACTGTATCTCGACGAAGTCGTCCGTCTTCTCATACAGCCCCAGTCGCAGCGCGATATTCATGGCTTTCTGGTTGGGAAAGCCAAAGCCCAGCAGGTGGTTCACCGTATTGCCGATTTCCCGCTCCAGAAAAGTGGCAGCCGTCTTGAAGAACAGGCTGTTACGACCATACTGTCGACGCACCTCTGGCAACACCATAACATCGCAGGGCTGTATCGCCCAGGTCGAGTCGCCAAAGTATTCGATCTGCCGCGGTGCACCACCGTAATGGGAAACGATGGCAGCACCGGGTTCGGCCCGCGCGACCACGCAGACGCCCTCGCCAAGTGTGTACTTCCAGTGCCACAGCTCCGGGTCGAACTTCACGCCAAAGCTTGCCTCAAACAGGGACGCAATCTCCGTCGGCTGGAAAGAAGCGATGTCACCATACTCGGCATGGGCATATTCGCCCGGTGGGTCGCCGAGCTTTTGCAGCACAAAGAGCCGGAAACAGCGCCTGCCTGACTTGAACTCGGCGGCGATGGCTTGCAGTTCTCCCAGCAAGGCCGCCACATGCTCCGTTGTTATGCCCAGTGCAGAAGCGATCTCCGACAATCGGGACGAGGCGATCCCATACAGGCGCTCAACACAATCCAGGGCGTTGGCCGAATAGTCCTGCTCTTCCAGCAGACAATAGCCGAGGCGCTCCGACAGCTGACGCAGTGAACTCAGGTTTGCCAGGGGCGAACGCGCGATTTGGGAATCATCGTCGAGGTTTTCCCCGAACAGGAACAGAAACCCCTCGTCCTTTAATACGGTTCGAACGCGAGTGAGCAGGGAGAGTTGATCGAGATAGTTGATCGAACCCTCCAGCAGCAGCCCATCCAATTGCGCCGTGCCGTCAACTGGAAAGCCGGTCGCAGACAGACTGGTGTCTGACCCAGGATCACTCTCGGGCAAATCGGGTAACAGGGTATCCGGATGACTCCAGCTCACGGTCCTGCCGGCAGCAGACAGGCCCTGTTGCATCCTGCCCAGGCTGGCCCCTCGCAGATGCAGGCTGCCCCCTTCCGCTATTCGCTCCAGGATCCGCTCCTGTATTTCCTGCAGGAAACTCAATTGTCTCTCGACGAGTCTGTCGCTCTCCCCCAACCCGTAGCAAAGCGCAGGGCATTCGCCATATTCGGCTCGCAGCGCAGCGGCAATCAGGGGCAGGAGATCAGTTTGGGGTTCAGCGTATTTATGAGACAAGATCAGAGTAGAATGCTGGCTAAAGGCGTTGCAATATAACCCGCAGGGTAGGCTTTGCAAAGTGGCTGCCCGGACTGATCTGATTGCCCGCTTGGGATAGAATGGCGTGATGCAGAATAAATCCAGAATACAGAAACTCATGGAGGCCCTGGTCCCTGACGGAATGGACCAGAGCGCCCTGGCGAAACAGGGCCTGCAGCGTATATTGCTGCTGCGGGCCTTCGTTGCCGCTCTCGGCGCAATCGGTCTGGTGGTCTTCCAGAGCTTCGCCGATCTCAGCATCTCTCTGCGGCTGGTGCTGTCGCTTATTGCCGCCGTGGTTCTCTCCATAGCCTTTGGCTACTGGCGTCTGCAGCATGCTTCCGTGATTCGGGACCGGGAAGTATTTCTGCATCTGCTGATCGATGTCGGCATTCTGTTCGTGCTGCTGCTTAACACCGGTGGCGCGAGCAATCCACTTATCTCCTACATGCTCGTTCTGCTGGCAGTGACCGCCACCTTGCTGTCCAGAAATTATGCCTATGCGCTGGCCGGGGCCGGCATCCTCATGTACACCTATTTTCTCCTGCGGGACCTGGGTGTCGATCACAGCAGCGGCATGAGCATGGACCAGAACTCCATCTTCGAATTGCACCTGGTGGGCATGTGGGTAATCTTCCTGGTGAGCGCAATCCTCATAAGCGTATTCCTCACCCGCATGGCGAGCGCGATTCGCGAACGGGAACTCAACCTGGCCAAGGCGCGTGAAAGCGAGATGCGCAACGAACAATTAGTGGCAATTGGCACCCTCGCTGCCGGCACCGCACATGCCCTTGGTACACCCCTGTCGACGATGGCAGTACTGCTGACCGAGCTGGACAAGCTGGACGAAGAAGGCCTGCGTCAGGCTAACATCAAGGAAGACATCAGCATCCTCAAGCAGCAGGTGACACGCTGCAAGGATTCCATCAATCAGTTGATCCGTTACTACCAGAAGGATAATCCCGCAGAGCTGGAGTACATCCGTTTATCTGACTTCGTCTCGGATATTCAGGATTACATTACCAACATCCACCCGTCCGCCTCGGTAAGTTTTACCGTGGACGCCGAGCACGACCCGGTAATTGCCGCCGAACTCAGCGTCAAGCATGCCGTGATCAATATCATTGAGAATGGCATCAAGGCCGCCACCCAGCGTGTGGAAGTCAGGTTCCGGGTCAGCGACAGGGAAGCCGAATTCGTGGAAATCTCAATCAACGATGACGGGCCGGGTATCCCCGCCAAGGTCATGGAAAACATGGGTGAACCCTTTATTTCCACTCGAAAGGACAGCATGGGACTGGGAATCTTCCTGGCGAACGCCGCGGTTCAGCGACTGGGTGGAACGATCGAGATGTTTAACCTGAAACTGGGGGGCGCATTGACCCTCATTCGCCTGCCACTTCCCGAATCTTCACAGGTACCCAGCCCATGAACGTCCCCCGTACCCAGACACTACTGCTGGTGGAAGACGATGAAGTGTTCTCGCGCGTCATGGTACGCGCCCTGCAGCAGCGCAACTACACTGTCGTGCAAGCCAGCTCGAAAGTCGAGGCTGAGGCGGAGATAGCGGCACAGCCGCTGGATCTTGCCATTCTCGATTTGAACCTGGGGGGTGAAACGTCGCTGGACCTGATCAAGCCACTACTGGCAGCTAATCCTGGCATGCGAATCCTGGTGCTCACCGGTTATGCCAGTATTGCGACAGCCGTAGAAGCCATCAAACTCGGCGCCCACAACTACCTGGCAAAGCCGGCCGATGCCGACGAGATCCTGGCCGCCCTGCTGCCTGAAGAATCCACACCACACTCACCAATAGGCGACGCGAACAAGATGGAGCCCATGTCGGTCAGACGCCTGGAATGGGAACATATCCAGAAGGTGTTAAAGGAAAACGATGGCAATATCTCCGCCACCGCACGCCAACTGAAGATGCATCGCCGCACCCTGCAACGCAAACTGCAGAAGAAACCTGTAGCCAGGTAAGTTCACCCTGCCCGTCCCCGCCACAACAGGCTGCCTGAGCCCTGGCTAACGCCTGGTCAGTGGCGCCATGGCAAGGTGACGACCACCATCCACGATCAGGGTTTCACCGGTAACGACCTGTGAACCTATGACGAAATGCAGGATGGCATCGGCAACAGTCTCGGGAGTGGCAGTACGTTTCAGCGGCGCATTCTCGCGATTGAATTCCATCAACTTCTGGTAGCGTTCTTCACCGAAACCATCACGCAGCCAGTCGCCCTCGATAAAGCCCGGGCAGACAGCATTGATGCGCATGGCTGGCCCCAGCGCCCTGGCCAGGGACAGGGTCATGGTAACCATTGCCCCCTTGGAGGCCGCATAGGCAATACAACTGCCAATGCCGGTGATTCCCGCAGTGGACGCGACATTCACCACAGCACCACCAGACGCCTGCGATTGCATCTGCTTCGTTACCGCGCGCGTCATCTGGTAGGCACCGATAACATTGACGTCATAGATGCGGCGAAAATCGTCTTTGTCCAATCCATCCAGGTTCGCGTGATCGACGAACTTCGTGGTGCCAGCATTGTTCACCAGGACATCGATACGACCCCACTTCGCGATTGCCGCCTCGGCCATGGCGATGCAATCGCTGTCGTCTGCCACATTGCCCTGGTGGATAATCGTCTCGACCCCCGCCGCCTCGCACTCATCGGCCACGGCCCGGGCACCCGCCTCGTTGGAATTGTAGTTGATGAGCACATGGCAAGCCTGGCTCGCCAGGAGGCGGGCTGTGGCTGCCCCAACCCCGCTGCTGGACCCGGTGACTATGGCTACATGACTGGTCAAATCTTTCACGAACGTTCCCCGCTTTGATGGCCTTGTGAATGGCGTTATTGTTGATGGCGAAAGCTAGCACAGTTCGGACAGAATTCCTGCCCCGCCCAATACCGCCAGATGCCCGGATCATGGGGTGAAGCGAGCACTGCTTGACGTATTCATCGCTTGCAACCAGATTTCGTTCCGTTACAATACGTAACACTTCCGGGAGGGTGGATCTACCCTTCCCTGCAAAGCCCCAGGATGTAGGGCTAATCTCAATAACAGGGACGAGCAACTCAAGCGCGAATAAAACAATCCGGGTACGGAAACGGGCGTGGTACGCCTGTTTGTCATTGGCGTATCCTATAATTTCAGGGTTTGAGCCCTGCTCTGAGAATGGCTGGAGGCCAAAGTGAAAAAGCAGCAACTCGTCGCAATTGCCATATTCGCCGCCGTGGCGGTATGGATGCTCATTCCCCGACCCGGATCCAGTACGGCTGAAGAGCCTGAGACGCCCGTTGCCCGGATAGAGGCAGTATCCCCCGGTCAGGCCGCGAGTGAAGATCCGGCCGTGATGACCGTGCGCGCCGAGCGTATTCAGCCTGAATCCTATGTCGAACGACTCACCGTACGTGGTCGCACCCAGGCGTTTCGTCATGTCGAGGTGCGAGCCGAGCAGGCCGGTCGTATCGTCAACAATCCAGTACCCCGTGGAACCCGGGTCCGGGCTGGCGAAGTACTTTGCGAAATCGCAATCGATGACCGTGAGGCCAACCTCAATGAGGCGGTCGCCCGTCGAGAACAGGCGCAATTTGAATTCGACGCAGCCGTGGACCTGCAGCGCCGGGATCTGCAATCCGATGTCGCGGTCGCCCAGTTCAAGGCCGCACTGGAGTCTGCACAGGCCGCCGTCACCCGCGCCGAGATCGCGCTGAATAATACCCGCATCGTCGCCCCATTCGATGGCGTCGTCGAGACCCGAACGGTGGAGATGGGCGATCTGTTAAATGTGGGCTCTGTCTGCGCCTCGATTCTGGATGACAGCCCCATGCTGCTGGTGGGGCTCGTTCCCGAGCAGGCCGTAAGCCGCATTCAAACCGGTTCCCGTGCCATCGGCCAGGTGCTCAATGGCCAGCGGGTCAATGGGACAGTGACTTATCTGGCTACCGCCGCCGATCCGATCTCGCGCAGCTATCGTATAGAGGTTGAAGTGGACGCGGGCCAGCCAGCGCTGCGTGATGGCATCACCACGGAAATCCTCGTCGATGCGTCGGAAATCATGGCGCACCGTATTCCGTCGTCCGCACTGACCCTGGATGACAATGGTGGAATCGGTGTGAAACTGCTGGATGAGAACAATGAAGTCTACTTCCGTAATGTCGAAATCGTTGGCGATGACACCAACCAGCTTAATCCCGGCATCTGGGTTACCGGTCTTAACGGTAACGTGGTGCTGATTACCCTGGGACAGGAAATCGTATTCCCCGGCCAGATCGTGCAGGCCAACTTCGACTGGGACTAACACACAGGGAACTGCTTCATCATGCTCGGATACATAGATTCTGCAATCAGCCGATCGCGAACCACCCTCAGCATCTTCGTCGTGACCCTGCTCGCCGGACTGGCCGCCTACCGTGCCATCCCAGTCGAGATGTTCCCGGATGTTCAGGTACCCCTGGTGGTTACCACGATCATCCACGAAGGCATCTCGCCGGAAGACGCCGAACGCCTGCTGGCCAAGCCCGTGGAACTGGAACTGAAGACTGTCGATGGCCTGACTGAAGTCAGTTCATTCTCGAGTGAAAACGCGGCGACTATCCTGACTGAATTCGATATCAGCTTTGATTCGGCTTCAGCCCTGGCGGAAATCAGGGAGGCGGTGAACCGCGCCAAGGCCCGTTTCCCCCAGTCCACCGAGGAGCCTATTATTCAGGAGGTCTCGGCCGTCTCCATGCCCATCGTGCAGATTGCGATCGGTGGCGAGGGCGTGCCTGAGCGGACCCTGCTGCGGGTGGCGGAAAACCTGCAGCGAGAAATCGAATTGCTACCCGATATCCTGGAAGCGCCCATGGTAGGCAACCGGGAGGAACTGCTGGAAGCTGTCATCAATCCGTCGAAACTGGAAACCTACGGCATTCCGAACAGCGCCATCGTCCAGGCCGTTACCAGCAACAATCGATTGATTGCGGCCGGACAGGTCGATACCGGACAGGGCAGCTTCTCCGTGAAGGTACCCGGTCTCATAGAAGAGGCCAACGATCTTTTCAACCTGCCCCTGGCATCAACCGAAATGGGCGTCCTGACCGTGTCGGACCTTGCCGACGTGCGTCGTACATTCAAGGATGCCACTCGCTACTCCTACTCGAACCATACCCAGACCATTTCCCTGAACGTGATGAAGCGCAAGGGCGCCAACCTGATTCAGGCGATGGAAGGCATTGACGCGCTGGTACAGGAAATACGCCCCTCCCTGCCACCTGCCGTCACCCTGTCCTATATCAACAATACGATTCCACTGACCCTGGAACAGAATGCTGGCCTCTCAGGTAATATGGCCACGGCCATGGCTCTGGTACTGGTGGTCGTTATCGCGGCGGTGGGTGTACGTTCCGGCCTGCTGGTAACCATGGCCGTGCCCTTCTCGTTCTTTTTCGCCTTCATCATCATCAACATGCTGGATTTCACCTATAACTTCATGGTGATCTTCGGCCTCTTGCTGGGCCTCGGCATGTTGATCGATGGCGCCATCGTGATGGTGGAATTTGCCGACCGCAAGATGGCGGAAGGCCTCGACAGCCGGGAAGCCTACAAGGCGGCCGTGCGTCGCATGTTCTGGCCTATCACGGCATCCACGGCAACCACACTCGCCGCATTCCTGCCCATCATGTTCTGGCCCGGCGTATCCGGACAGTTCATGAGCTATCTGCCGATTACGGTATTCGCCGTTCTGGTCGGCTCGCTGTTCTATGCGCTGCTGTTCGCGCCCGCGATAGGCGCCCTGATTGGCACGTCCAGCGAGGCTGACAAGCAACACTTGCTCGAGCTGGAAGAAGGCGATCCGGCCAAGGTACACGGGGTCACCGGGCTCTATGCACGCATACTCGCCTTTGCCGTGCGCATTCCTGGCACTGTACTCACGGCAACCCTGGTGGTCATGATCGGCGTGGTCATAGCCTACATGCGCTGGGGCGCTGGCTTCGAATTCTTCGTATCCTCCGAGCCTCTGCAGACCCAGGTTCAGATCTTTGCCCGCGGCAATTATTCGCCGGCCGAGCTACGCAATATCATGCTGGATGCAGAACGTCGCATCCAGGAAGTGGGCTACTACGACGGTATCGTGACCCAGTCCGGCGCCGGCCAACAGATGGGTGGCGGACAAGCCGCCGCTCCCGATCTGATCGGTACCATCTTCATCGAATTGACGGATCGACGCACCCGCGAGACCAATGGCTTCGAAATCGAGGCCATGTACCGTGAGGCCCTATCGAAGATTCCGGGAGTCCGCTCCGAGATAGTCTCCATAGAACAGGGCCCGCCGGTGGGCAAGGAAATCCAGGTTGAGCTGTCCGGCGACAACCTGGAACTGCTGTACAGCGAGGCGGATCGCATTCGCAACTTCATGGAAACGCAGATGACCGGCCTGATCGATATCGACGACACCACGCCGGTGCCCGCGATCGAATGGGAGATCAATGTGGATCGTGCCCGCGCGGCCATGCTGGGTGCCAATATGGCGGAAATCGGTACGGCCATTCAGTTAATGACCAATGGAGTCTTCATGGGCGACTACCGTCCCAACGACAGTGAAGAAGAAGTCGATATTCGGGTTCGTTACCCGGTCGAGTACCGTGGCCTGCACCAGATGGACGATATTCGCATCAGTACCGCCAACGGCCCGGTACCCCTGAGTAGTTTCGTCACCCGTGAACCACGACAGAAGGTGACCGAGATTCAACGAGTCGACGGTAACCGGGTTGTGTACATACGCGCCAATCCGGCACCAGGCGTGCTGGCCGCCAACAAGCTGCAGGAAGTCGCCGCCTATTTGGAGGAGAATCCAACTGTTCCTGGCGTGTTCTACCAGTTCCGCGGTGCCAATGAGGAGCAGGCCGACAGTGCCGCCTTCCTGGTGCAGGCCTTCGCCCTGTCCATGGCCCTGATGGCGATCCTTCTGGTAACCCAGTTCAATAGCTACTATCAGGCCCTGCTGATTCTCTCCTCGGTCCTGATGTCTACCGTAGGTGTATTGTTAGGATTACTGACAACGGGAATGCCATTCAGCGTGATGCTGACCGGCATCGGTATCGTCGCCCTGGCGGGTATTATCGTGAACAACAATATCGTGTTGATCGATACCTTCAACGTGTTGCGCGACGAGCACCCGGATTGGACTATTCAGGACATCATCGTACACACCGGAGTGCAGCGTCTGCGCCCGGTATTCCTGACCACCTTCACCACCGGTTTCGGTCTTCTGCCTCTGGCTTTGGGCATATCCATCGATCTGGTCGGGGCGGAGATAGAAATTGGCGGTCCCATTGCATCCCAGTGGTCCGGGCTGGCATCCACGATCGTGTTTGGCCTGTCATTCGCCACTATCCTCACCCTGGTGGTCACCCCAGCCATGCTGGCCCTGCCCGGCTCAATTCGTGGCATGTTCCAGCGTTTCCGCCGATCTGAGCAGGTGCCTGCAGCAGCCAGCGTCTCCTGAGCTCCGGCTCAGGAGAGCGGCAATGGTCGTTGGCCCTGCTCCCGATTTCGTGTAACAATCCTTTCCCTGCAAGATTCCAATAAGCCAAGGCCCCAATGGGACTTCTACTCGCTTTTTTCTTCGTCAGCATTTTCTTCTCTTTTCTCTGCTCCATACTGGAAGCGGTCCTGCTCAGCATTACGCCAGCTTACGTGGGCATCCAGGAGCAGAAAGGCGGCCACCTCGCCAAGGATCTGGTGCGCTTCAAGGAAGATATTGATCGTCCACTGGCGGCGATTCTCACCCTGAACACGATCGCCCATACTGTGGGCGCCATCGGCGTGGGATCTCAGGCCGCCGTGCTGTTCGGCGGGACAACGATCGAACTCTTTGGTGTTTCCCTGATAAGTTGGGAAGCCGTCATCGCCGGCCTGATGACCCTGGCGATTCTCATCTTCTCCGAGATCATTCCCAAGACAATCGGTGCCAACAACTGGGAATCCCTGACACCGTTTTCCATCACCGCGCTGAAGGTGATGTTGTTTGCCCTCGCTCCGCTGGTGTGGGTTAGCCAGTACATCACGCGCCACCTGAACAGGGACAAGAGCAAGCCCGTGCTTAGCCGTACCGACTTCATCGCCATGACGCGCCTGGGCACGGAGAGCGGCGCCCTCGAGGAAAATGAACAAACGATCATTCACAATCTCCTGCGGTTCTCCCGGGTACTGGTCAAGAATGTCATGACCCCACGCATCGTGGTGATTGCCGCCAGCGACACCATGACCATCCGTGAGTTTCATGAACAGAATGCGGACCTGCCCTTCTCCCGCATTCCCATCTACCACGAACAGAACGACAACGTAACCGGCTATATCCTGAAAGATGAGTTATTGCTGAAGCTTGTGGAGAACGAGGGAGACCTCACCCTGAATGCTATTCGCCGGGATATCATCGTCGTACACAAGACCCTTCCCATACCGGAGCTGCTGGATAATTTCATATCCCGCAAGGAACACCTGGCCCTGGTGGTCGATGAGTTTGGCGCGATGGAAGGCATTGTGACGATGGAAGACATCATCGAGACCCTGCTCGGACTTGAGATCGTCGATGAATCCGACAGCGAAGAAGACATGCAGGCGCTGGCGAAGAAGAATTGGGAACGGCGCGCCAAACGCCTTGGCATCATAACCCCCGAAGACGAGAAGTCAGCGCTCAAGCCTGGCCCCGGTGAAGACCACGACATCTAGATACTGTGAGACGCGGCCCGTTTTGGGCCCGACAGTCGCCTCTGCAGTTGCCTGAATTCGAGGAACCGAACAAGCGTTCGCTCCATCCAAAAACCGATCGATCGCTCTTCAGGCCACGTATTCCCTGCATTGTGACAAATTGTTACCACGCTGACGCTTTTGAAAAGCTGTGTTACTATCAGTTCACTTTGTCGTTGGGTGCCTAAATGGAATCAAGCATTCGATGGCAAAGAGCTAAAGTACGGAGCTTGGAAGTTTTTCTTTGTTCCCCCCTTTTCTAAAGCATTGAGTCACTTTCAAGTTTCCGCTTTAGCGCCTCACCCAGGCGGCTTCAGCCGCAAACTCTCCCCCCTGCACCGCGCAATACAGCTCATTCGTTGCGGGCGTGCACTGTCCCAAGCGGCAAACAGTCGTTCCACAACACAAAACTCGCTGCTTGCATCAATGCAGACCGTCGGCCATCCCGGCAAAGGCACAGGTGAATCGAGCAGATAGAATATTCAGGCAGTTAACAGCCAGGAGTCTGGCCTTGTCGGGTATCAGTCCAGCGTCGCCAGCAGGCTGTCGCGGGCGGCCTGTTGCTGCTTCTGCCTCATCATCTTGTAGCGTTCAGACATCAGATACAGGTGCTGTTCACTAAGCCTGATGCTCTCGTGGAGGAACGCGAACCTGGGATCGCCAGCGGGCAAGGTCAGTTCGGCGACTTCGAGCCGGGTCTTCAATACCTGCCGCGCCTTGCGCAGATGCTCTTCCCGCTTGCCATCGACGTTCGCGTTGAAGGCATTGATATGCCAGGAAGATACCTTCTGCAAGCCTGACTCCAGGCGCGGATCGTCCATCTCATATAGGCGGGTGTAGATCAGTTCCAGATAGCCATAGTGATCATCGATTGCCTGCCAGTCTTCCAGTTCAATCTGGCTGGCAATCATGCTTTCCAGCAAGGGAACCTGGGATTCATGATAGAGGCCATAGGCGACCCGGCTAACCTGCCAGGCCTGATCCAGCAAGCGCAGTGCCACTGCATGGGCTCCGGCCTCCTGCTGTTGACGGGCGGCCACCACCAGGTCCTCCAGTTGTTGATCATCGAAGGGATTAAACTCCTCGGAAAGCAACGTCGTCGACACCGCGGGAAGCAGCGCGGCAGGCTGCTGGGACCAGGCCTGGGTGAGGGCCGACGCGGGATAGTCTTCCTGAGCCTGTGCCATGAGACTGGCAAGCAGCAGCGGCAAGCCGGCGAGCAGGAGAGCCGAGAAGAGTGAATGTCCTGGGTGCTTTTTTATCCTGCCTGATTCGCTATGAGTCATACTGGATACGCCTGTAATATTTCCAGCATGAGTTATAAGTATCTATTTTTCAAGGAGTTTTTCGCCACGTTTTACAAATATATGACATTAACGTTACAGACTCAAAATAAATACCCTTTAAAATCAATACCTTGATTTTTTACGCACTGTTCTGGTGCGTAACGAAATTGTCATATTTGCCTGGCGAATTTTGCTCGGGAAGTCCTGCAGATCGACGGCACCCGCGCCGTTCCCCGCCAGGAATTCGGTGTCTTGAGCCTCGTCATGGGCTTGGGCAAGCAAAGGGTTTGGCAAAGGAGAATCGAGCTCCGCCTGAGGAAGACGGACGGATGCTGCAGTCCTGCCCTAGCGATAGGTGCGGTTAGCAATCACCGCTTCGGCCAGTATCAGCAACATCACCGCTACCAGGATGTACCACCACATGCGCTGCGGACGCTCCAGTTCCTCGATCATCTGCGCCGTCTGCACTTCCCGTGACTGAATGGGGCTGGTATCCGGATTGATAACCGCATCGTAGAGCGTGGCCGGCGCCACCCGCGCCAGATTGGATTCTTCGGGGAGGAAATTCACCGCATAGCGGGCTTCGTTACCGTCGATCGTCGCCGTGACAAAGCCGGGAGTGGTCGCGGTGAAGACCGCATTGTCCACAAGCCGGATATCCGATCCGGAGGGATTCCTGGCCGAGACCGAGGCGGCACTGCCCTGGGTATCGAGATTGATCGTGTCGCCTACCGCATAGGCTCGCTGCCGGACATCGGTCTGCACCAGGTGTCGCAAGGTCTCATGCACGAAGGGCAGATACAGGCCTTGCAACGCCAGGTTGTTCCATTCCAGGTCCAGTGTCGAGGCAAACAGCATGACTTTGCCCTGCCCATAATCCCTCTCCACTAGTGCCGGCTCGGTGTTGTCAAACTGCATCAGCACAGCGGCATCGTCCCGGGCCTGCATGGGCCAGTGACCCTCGAAGCGTGCCGTCCAGTCACCCACCAGGGGGCGTAGCACTGGGTGTCGCCGGTCGTAGTCAGCGATGACCAGGTAGTCGTCGATGCGGCCTGTGGGGCGCTGCAGACTGGCGGGTGTGATTTCCGCAAACTGGCGGTTAAATACTTCCGGTTCCACGCGATCGCCGGGAGCGATCAGCAGGCTGCCACCCTGCTCTACATAGGTCGTGATGGCATCGGCTTGCCCGTTAGTGAGATCACCCACATTGAGCAGGACAGCCACATCACTCTGGCGCAGCGCAGCGGCACTCAACTGGCTCGATTCGACACTCTGCAGATCGAACGGGGACGCGTCGGTGCCACCCACGGCAAGACCAAACCAGTGTCCCTCATCATCGAACCAGTTTTCCGATGCTTCACCATTGACCACCAGCACCCGAATCTTGGGCAGTACATCGACAGTGAAATAGAACGCATTGTCATCGCTGTATCCGTCGCCGCTGACCCTGACCTCACCGGTATAGGTTCCCTCGGCCTCGAACAGGCTGCTGAAAGTCACGACTTCCTCGGATCTTTCACCGAGATCCACCTGTACCCGATCCACCATCTGGCCGTTGATACTCAGGGACACCTCGCCCGCATCCCGGTACACCGTGCCGGTGCTGCGTACCCTGGCCAGGATCTGTTGTTCTGCGGCATCCTCCAGCAGCTGCTCCGGTGAACGCACATCGGTCAGCGCCAGATTCACCGACTCGACCTCTCCAACGTCTATCGTGGTCAGCGCGATTCCGGGTGCCAGTTTCCAGGACTCATCTGCATCCTGCATGCCCGTGTCCTGGAAATCGGAAATCAGGTAAACCGCACGATTATCGAACTGCGCCGTCTCCAGCAGCTGGTCCGCCAGGCGCAAATTGGGGTAGAAGCGGGTACTACCGTAACCAGGCGCGTCCACTTCGTTGATCAATGCCCGGACACTGGCTATGTCCGTATCCAGTTCCCGCACCAGTTGTGCCGAATCAGAAAAGGTCACCAGGGCCACTTCATCACCTCCACCCATGCGGCCAATGATGTCCAGCGCTTCCTCCCGTGCGCGCTCAAAGGTATCTCCGTAGCGCATACTCATGGAGACATCGAGCAGGATCACGGCAGACTGGGGATCGGCGTCCACGAGACGCGCTACCGACTGGTTAAACAGGGGCCGGGCAAAGGCGATCACCAGCAAGACGATCACGGCGGCGCGCAACAGCAACAAGGCGATCTGCTGCAACTGCTGGAACAGCACCAGCTTCTTCGACGTCTTCTTCAGAAACCGAATGGTACTGAACATAACCTTCGGTGGTTTCTCGCGCCGAATAAGGTGTATCGCAATGGGAATCAGTGCGGCCAGCAGGCCAAGCAGGAATATCGGGGTGAGGAATACCATGGACCTAGAAACTCCTCGCCCGCTTCGTCATGTAGGCCGACAGGGCCTCGTCCAGCGGTTCCGATGTATTCAACAGGCAGTAGTCGACCCCACTTCTCTGGCATTTCTTCTTGCAGAAGGACAGGTACTCATTGAGATTTTCCAGGTAGGCTTCACGAATCGCCGCTGGCGAGGTGATGTAGGTCTCCTGGTTCTCCATGTCGACGAATTCTGAGGCTTCATTGAACGGGAACTTGAGTTCCGCCTCGTCCATCAGATGGAAGGCAATCACATCATTACCCATGCCACGCAGATTCTGCAGGGTGTTGATCACCCTCTCCTCGTCGTCCAGCAGGTCGGAAATCAGGATCACCATGCTCTTCTTGTGCAGGCTCGCCGCCAGGTCAGAAAGCGGTTTCACCGCGTTGGTCTTGTTGCCCGACTCAACATGGGCGAGGGTGCGCAGTATACGCATCAGATGCGGTTGCCTGCACTTGGCGGGAATGTATTCCTGCACTTCGTCGTCGAAGGTGATAAGACCCACGGCATCGCGTTGCCGCATGATGAAGTAGGCCAGCGCCGAAGCCAGGGTGATGCCGTAATTCAGCTTGCTGACCGAGCCCGAGGTGTAATCCATGGAGGCACTGACATCCAGCAGGATCACCACCCGCACGTTGGTTTCGTCTTCGTACTGCTTGATGTAGAACTTGTCGCTGCGGGCGTAAAGCTTCCAGTCCACGTGACGCATGTCGTCGCCGCGCTGGTAGTGGCGATAATCATTGAACTCCACACTGAATCCACGATTCGGGCTCTTGTGTAAACCCGAGAGAAAGCCCTCAACGACGGTTCGCGCCCGCAGTTCCAGGTTGGAGAGCCCGGAGAGGACGGATGGATCGAGAAAATTCAGTGATTCTGACATACGGCTACTATACGGCTATAAGTGGATCGCGCTTGCAACGAGGAACCCGGTGTCTAGATTTCCGAAGTGGGCTCAGGCACCGCCTCGAGTAATTTCTGGATAACCTGATCGGTGGTAACCCGCTCCGCCTCGGCATGGAAGTTGAGCAGCACCCGATGGCGTAAAACTGAAGGCGCCAGGGCTCTCACATCACCATAGGATACGTTATACCGTCCGTGCAGCAGCGCCCTCACCTTGCCGGCAAGAATAAGGTTCTGGGACGCGCGAATACCCGCCCCCCAGCTGACCCAGTCCTTCACGAAGTCGGGGGCAGTTTCACTCTGTGGACGGGAGGCATGCACCAGCCTCACCGCGTATTTGATGACCGCCTCAGCCGCAGGCACCTGACGCGCGATGCGCTGGAATTCGAGAATATCCTCACCACCCAGCGGGTGGGCCAGCGGATTGTCATGGGTCTGGGTTGTCTGGCTGACCACTTGCACCTCATCCGCTTCCGACAGATAACCTAACTCGATCTTGAACATGAAGCGGTCGAGTTGGGCTTCTGGCAGTGGGTAGGTACCCTCCAGTTCGATCGGGTTCTGGGTTGCCAGCACGAAGAAGGGTTTCGACATGGGATAGGTAACACCGGCAGCAGTGACCTGGCGCTCTTCCATGGCTTCCAGCAGGGACGACTGGGTCTTGGGAGGCGTTCGGTTAATTTCGTCGGCGAGCAGGATGTTGGTGAAGATCGGGCCCTTCACGAACTTGAGTTCCCGCTGACCATTTTTCTCTTCCACAACCTCGGCACCGACCACATCGGCAGGCATCAGGTCCGGGGTAAACTGGATGCGACTGAAGTCGACCTGCAGGATATCGGCCACCGTCTTGATCAACAGCGTCTTGGCGAGTCCGGGCACACCGGTGACCAGTACGTGACCACCACCGAAGAGTGCAATCAAAAGCTCATCGATAATACCTTCCTGGCCCACGATGACTTTCTTGATCTCGGCAACAATCTGGTCACGACCTTCCTGCATGCGCTTGACCAGGGCAACATCATCCTGGTTGTCCATTTCCAATACTTCTTCTGTCTCTGCCATGTGCTGTTCCCGTCTATCAGTGGCTAAAAGCGTAAATAAGAAAATTGATGCCTATCTTGTAAGCTTCATTGGTATATTTTGTTGGGTAGGCTTCATAGAACGTATGTTCCCAGCCATCCCCGAGATCCGTGTTGTAGTGAGCCGCCATCATGATGCGACCATCATCATCCAGCACCGCATAAATCTCCGGGGGATAATTGGGATCATCCAGGCTCATGAAACCGCCGAAGTCCCAGGTCACCATGCGGCCCGGCACCTGCGCTAACTCATCGATATCGAAGAATATATGGAAGACCTCGTGACTGGTATCCAGTTTCACGATTTCCCGGTCAGGAAAGATCTTGCCTATTTCCATAAACATGTCATCGAGGTGGGGTTCACCCCAGAAATCATCCACCATGATCAGGCCGCCCCTGAACATGAATTCCCGCATGGCCTCGATTTCTTCCGGCGTAAAATTGGGACCACTGTAGGAGGAACCTATGGGCACCCGCTTCCAGTTCATGTAGAGGAAGATGTGCTCAAACAGACGCGGGTCGGTTAGCGCCAGGAACGTGTGGTTGCGCGGGTTGGTATCCACATTGGTGTAGCGCTGCACACCCCGCAGAAAATTTTCATCCGAATCCGGATAGTCTGTATCCCACCAACCACCCCGGCGCCGGAAACCGAAGCCGCCCTGTCCACCGCCGTAGTTGGTATATTGCCCTCGCAGCCAGGTGAACTCGGTGACCTCGGTGCCGTAGATACCGAGGTCTTCATTGCCGCCTAGTCCTTCGGAGAGCGGGAACACCTGCGCCATTGCCAGCTGGCTGCCGAAGAGACAGGCCAGGGCAATAATTGAACGCCGGGGCAGGCTCACTGGGCAGCTTCCTCGTCCACGGCATCCAGCAGCAGCTGTTGTGCGCGCTGAAAACTGGGAGCCTGTTCCAGGGCGTAGAGGACATTCTGCTTGGCCTCGGCAAGCTGACCATTGTTCAGGTAGGCTTCTGCCAGGTTGGTGCGCGCCTCCACCGGATCGGTGATCTCCAGTTTCATCAGCACTTCGTATTCCGTCACGGCCAACTGGGTATCATTGACCGTATCGGCGTAGCGAGCTTTTAACAGGTGCACATCCTGTCGGTAGGGGTCTACCTGCAGGGCCCGGTCGATATAGTAGTCGACTCGCTCCATGTCCCCCGCCTCCAGCGCCGCCTCGGCAAGAATCATTGCCGATCCGTAATCGTGTTGCAGGTTTTCCAGCAGTTGCTCGAGCCACTGCAATTGCATTTCACGATTGCCTTCACGTTCATAAATCTGCGACAGCACCAGTGCCGGGCTTGGATAGCCGGTGTAGCTCGGCAGCATCTCGTGGGCAGTTTCCAGGTAAGACCGTGCCTCTTCGAAGGCTTCTTCCTTGAACAGCACAATGCCCAGTTGCAGATAGGCCTGGAAGTCCCGCGGATTCTCCTCGATGCGGGAACGCATGTGCTGTTTCAGGGAAGCGTTGTTATACAGTTCCGCGAGAATCGCGCTGCTGTTTTCCCGGATGCCATGACCATGTCCTTCACCCTCGTCGGGTACATCTTCCGTGTGCACATAGACATTGATCTCTTCCACACGCTGATCGATCCAGTCCCGGAATCCGGCATCGAATTCACCGATATCCATGGCGAACACTTCACCGAAGCGTTCGCTGTCTTCCTTTATGAAGGCGTACTGCTGAACCAGCTCCACCAATTTATCGAATCCGTACTGCCTGGCGATGTAGTCCACTACCAGGTAAGACTGGAAGTAGGCAAAGCTCAGATCGGCATTGTTACGCGCACCGGAGAAGCCGGAGTTCAGATCGGCGACTGGCAGCAACTTACCCTGATCGGCGGCTCGCACCAGGTCCAGGCCCTGGTCGCGTCCCCAATAGGGACGGCCTTCCCGCTCTTCCCATACGGAAATTCCCTCGCTGAGCCAGCGCGGCATGCGGTTCTCGGTCATCTGCAGGGTAATCACGTGCATGAATTCATGCCAGACGATTTCCTGCCAGTTCGCGGTCAGGGTGTCGGGTGAAATCAAGGTTACGACCTTACCAAAGCAGATACCCACCAGCGGTCCGATATCGGGCAAGCCGACAGAGCGCACGGCAAAGTCTTCCGAGTTCTCGAAGACCTCGATCAGGATCGGCCCCTCGGGTTCGAAGGCATATTTTTCCGTCAGCGTGTCCCAGGCTTCTTCGAGAAGCGGCTCGAGATAGGGCCAGAGGATGTCTGCGTCCCGCTCGCTCATATGCACCTTGAAGTGCTCGCTCTCGAGGGTGGCGTAGGTTTCCAGGGTGTCGAAGACCTTTAGCATGTTGGAAGTCATGACGTTAAACGGGTCGTTCTCGAAACCGATCTCCAGGTTCGCCTTGCCTTCTTCCTCTTCCCCCAGTCGAATCAGGTTGTTACCCAACAGGGTGTAGCCTTGCCAGTATTCCGGATCGGCTTCCAGGGCGGCGCGGGCATATTCCACCGCCTCGGTGAAGCGATAGTTATTACCGAAGGCGTCGGCGATATCACCGAGGAACTGGGCGTTGCCGGGGCTAAAGGCCTGCACCTGCTGGTAGTAATTCTCATACTCATCCATGCGCTCATTGAGAGCCGCCTGCGCCGCCAGGATGCTGAGGGTCTTTAGGGATTCGGGGTTCAAGGCCAGGACTTGGGTGAAATAGGCCATGGCCTCGTCTTCACGCCCGTTCATCATCAGCAGTTGCGCATAGGTCTCCAGGGCTGGAATAGAGTTCGGATTGATGGCCAGCGCACGCTGCAGGCTTCTCTCGTCTCCGACTACCCGCGCGATGCCCACCAGTGCAGGCACATAGCGGCTGTTTATATCCAGCGCCTCCTGGTATCCACGCTCCGCGTCCGCGGCATTGTATTTTTCCAGGAACAAATCGGCCCACAGGGTGTGGGCTTCGAGGTTATTGGGATTGGCCCGGGTCGCCTCGTCGAACAGGCTGTTGGCGTCGTAGAAATTGCCCATCAGCCAACTCGCCAACGCCACCATGGCCACGTCCTCAGACGTGAATACCAGCCCGCTATTGTAGCGCTGCACGGCCCTGTCCAGAATGCGGTAGGCCTCGGAACGCTGACCCTTGAACTGCAGCAGGCTACCGTACTGCACCAGCGTGCGTACCGGTGGCTCCGGCAGGCCGTCCAGAACCGCCGCGAAGATATCCAGTGCCTCGGCAGATGCACCCGCGGCACGCTTCACCTCGGCCAGTTGCGTACTCAACAACGGATAGCTGGCGTAGTCATCATTCTCAATAGCGTCTGCCACGACGCTCTCGGCCTGCTGATAGTTGCCGGTCATGAAGTAGGTGCGACTGGCACCGATCAGGCCATCGGTACGATCCAGCCCGTCTGTCATCTGGAACATCTCGGCCGCGGCCGCGTAGGAACCACTCAGCAATAGTTGTTCGGCACGGAACAGCGCAGAATCGCCCGCCTGGTCCGGCTCATCCTGGGCAACTACCGCCGTGAGCGGCGCCAGAACCAGGGCACAGGCAAATAGTGATCGAAGTGAGTTTCTCATTGAGTTACCCCATCGGCTGTCGTAGCAGTGTGAGCATTGAATCGTGCGGTGGCGCGGGCCAGTTCAACCAGCAAGGTTTCCATCTCGCGCCAGTAATCGGCTTCCAGGTACTCGGCCTTGCGACCGCGCAGGATAAATACGGACCGCTCCAGTTCCTGCATACGCGCCTTGCTGGCCAGCGCCTCGGCAGATAAGCCAGCGCTGTCATCCACCAGGGTATCGATGTAGGCGATCTCCGCCAGCAGGCCGTCGGCTTCATTCATGCCGGGATTCAGGCTGAACATGGCGTCTCCGTTGTCATCGAGCCCGGCATGCTCGGAAGCCAGCCTGCCCTGCTCGGAATACCATTGCTCCACGTTGGCCTTGGCATACTCGAAGGCTTCCAGCACCGAAACCCGGTTGTTCTTGTCCCGGTCACCGTTACGCCCATCGAGGGCTTCGATGAAATAACCGGAAAACACGGGGTCATAGCGCTCGGACGGTGAGCGCGTCGAGGAGATAACCACCCTGCCCTCACTGGACAGGGATGCCGAGAAGCCATAACTGGCACTGGTGGTATTGACGATGACCATGTCCTGCCGATCGAAGCGATCCAGCATGTCGGCGAACTCGATGCCAGTAATGTCAGGGCCAACGATATTAAACTTGGCTTCCTGCTCGGCCCCGGAGCCGTGACCGATCAGGTAGAGGGTAATCTGGTCGCCGGTATTCACCCGTTCATGCAATGCCGCGAGGGCCTGTTCGATACCCTCTCTGTCGGTGACGCCATCGATTCGCTCGGCCCCGTTAAAGCTGGCATCGCCGTCGTTATACAACAGGGTAATCGTGTCTGAACTGTAGCCATAGTCGCGGGCCAGGATGTCGTGCAGGCTCAGGCCCCACTGCCGGAATCGTTCCTGGTTCGTCTCACCCACCGCCGGCCCAACCATGATGACCGCGTACTTGGTGCTGTCTGGACTGTCGAGGAAATAGTCAGTCGCCAGATCCTGGGCACAGGCTGACAAGGCTGTACCCAGCATGGCTACGAACAGGATTAGCTTGTTTATGCTTCGCATTACGATAGGCCTTTCAATCGTCTGGCAACCCAATCCAGGCAGAGCAAGGAGATAAGCAGTGCCAGAATCCAGGGTTTATCCCATAGATCGATCTGTACTTCACGGGAGTAGGCATTGGGTGTGAACTCGATGGCACTCGCCAACTGGGACACATCACCGATGTCAAAATACTGCCCGCCACTGGCATTGGCAATTCTTGCCAGCAAGCCGCTGTCTCGCTCGGCGTTGTTGTATTCTCGCAGCGAAGGCGTCACCACAAACGCCGCACGTTTCTCCGCCGCATCACTGGCGCCTTCGCCGGCAGCACTGGCAACATCGACCAGCAGGTTAAACACGCCTTCATCTTCAACGATGAAACTGCTGCGGTAGACGCCGTCTTCGGAAATATCCCACTCCATGGGGGTATCACTCACCTGATCCAGCGGTGTCGTGGTCTGCATCCACAGGGTCGCATCGTTGTCGGGTTCATAGCTGTCATCCAGCACGGTGGCCGTAATGTTGACCTCGTCACCCACGTTATAAAAATCGCGATCGAATTCGATGGTGATGCGCTCCGGTGCAGAGACCGCAGACCAGCGAAGAATCTGCCGCCACAGGGTTTCCTGGGACTGGTCGGCGAATGGCATCATCATCTGCCAACGCCAGGTACTGGCGGTAGCAACCATCATGCTGCGGCCACTTCCGTAGCGCTGCGAGGCAATGATGGGCAGAGGTTGATTCTGGTATTGCAGCAGCGGGTGCTCCATCAGCACCGTTGCCCCCGGCTTGATACGGCCGGTAACGTAGACGCCTTGCAACTCCGGCAATTGCCGCCACAGCATGGCATTCTCATCGTCGTCACTGGCCAGTCGCAGCAAGGGTGAGAACTCGCCATTATTGGTGAGGCGAGGATAGTAGAGTTCACCGGTAGGATGATTGCCGCGCCGGATACCACCACGCAGGTGCGAAGGCAGGAAGTTTTCTTCCACCAGGGTCACTGGCAGGATGTCGGCGATCGGCGTGGTGATAAACTCTTCATCGATCATGCCACTCATGATCAGGCCGCCACCGCGCTCGGCGACAAAGTCCTGGATCATCTGCAACTGGTCCGCATTGAAGAAGCTCTCCTCGATATCTCCCAGGATCAGGGCCTCATACTGGTACAACTCTTCCTTGTCTCGTGGAAAACCTTCACTCAACTCAGTGGGGGAGCGAATTCCCTGTCGATAGTATTTCTCTGGCCCGGTCTGCAGGTAGGTTGCGAGCCTTAGTGAAGGATCGCCTTCCACGGCCCGGCGTATGAACTTGTATTCATTGCGCGGATGGCCTTCCAGATAAAGAATGTCAAGCGGCGCCTTCTCGCTATTGTCCACCAGGAAACTGTAGATATTGTTCTGTTCAATGATCTCTCCGGGCTGCAGTTCTACCTGTAAATCGTAGACGATTGCCTCTTCCCGCTCGGGCGTGAGTTCCATCTCGTAGCGGCGAGTTACGCCCTCTGCTCCCAGGGTCACAACATCGGTTTCCACTACGGTCTCACCGTCGAGAATGGAAAGCTGAACTTCCTGCCCTTCAAAACCCTGATGCTGCAGGCCCACGGCGATAGTAAAGACCGAACCTTCCAGCACCGTTTCAGCGGCGCTGACATCGACAATCCCAATATCCTGGGGAATCTCGTCCTGACCAACTCCCACGGTAAACACCGGTATCTGTCGCGTGCCGAACTCCTGTGCCTTGATTGCGGGATCGATGTCGCTGTTATCAGCACCGTCTGAGATCAGCACCAGACCACCGAGGGGCAGACCATTCAACTGGCCATCGACGTACTCGAGCGCCTGACTGATGGAAGACGCGGTGCCCGCCTCGTTCAACTCACTCTCATCGGCAATGCGTTCGGCCTGCTTGTCGAAGCGGAAGCTTCGAATCTGAAAGGACTCCGCCAGCTCGTCGATCACACCACGGGAGAAGAGCGCCTGCTGCATGACGGCGGTCCGGGATTCGCCCCCGGGCATGTCGGCGATGGCCATGCTCTGGGAATCATCGATGATGACTCCCAGGTAGGTCTCCTGTGGGGAAACCTGCAGACTCGTTACCACCGGACGCAAGAGCAGGAACAGCAGCAGCACCAGTACCGATGAACGCAGCGCGATGAGGAAGGCCTTCCAGCCAGGTGTGAGGGGGCGGGTTGTCTTGCGGTAGGTAAACCACACCGCCACACAGGCAATGATCGCTATCAGGACGAACAGGAACGGGCTAATGCCGTAGGCGAAGCTTAGACTGCCTTCGGTAAATGCGGTAAGTAGAGTGGGTTCCGTGTATTGCATTGCTACCGGGTCGCGTTATTCGACCCCTGACTCTCTGACAGCACACGATAATATTGTTCAACCAGTTCCCGGTACTGCTCCGGAACTTCTTCGTCGGCCGCCGCATACAGCTTGTTATTGATTTCGTTGAGTTCAGCCTGGGCGCGCAGGGCTCCCTCCAGTTCCAGGATCGGCTGCAACAGCTGGGAGAACAACTCCGGCTGATTCAGGAAATCTTCGATATCCTGCTGCGTCAGCTGCTGGCGAATTGAGCGCGCATTGCCCCAGGGCATGGCGCTGCCGTCATTGGTCACACGACCACCCTGGCCAACCTGGTCCTGATTTCCTCCGCGGGCACCACCACCGATCTGCTGACGGCCACCTGCGCCAGCCTGCTGGCCTGGCTGATTGCCTTGTTGCTGACCACCCCCTCGTGCCTGCTCCTGCAGCTGCTGTTGCAGTTGCTGAGCCAGTTGCTGGGATCTCTGCAGCTGATCACGCATCTCTCTCAGGCTGGGCACCCCGGGACCCGGCTGCTGTCCCGCCTCGTTGAAGGCCAGTGCCTGCTGCTGCAAGGCTTCAATCTGTTCTCGCAAGGCCTCGGCATCATCCGCCGCTTCCTGTGTAGGGTCACCTGCCCCTCTTTGCGCAGAAGGGTCGAGTGCGGCAAGGGAAGACGCCAGTTCTTCCATCCTGTCCTCAATCTCCTCTTCGATATCGACAGCCAGGTTCACCATGCCGTTTCTCAATACCCGATTACTGGTTTGCATTTCTTCCTGAATCGGGCGTAACTCTCTCGATGCCTCCTGCGCCTGGGACATCAGACGCTGGTCCTCACTGCCGCCACGGGCAATGATGGCGCGCAACATGTCTTCGATTTCTTCCAGGTCTCGCTGCTGTTGTTGCTGTGCCTCGATCAGTTCCTGCAGGCTCTCATCGTTACGCACAGACTGTCGGGTCTGACCCAGACCCTGCTGACGCGTGGTTTCGGCCATTGTCTCCTGCAACTGACGCTGCTGGTTCAGCAGCTGCTGGCCGCGCTGGCTCAGGTTCTGCGCCAGCTGGTTGACTGAACTCTCACCCTCTTCACTCAGCTCACGCTGTTGCTCACGCAGGTTTTCCAGGGCCTTCTGGCTGCGGGCAGCCGCGATTGAGGCGTTGTCACTCTGGGCGGCTTCCTGCATCTGCTGGGCGGCACGCTGCAGGGCAGTTTGCTGCTGCTGTTGCCCGCCACTACTCTGTGCGGAGGATGACGCCTGGGATTGAGATTGAGACTGGGACTGTGATTGCGACTGTGCGCCGCTCTGGGATTGTGACTGGGATCGCTGCTGGCTGTTGGACATCTGCTGGGCCAATTGCTGAACCTCCTGGCTCAACTGCTCCTGCTGGCGCATGAGCCGCTCCAGTTCACGACGCTTCTGTTCCTCGGTCATCTGGTCTTCGCGGCGGGCAAGATTACGCTGGGCACGGGTCAGGCTCTCCTGGCGACGAGCGAGCTCTTCCAGCTTGTTAACCTCTTCCTGGTTCTGCTGGGAGCCACCACCACGGCTGTTAGGCGTTTCGTAGCGGTTCTCCAACTGCCCCATTTCCATCTCGAACAGTTCACGCAGGTCTTCACGTTCCTGCTGGGCACCCCCACCGCCGCCACCACCGCCACCGTTCTGCATGCTGATGTTGGTGCGGTTGATGCTGGCTTCTGCCTTCAGAATATATTGCAAGGCCAGCTGCTCCGGCTGCAGTGCGCTGGTGATCTGTTCCAGCTCCAGCTCATTGGCAGCTGCATTCATCTGATCGATTGCGAGAGAAAGATTCTCAACCGCAGCATCGTAGGTATCGTCGGAGAAATTAAGACGCTCCGCCAGACGATCGATGGACATGCGGGCGCGGCCTGTCGCCTCCCGTTGCGATTCAGCGATGATCTCCGCATCGCTGGCAAACTCTTCCTGTGATACCTGCCCCTGCCTGTTACGAAGCTTCCAGGTAGCGGCAATAATATCCTTCTGGATGGAAACCAGGGCGCTGCTGTCACCACCCTGGCCACCGCCACCACCGCCGCCACCACTCATGCCGGGATTACGGCGGAATTCCTGGTCGGTGGGGATAATCTGCAGGAAGTAAATATCGGATACCACCTGGGCAGGACCATCCAGGCCATTGTTGTCTGCCAGGGTCAGGAAGTAGCTGACAAAATCACCCGGCTCAACATCCAGGTCTTCCAGGTAGATGAGTTCACTTCCGGACACGGAACGCATGTTGGGTTCACGCAGGAAATCCACCTGCACCTCGTCAGATCCCACCACGCTGTAGTTCAGTTCAAACTGGCTCAGGCCATAGTCGTCACTGGCATCCACTTCCAGTACCACTTCCTCCAGCGGCATGACTTCCTGGTCCCGGCCGGGTCGCTTCAGGGCCAACTCGGGAGGCGTGTCCTCGATGGCGCGAATGAAGTAGTCCAGCGGGTTCTGGCTCTGCAGGCCATCGAAGTCGGTAGCGCGAATACGGTAGACGCCATCGGCGGCAACAGTAAAGGCTGCCGTTCCCGCGTCACCATCGATGACAATGGGCATGTCCGCATAGTGGTTCACTACATTCCCGTCTTCATCGATGCTCTCATCAAACTCGAGCACGGCTTCCCGCACGGCCTTGTTGAAGGCGATGTTCAATTCTACCCGGGTACCTTCCGGCACGACCATATCGCCACTGTCCTCTTCCAGCAGGTCCTCGATACCGGTGTAGTCGGGATAATCCAGCGCCAGGTCGATCTGCTCTACCTGGGGCAGGTCAAACAGGCTGATACGGTACTGTTGCGAACTCTGCTCACCCCTTTCATTGAAGGCAATATAGTAGGTCGTGTCTTCCTGTAGCGACGGCAGGAAGTAACTGTAGGTGGCACTGTCGCTGCCGCTGCCATCGCGGTTCATGGACACATCCCGCCAGTTAACATTGTCATTCTGCAGGCGCAGGTTGATGGCGTCGGGTTGGGCATTGATTACCCGGGCGATGATGGTGATGCTGTCACCACGCTGCATCTCGACATCACCGGGTTCGACACTGATCTCGATATCCGGCAACACCTCCACGATCTGGATAGGCTCACTGATGGCGAAGGGCCAGGCCAGTCGCGAACCGGCATTGAACAGTGCCTCGGAGCTGAGGAACAGGGCCAGTACGGCCATAGCCACCGCAACCGCAGAGGCCAGGCTTATCCAGGACGTGCGCGCCGGTGCGACCGTCTCCACTTCCCGTTGCTGTTGCTGCACATGGGCCTGGGCATCCTGCCAGAGCTGGCGGATGAATTGCTGGGACACACCCGCGCGGCCGTTCTGCAGGTCGGCCTCGCTGAATTCCAGTGAGGTGAGCAGCCGCTGCTCCAGGTCCGGAATATGATCTTCTACATAGTGGGCGAGCGCCTTGTCGTTGCTGTGACGCCTGCCGAGTATGCGAATGAACTGCCACAACAGGACTCCGCCTGCCACCAGGGTAGCCAGGAACAGCACAATACTGCCCAGCTTGCCCGGTTCCAGCCACAAGGCAAGACCAGCCACTGCCAGAACCAGGGCTGAAAATTCGATTACAAGAAAACTGGCCTGTTTGAGGAGAAACAGGTTGCTGCGTCGGCGACGCAAGTGCTGGAGGGTTTCGCGGAGGCTATCAAATGTAGGTGTGGACATGAGACCTCATCGGTTGGGTTCCTGGAGCAGCCGCCGGCCGTACCGCAATCTTCACCTGAATCACACTAACGTGGACGGGCTTTGGGGTACGTTACTCCGCCAAACAGCGGAACCAGCCTGACCTGAATTGTTCGGGAATCGCGCTACCGTTATACGCGCGACGGGACACTGATCATGCACACACACTCTCTCAGTAAAACCCGAATTACCTTGCCTCCAGCTGACCTTGCAGGGACGCAAAATGTTTCAAAATTCGACCTCAACTATCCCACTAACTCAACCCCAAAAGCAAGGGCTTCCGGGGTCTCCAGCCCTCCCCAAAGCCAGTAAAATCAATTAGTCCGAGAATTGTCTCGGTCTACCGGAAAAAAACCCCAAAGCCGCCCGCTTTCGGCCTGTCCAGATAATGTCCTCGTTTGCTGCGCGGGCCAGACAGGAGGCAGGAGCCGGCGATTCTGTGGCTCAGTTGTAGCCCATTTCGTCGGGACGGTAATGTTCCGAGTCCTCCGGAAAGACCCTGATATCCCCGGCTGTTGCCGCTGCCACCAGTTCATCCAGTTGCCTGAAGCCCAGCATATCCCGGAGCGTGGTCTGGGTCGGCCGGGGCAGGACAATAGTCTGCTGTTTCGCCTCGGACAGGGCCTGTTCCGGACTGAGCCAGCGGAAATCCAGTATCTCATCGTTGTCTACCCTGACCCGGGTAGATTGCCGCGCAGCCTCGTACAGGGGATACAGGAAGAACCAGGTACTGAAACGCCGCGGCAGGTTGGGAGGTGTCGTCCAGTGCGCCGTGTGGATAAGCTGCTCGGGCAGCAATTCGATCCCTGCCTCCTCCCGGGTTTCGCGCACGGCCGCCTGCACGGCAGCAGGATATTCCAGGCGCGCATCATCCAGGAAATCCGCCTCATCGATGCGCCCGCCGGGAAAAACCCAGTGGCCACCGTGGAATACCAGCTTCGCGTTGCGTCGCAGCAGCAACACCTCGATCCCCTGCTGGCCAGCTCGGGAGCGCGCGCATTCCCTGACAAGGACTACAGTCGCCGCGGGCACCGGTTCGTCTGAATTCGCCATTTCCCTGCATCTCTCGATTAGCTGCCGCTGATGATACCGTGAACCGTGGCTGTCTCTCACCTGCAATGCTGCCCCGGATTGCTGACGGGCGCCGGGTTTGCAGAGGACCCGGCTGCGACATAGAATGCGGCCTCCATCGGGCCTCTGACCCAGGCCCTGCAAGCCACAAGCGCTGCCTGCACAGCGGGCAAGCGTCCCCGGAGAACAGACATGAGCATAAGTTTTGAAGATCGCGTAGCCATCGTAACCGGCGCAGGTGGTGGATTGGGCCGGCAACACGCCCTGGAACTGGGGCGTCGAGGGGCAAAGGTTGTGGTCAACGATCTCGGCGGCTCGGTAGATGGTTCCGGAGGTTCCCTCACCGCGGCCGAAGCGGTTGCCAGGGAGATTAACGAGGCCGGCGGCACCGCCGTGGCCAACAGTGCCTCGGTCACCGACCTCGATGCCGTGCAGGGCATGGTGGATGACACCATGCAGCGCTGGGGACGCATCGATATCGTGGTCAATAATGCCGGTATTCTACGTGACAAGACCTTTGCCAAGATGGAATTGGCGAACTGGCACGCGGTCATGGATGTGCACCTGACCGGCAGCCTCAACGTCACCAAATGCGTCTGGCCCATCATGGTCGAACAGAACTACGGTCGCATCGTCATGACCACCTCCACGTCCGGCCTGTTCGGTAATTTCGGACAGAGCAATTACGGCGCCGCGAAGCTGGGCCTGGTCGGATTCATGAACACGCTCCGGCTGGAAGGCGCCAAGTACAATATTTTCACCAATGCCATCGCCCCGATTGCCGCCACCCGAATGACTCTCAACCTGCCTGGCTTCGAGGACAGCGAAGAGCGGCTCGCGCCGGAGCTGGTGACGCCTGCCGTGGTATTCCTGTGCAGCGGAGAAGCACCCAATGGCCGCATCATCCAGGCCATGGGTGGCCGCTATTATTCAGCCGACGTGCGGGAGAATGCAGGGGTCGACCTGGGAACCGGCGCCACCGTAGAAGACATCGCCGCCAATATCGACACTATTCTGGACATGAGCGAAAACAAGGGTGTTCTCGAACGCACCCACCACCGCTAGCTCCCATTATCGATGCAGCAGGCTGGATCTAGTTTCCAGCCTGCTGGTCAGCCATCGCCCGCCGTACTGACTCCCTTTCGTCCATCAGGGCCATCAGGGGTTTGATTTCAGCAACCTCATTGTAGATATCCCAGCCGAGGGCTTTCCTGGCTACCAGGGTGGCGAGGTTGATTGAAAAGCGGAAGAAGAAGTCTGCGTAGGTAAGGGTCGAACCGGCGATATAGGGTTCGTATCTGGCAATTCGGGCCAGGGCGGCAAAGCCTTTCTCCAGTTGTCCTCTCACCTCTTCCCGCAATGCCTCATTGGGTTCGCGACCAAAGAATACCTCGCCGTAGAGTCTACGGGCCGGCAGCTCAATATACAGCTCCATGTAGTGAATGAGTTCCTCCACCTTGGCTCGCCCGTAAGGATCCGCGGGGTAAAAGCTGGAGCCTTGTCCCAGGGCATCCAGGTAGTTGATGATCACTGCCGTCTCGGTAATGAATCCTTGCTCTGTTTCCAGGCAGGGAACCTTTCCCATGGGGCTCTGGCTCAGATATCCTGCTTCCTGATTCGGCTTGACCAGCACTTCTTCGAAATCCATTCCCTTTTCTATGAGGATGGTTTTCACCATGTTGTAATAGTTGCTGAGCGGCATACCATAGAGTTTCAGGCTCATGCTGTTTCCCCTTTTCTAATGAGATCACTGTGTTTTGAATTGGCGACAAATTAGCGGGTTATTCCTGGCATTGCAAAGCTGCCACGTGAGATGGCCCCATGATTTGAAGCCGTCACTTCAGTGCAAGGGAAGAGGCAGGAAAGCAAATTCGTGACACGCCGTAAATCGATCCCTGGAGGCTCGGGCGCGGCTCCTTGCCGCGCACGGTCACGAATTTCCTTTCCTGCCTCTTCCTTCTGGCATTGTGCAAAATTCATTGGATAATCAAAAGCATATCCTCCCTGGAATTCAATACATTGCCGCCACGTATACTTCTTCTCTCCGCCTATCATGCCCAGAGTCATGCGGTCTGGGCCGAACGACTGCAGGGACTTTTCCCGGACTGGGACTGGTGTTGTCTTAGCCTGCCGCCGCGACATTTTAATTGGCGCATTCGCAGCAATGGACTGCACTGGGCCTATGCGGAGAGGGAGACGCTCGCGGGGCCCTGGGATTTGTTGATAGCCACCTCCATGGTGGATCTCGCGAGTCTGCGCAGTCTTGTGCCCGGACTGTGTGCTGTACCGAGCGTGGTCTATTTTCATGAAAACCAGTTTGCCTATCCAGAGAATGAGACGGCCGATGCGCGGGACAATATCGAGCCGAAGCTGGTGCCGATCTATTCGGCGCTGAGTGCCGACCGCAGCGTTTTCAACAGCCACTTTAACCGGGAAACTTTTCTGGAAGGGGCCAGGAATCTGTCCAGGCGCCTGCCTGAACCCCTGCCCGGGGATGCACTGAAGAAACTGGAGAGGGCCTCTGTCCTGGCGGTACCCCTGCTCCCCGGCGATGCGGATGCTCGAGGTCGAAATAGAGAGGACCCTGGCAGCATCGAGATGGATGAGCCAGCCGTATTGGATGTAGTGTGGAACCATCGTTGGGAATATGACAAGAACCCTGCACTGTTGTTGGCGATTGTACGACAATGCCTGCAAGTTGCGCCCGGGGTCAGATTTCATATTGTGGGCCAGCAGTTTCGGCAGCGTCCACCCGAATTCGAAGAGATCGTTCGCCTGCTGGATGCGTGGGGCGCTAGCCGTTGTAAAGCGTCCGGTTTGCGCGGCTATCTCGAGGCATCGGACTATCGGCAGCTGTTGCAATCGGCTGATGTCGTGCTCTCGACTGCGCGGCATGATTTCCAGGGACTGGCAGTACAGGAAGCCTGCATGGCGGGATGTTCGCCGCTGGCACCCGATGCGCTGGTGTATCCCGAGTATCTGGGACCGGAGTTTTTGTATGGGGCTGACGGGTCGGTGGCGGAAGTCGCCGACGATGTCGTGAAGCGCCTGCAGGGATTGCTGTTACGGAAGATAAATGGCGAGAAGCTTCCCGTACCGGATCTGACTCGTTATGAGGCAGCGGCAGTGAAGAGGGATTATGCCAGCCTGTTCTCGGCATTGGGCGTCGGCTGAGCCCGGGTTGGGTGCGTGCTTACTCGACTTGCTCCACCAACGGGAAGACTATTTCCTGCCCGATCTGGATGCGATTGAAATCGAGGGTGGGATTGTACTGACGCAGCAGCCAGATGGGGGTGGAATAGCGTTCCCTGGCGATGCTGCCGATATTGTCGCCGCGGCTGACCGCATAGGTTTCCACGTCCTGGATACGGTAGTTGGCAAAGAACTCCTGCTGCAGGGTGGAATGGAATTCTCTCCTGGCGCGTTCGAATTCCGGAATATTCACCCGCGAGAAATCCAGCGTTAAGCGTTCACCGATAATCACCGGATCTGTGTAGGCCATGCCGTTCAACCTGCGAATATCCCAGGCGCGAATGCCCAACCATTCGGCGTAATGACCGAGCGTCTCGGACGCCTGGATCTCCACGCTGCTGTTGCTGGCCACACTGTAATCGGAGGGGTCAGCCGCGAGCGCTTCCACCAGTTGCTCATTGCTCTCGCGTACGTCCAGTTCCGGGTCGATCGCCTCCGCCTCTTCTTCCTCGATTGTGACGGTCGCGTCCATCTCCAGGTTATCGGGCAGCACTGCGGCCGGCGGAAGCAAGTCCTCGGCCAGCGCCAGCTGGGTCTGGGACTCCTCGATTGCCGGATCGGGCGAGGGTTTTTCCGGTTCCCGCTCTATCGTGCGGTTGCCCTCGATGACCACGCCATCGTCGAATTCGACCCGGGTTGGCGGCTCTGGTTGCGCTGTGGCATCGATCACGGCCAACTGGTTGTTCTCGTTATCGTAGCCCGGCATACGCAGTAATTGGCCGGGGAAGATGCGGTTTCGATCCTGGATACCATTGAGCGTCAGTAATTCCTGTTCCTGCACGCCTTGACGCGCCGCGATGAGTGAAACGGTGTCGCCGCGCCGCACGGTGTAGACGCCGTCTTCCGAGGCCAGAGCCTCATTCATCAGCAGATTGGCACTGTTGGCGTCCTGTGGCAGCAGCAGGCGCTGGCCGATCTGGATACGGTTCCTGCTGCGGAGCTGATTGAGGGCAACGAGTTCTGTCACGGAGGTATCGAAACGGGCGGCGATGGCGGAGAGGCTGTCGCCCCGCTCTACCACATAGGCCACGTCCGGCGTCTGCACGGCGAACTTGTAATCCGCTGGTACCATGGCCAGCAGGTCACCCTCGGACACGGCCTGGGATCTGACCTTCACCGGGAAACCGCGCGGGATGCGCTTATTGCCTTCCCACACCGCCGGACGCAGGGCAGGATTGTCGGCACGCAGCTGCTCCAGGCTAATGCCCACTGAACGGGCGAATACTTCCGCATCGATGAAGGCATCCACCTCCACTTCACGGAATTGCGGCGCCGCATCGAAATTCACCGTGCCGAAGTAGTTGCGGGCATTATTCTCCACATCGAGGACGGCCAGGAACTGGGCATAGAAATTTCGGGAGGCGAAACCGAAGGCCCTGCCGCGGTAATTGGCGACGATCTCCTCGATATCGGTCGTACCTGTCTCACGCACTGCCCTGGCGATACCACCGGCGCCGTGATTGTAGGCAGTCAGTGCCAGGGGCCAGGTACCCAGCACCGAGTAGTTGTATTCAAGCAGGCTCATCGCTGCATTGGTTGCGATATACGGATCCATGCGTTCATCGACGATGTGGTCGATGCGCATGAAACGGCGTCCGGTATCCCGCCCGAACTGCCACATGCCGGCGGCCGCCGCACTGGAATAGGCACTGGGATTGAATGAAGACTCGACATGGGGCAGCACGGCCAGTTCCATGGGCAGGTTCTTCTCCTGAATCACCTGCTGGATATGATCGCGGTAGGCACCGGATCGACGCAGGCCTCCAAGGAAACGGTCGGACTGCCCCAGCTGCCAGCGCACATTGGAGGCGGCCGTCCTCAGCGTTTCGTTGCTGACATCGTCGGGCCACAGTGCCAGGATCTCGGCCTGGCTGGCAGTCAGGTTGCTTCGCTTGCCCGTCGCCAGCACCTGCAGGTCTTCCCGAATGCGGGTGCGGCGGTCCTCGATCTGGCGTCGATCCAGGGGCAGCGCGGTGTAGATGACTGACAGGTTCTGTGAATCGTGGAGGAAGCCGCTGCGGGTATCCACCTCGGTATAGACCTTGATCCAGAACTGGACGGCGGGTTCGAGTTCGGGAGGCCTGGGGAAGTTGGCGGTGGATTGCGCAGAGGCGTTGGCTGCAAGCAGCAGCAGCGAGAGGCTCAGCCACAGAGCGGTCAACCCGGCGCTGACTTCCTGCCTTATTCTTGCCGCTTTCCTGCCTGGAATTACCAAGGATTTCAGCCTCTTACCTGTCCTGATCCGGAATCGGGCTAAACGATAACAACAAAGTGTTCGGTCGCCAAGTATTTCTACCAGTTCCTGCCTGCAGTCAGCCGAATCCTGCTCCGGCCATATACTGTATCGAATCAATCCGGTGCGGGCTTTATGGGAAATTTACCGGGAGCGCAGGCTGCAGGGAACTAGGGGATATCGTCCAGTTCAGCCCCTTCCTTCACCGGAATCATCAGGTCTTCCCGCGTCACATTCATCATCAGAATGACAACGGAAGCGATATAGATGGATGAGTAGGTACCGATAATCACGCCGATGATCAGGGCAATGGCAAAGCCCTGGGTTGCGTCGCCGCCAATCAGCAGGATGGAAACCAGCACCAGCAGGGTGGTGAAAGACGTGATCAGGGTGCGACCGAGGGTCTGGTTGAGAGAGACATTAACCATCTCTTCGGGCGTGCCCTTGCGCATGCGTCGGAAATTTTCCCGGATGCGGTCGGCGACCACGATGGTGTCATTCAGCGAGTAGCCGATGATGGCCAGCATGGCGGCCAGGGTGTTGAGATTGAATTCCAACTGAAAGAAGGAAAATATTCCCAGGGTGATAATCAGGTCATGGGCAAGTGCCACCACGGCCCCCACAGAGAACTTGAACTGGAAACGCAGGGCGATGTAAACCATGATGATGCCCAGGGCCACCAGCATGCCGAGCCCCCCCTGCTCCGCCAGTTCATCGCCCACCTTGGCGCTCACGAAGTCGGAGCCGATCAGCAAGACCTCACTGCTGGTATTCTGCCGCATCAGTGCGGCAATGGTTTCACCTACCGCCAGGGCCTGTTGTGCCTGATCCGCTTCCTCAATGCCTTCATCCACCGGCAGCAGCACCCGAATATCCCGGTCCGTGCCAAACTGCACGATCACCGCATTCTGGTAACCATTGGCTGTCAGTATGTCATTTACATCCTGGATGACGACACTCTCTGAAAAATTCAGCCGTACCGAGGTGCCACTGGTGAAGTCGAGGCCAAAGTTGAGCGAGTTGACCGCCAGGGAAATTATTGAAACCACCACGAGAAGCGCCGAGATTGTCCCCGCAATCTTGCGCTTGCCCATAAAATCTATTTCTCTAGCCAGAATCATGCTTTGTGTATCCGAAGGTCTCTAACTCTTAATCGATGACTTGTGCTTGCCTGTGTTTCAGCTTGCATCGGCAGTCGTGGCCGCACTCGCGTAATTTCCGATGGACAGGGTCCTCACCTTCTTGCCGCCATAGATCAGGTTGACAAGCGCGCGGGTGCCCACGATAGCCGTGAACATGGAGGTGACGATACCGATCATCAGGGTGACCGAGAATCCTCGCACGGGGCCGGTACCGATGGTGAACAGCACCAGGGCCACCAGGAAGGTGGTCACGTTGGCATCGAGAATCGTGGAGAATGCGTTGTTGTAGCCTTCATCGATCGCCCTTTGCGGCGACACGCCATTCGCCAGTTCTTCCCTGATGCGAGTGAAGATCAAGACATTGGCATCCACCGCCATACCCACCGTCAAGACGATACCGACGATACCGGGCAAGGTGAGTGTGGCATTGATCGCCGACATCACGGTGAAGATCAGCAGGATATTGAGAATCAGCGCCGCGTTGGCTGCCAGACCAAACACCCGGTAATAAAACAGCATGAACAGCACTACCAGCGCGGCCGCAACCTGCACGGCGGTAAAGCCGGCCTGCAGGTTTTCCGCTCCCAGGCTGGGGCCGATCACCGACTGCTCCACGATGGTCATGGGCGCAGACAGGGAACCGGCACGAATCAGCAGTGCCGTGTCATTGGCTTCCCGTGGGGTAAGACCGGTGATGCGAAACTGCCGGCCCAGGGCAGTCTGGATCTGGGCGTGACTGATCAGTCGCTTCTCTTCGTAGAATTCGGTTTCTTCAACTTCCTCGCCATTCTCATCCAGCACCAGACTGGTTCGGGATTTGGTCTCGATCAGGAGAATGTCCATGAACCAGCCGACGTTGTCGCGGGTGACCCGGTTGATCTGATTGCCGCCCTGGGCATCAAGCGTGATGGATACCTGGGGCTGGCTGTACTCGTCGATACCCGACACCGCATTACTGATGCGGTCACCCTGCAGGATCACGTCGTTGCTCACGTCAACGATCTGTGTGCCTTCAGGGGTTACGTATTCGTATGTCTCGTAACTCGAACGTGGTGCTCCCGGCTGCGCCGTGAGGTGGAACTGCAGAGTCGCGATGCGTTGCAGGATGCGGATGGCCTGGGCAGGATCCTGCACACCGGGTAGCTCCACCACAATGCGGTCAGCACCCTGTTGTTGCACGGTGGGCTCCGCCACACCCAATTCATCCACCCTGTTCATCAGGGTCGTGCGGTTAGCCTGCAGGGTGTCGCGCTGAATCTGTAACAGGGTGTCCGGGGTCAGGATCATGTCCAGTAAGAACGACTCGCCCACTTCCCGGTTCTGGAACTGCATCTCGGGAAAATTATCGATGAATTCTGAACGCGCCCTGGAGCGATCTTCCGAACTGTTGAACGCCACTTCCAGGCGGTTGTTATCAGCAATCTGTGCCCGGGATCGAATTCGCTCTTCCCGCAGTATGGATCGCACCGCGCTCAGATTGTCCTGCATGCGCCGCTCGATAGCCGCGTCCATATCCACTTCCATCAGGAAGTGCACACCGCCCTGCAGGTCGAGGCCACGGGCCATCTTCTTCGCCCCGATGGACTGCATCCAGCCAGGGGTTGTAGGCGCCAGGTTCAATGCCACAATGTAGTCGCTGGTGAAGGCTTCTTCCAGCGCGGTCTTGGCTCGCAACTGGTCATCGACAGTTTCCATCCGGACGATCATGTTGCCGTCATTGAGTTGCATGCCGAAGAAATTCACCTGCGCCGCTTCCAGTGCAGTGGTCGCAATGTTCACATCGGATTCGGTTAGCTCGAAACTCTCATTGGTGAGAAGTATCGCCTCATCGTCTTCATAGAGATTAGGGATTGAATAGACAAAGCCCAACACCGCCACAAGCAGGATGAGTAGGTTTTTCCACAGCGGGTATTTGTTCAACATGACTACTGTTCGTCTTGAAAGAGCGGGAGTGGATTCACTAGATCTGGGAAATGGTTCCCTTCGGCAGCGCAGCGGCCACGGCGGACTTCTGCAACTTCAGTTCAACGTTTTCGGAGACCTCGATGGCAATATACTCATCGCTCACCCGGGTCACCTTTCCCAGCAGACCACCGGAAGTCATGACCTCATCGCCCTTGCTGATCGCTTCCACCAATTCCCTGTGTTCCTTCGCGCGCTTGGACTGGGGCCGCCACAGAATCAGATAGAAGAGCAGGAACATGCCCCCGAACAGGACGAGGTTGTAGGTCAGTGAGGGTTGGGGCGCTGCCGCCTCCTGGGCGTAGGCGGTGGGAAATAGAAAACTCATGGTGTCTCTCGATGAATCAATGAATCAGTGAATCTCAATACAGGCTATGCAGCCAGTGAACCGCTGCCTGGCGTCCATTTTGCGAATACCGGACTCGCATTATCGCAGGTTCAGCAGCAATGTGCGGCATGCCGACCTGCTTCTTTAATTGTGACTGCCGGAAATCTTGGGCCCAAATGCCGGAATTCAAGGCGTCCAGGCACAAAAAGGCGGTAGAGACACAAACTGGCAAGCAGCCCGCTGCGAGTCCGAATTCCTAGTCAGGTGCCTGATTGTCGCTGATCTTCCCTGAACTGGGCGGCAAAGGCGCCCAATCTACCTTGTTCTATAGCACTGCGCAATCCGGCCATCAGGGTCTGGTAGTAATGCAGGTTGTGGATGGTGTTCAGCTGCGATCCCAGTATCTCCTTGCATTTATCCAGGTGGTGCAGATAGGCACGGGAAAAATTGCGGCAGGTATAGCAGTCGCAATGCGGGTCCACTGGGCCGGTATCGTCCCGGTAGCGGGAATTGCGCAGCTTCAGTAGGCCAGACGAGGTAAACAGGTAGCCGTTCCTGGCATTGCGGGTGGGCATCACGCAATCGAACATATCCAGCCCCATTTCCACGGCCGTCACCAGGTCCTGTGGCGTGCCAACCCCCATGAGATAACGCGGCTTGTCCGCCGGCATGTGAGGCGCGATATGTGCGATCATCTCCACCATCTCCTCCTTCGGCTCGCCTACTGACAGACCACCGATGGCATAGCCGGGGAAGTCCATGGCCGCCAGCCCTGCCAGGGAAGCCTCCCGCAGAGAACCGTACATGCCACCCTGGATAATTCCGAACAGGGCCGCCGGGTTTTCACCGTGTGCCGCCACACAGCGTTCAGCCCAACGCAGGGACAATTCCATGGACTCCCGCGCCTGCTTCTCGGTGGCGGGATACGGCGTGCACTCATCGAACACCATGATGATGTCGGAACCCAGCCTGTGCTGAACCTCGATGGCCGATTCAGGCCCCAGAAATACTTCCGCGCCGTCTACCGGAGAGCGGAACTTGACGCCCTCCTCACTAATCTTGCGCATCTCGCCGAGACTGAAAACCTGGAAGCCGCCCGAATCGGTGAGGATGGGTTTTTCCCAACCCATGAAATCATGCAGGTCGCCATGGGCGTTGATGATCTCCGTGCCGGGGCGCAGCATCAGGTGGAAAGTATTGCCGAGCAGGATCTGCGCGCCGGTGGCAGCCACCTCGGCGGGATTCACGCCTTTCACCGTGCCGTAGGTTCCCACCGGCATGAATGCAGGCGTAGCCACCTCACCCCGCGGAAAGCGCATCACTCCGGTGCGGGCGGCGCCGTCCGTGTGGCTAAGCTCGAATTGCATGTGACAGCCAGACATGGGTGAGTTACTAATGCTCCCTCGTGGATTTAAAATCAATGTCCGGCCACTTCTCTTCCATCAATGACAGATTGACCCGGGTCGGCGCCAGATAAGTGAGATACCCGCCCCCATCGATCGAAAGATTGTCTTCGGCTTTCTTGCGAAACTCGGCCAGCTTGCTCTCGCTCTCCGCGTGTACCCAGCGCGCCACATAGATATTCACCGGCTCGTAGATACAATCTACCTTGTATTCATCCTTTAACCGATAGGCCACCACTTCAAACTGCAGCACGCCCACGGCACCCACGATAAGATCGTTGTTGCGCAGCGGCATGAACACCTGGGTGGACCCCTCTTCCGATAACTGGGTGAGCCCCTTCTGCAGTTGCTTCAGCTTCAACGGGTCTTTCAGGCGAATGCGTCTAAACAATTCCGGCGCAAAATGAGGAATCCCCTTGAACTTGAGATCCTCACCCGTGGTGAAGGTATCTCCGATCTGGATCGTGCCGTGATTATGCAGGCCGATAATATCCCCGGACACGGCCAGTTCGGCCCGCGCCCTGTCCCCTGCCAGGAAGGTCACGGCATCCGCCACCTTCACATCCTTGCCGATACGGCAGTGCCGCATCTTCATGCCCTGGCTGTACTCCCCGGAACAGATGCGCAAGAAGGCAATGCGGTCGCGATGCTTGGGGTCCATGTTTGCCTGTATCTTGAATACGAAACCAGAGAAGTTTTCCTCGTTGGCGGCGACGACCCTGGTCTCCGTCTCCCTATCCTGGGGTTTGGGCGCCCACTCCACGAAATCATCCAGCAACTCCCGCACGCCGAAATTGCCCAGCGCCGTGCCGAAATAGACAGGGGTCATCTCTCCCTTTAAATACGCCTCTACGTCGAACTCATGGCTGGCACCTTTAACCAGTTCGATCTCATCCCTGAAGTCATCGACGTAGCTTCCCAGCAATGTGCTCGCCTCTTCGCTGTCGAGACCCTTGATCTGAATATCCTCGGGTAGCTGGTGACCCTGCCCCTGCCTGTATACATGGATGGTATCGGTATACAGGTTGTACACTCCCTTGAATTCCTTACCCATGCCCAGCGGCCAATTGATAGGCGCCGCCTTGATCTTGAGCACACTCTCGATTTCATCGAGGACCTCGATGGGGTCGAGGATGTCCCGGTCCAGCTTATTGACGAAGGTAAAGATCGGGGTATCCCGCAGGCGACACACATCCATCAGCTTGATGGTGCGCTCCTCCACACCCTTCGCGCCATCGACCACCATCAATGCCGAGTCCACGGCGGTCAGTACCCGATAGGTGTCTTCCGAGAAGTCCTCGTGCCCCGGTGTATCCAGCAGGTTCACCATGCGTTCCCTGTAGGGAAACTGCATCACCGAGGAAGTCACGGAGATCCCCCGTTCCTGTTCCATGGTCATCCAATCGGAGGTGGCGTGTCGGTCAGACTTCTTGCCCTTGACTGTCCCGGCTACCTGAATCAGGTTGCCCAGCAGCAACAACTTCTCGGTAATAGTGGTTTTACCGGCATCCGGGTGGGAAATGATCGCCAGCACGCGACGGCGCTGAATCTCTTTTTGTAACTGACTGCCTGCCATTGGAATCCTGATGGGCCATCGTTGCCGGCTCCTGGGCCGGGTGGGAAGGCGAAAAAGCGGCGATTATAGCAGTGAGGCGGCGTTCGCACACCGCCGAAACAGGCGGAGCACACCGCCAAATGCCTGGCCGGCTGCTGGAGCGATGGAGACTGGCGCCTGACGGGTGGGCGCTCCTGTTACTTTCAGTTCCACATGCTGGCACCCTATTGATGTGTTTCGTGATTGCCGGTTAGCGACTGGACGATCATGCTCTACAATGAGGTCCTTCGGCATTGAACGAAATACAAGAAGGAATGCAGCATGGACTTCACCCTGACACCAGAACAGAGTGCGCTACAGGAATCTGTGCGCAAGTTTGCCCAGAAGGAATTGCCGGACATCGCACGCGCGATTGAAGAGTCTGACGAGCCGGTCGGCCTCGAGTTGCGCAAGCGCTATGGAGAACTGGGCTATCTTGGGGTCAATCTCGATAGTGCCTATGGCGGTGGTGGGCTTAGCCACCTGGACGCGGTTATTGTGCTGGAGGAAGTCGCAAAAATTTCCATCGCCGTGGCCTTTCCGATTTTCGAATCCTGTTTTGGTCCCTGCCTGGCGATATCCCATTTCGGTAACGAACAATTAAAACAGTCGATTCTGCCGGGAGTCTGTGCTGGAGAAATCGTGGTGGCGGTTTCCATGTCGGAGCCTGCCGCCGGATCGGCGCTGACAGATCTGACGACGAAGGCTGTTGTCGAGGGCAATACTGTGACGGTCAATGGCAGCAAGCGCTGGTGTTCCGGTGCGGGACACGCGGAGGCCTATGTGGTGTATTGCCGGCTGTCGGATGCGCCCGGCGCCAAGGGTATCGGCGCGGTTTTGGTTCCCAGGGAAGCGACAGGCCTGAGCTTTGGCAAGCGGGAAAAGCATATGGGTTTCCGCGGCGTAAGCAGTGCCGACATGCATTTCGACAATGTGCAGGTGCCCGTCGAGAACCTGTTGGTGCCGGCGGGTGGGTTTGGCAAGCTGATGGATGCCTTCGACCTCGAGCGCTGCGGTAATACCACCATGTCTCTCGCCGTGGCCCAGTCGGCATTCGACTATGTATTGGAATACACCCAGGAACGAGAGCAGTTTGGCAAGCCACTGGTTGATTTCCAGGCGGTGCAGATTCATCTCGCCGAGATGAAGATGAAAGTGGAAGCCGCGCGCCTGCTGCTGTATCGCGCCGTGGTAAACGCCGCCCAGGGCTTGCCTTCCGTGGGTGAGAGTTCGATCGCCAAGTGCTTTGCCAACGAGGCCGTGCGAGAAGTGACTGGTAAAGCGATGCAACTGATGGGAGGCTATGGCTATTCTGCGGAATACCCCATAGAACAAAAGCTTAGAGATGCCTGGGGCTGGGGTATCGCCGGTGGGGCGATCGATATCCAGAAGGTGAACATCACCAGCGCGCTGGTCGGAAGGCGCTTTAACCAGCGCGCAAAATAGCGCACATTAGCCGCTCGGCAATCTCGGGAACAACAACGGCAAACGCGTGAACAGGGAAAGCAAACAAGCTACTCGCCTGCTGATTCGCGGGGTTGAATCGCCAGTTCGCCTGGAGGGCCTGCTGTTGTGCGGCAGTCTCAGCAAGGGTGATTGCGTGGCGACCATGCCATCCGGGCAGCAGTCCACGGTCATGAACCTGCAGCACCAGGGCACAGCCATCGAGAGCGCGGAAGCCGAGGCTAACCTGGCCGTGGAACTGGCCTATGCCGTGAAAGCCAGCCCCGGGGACATACTGAGCGGTGCAGACCTGCTGCCGGAGTATGCCGACCAATTCGAGGCGGCCCTGGTCTGGCTGGGAGAGGACGAATTACTGCCGGGGCGTAACTATCAGTTTCAGTCCAATGGTGGCAGCACCGAAGCGCTGGTGAGCAAACTGAAATACCGGCTGGAGCCCGGCACGGACAAGCAGATTGCGGCCAACACCCTGCGCCTCAATGAAACCGGCGTGGGCAATGTCGCCCTGACTACCGCTGTCCTGTTCGATCCCGTGCTGAGCTGCAGTGCCCTGGGCAAGTTCCAGTTGCTCGACAGGGAATCCAGCAAGGTGGTAGCCGAGGGAGAGATTCGACACGGCCTGCGCCGTGCCAGCAACATTCACTGGCAGGCCACCGATGTGGACAAGGCCAGCCGCGCCGCCATCAAGAACCAGGTGCCACGGCTGATCTGGATGACCGGACTCTCCGGTTCCGGCAAATCCACCATTGCCAACCTGCTGGAGAAGAAACTGCTGAGCAGGAGACTCCATTCCTACCTGGTTGATGGTGACAACGTCCGTCATGGCCTGAACAAGGATCTGGGTTTCACCGCCGCTGACAGGGTGGAGAACATTCGTCGGGTGGCAGAAACATCCAGGTTGAAGCTGGATGCGGGCCTGATCGTCATCACTTGTTTCATCTCCCCCTTCCGCGCCGAACGGGAGATGGCGCGCGCACTGTTCGATGACGGGGAGTTCATTGAGATCTTTGTGGACACACCGCTGGCAGTGTGCGAACAGCGGGACCCCAAGGGACTCTATGCGAAAGCCCGTGCCGGAGACATCAAGAACTTTACCGGTATCGACAGTCCATACGAAACCCCGGAACGCCCGGAGCTGGTAATCGATACCGTCCGCACCAGCGTCGAGGAAGCCGCCGACAGGATAATCGACTACCTGGATGCGCAGGGCTAGACGAAGCCTGCCGGCTTCAGGGGCTCGTCACTAACTAACTAATAGATTGGGGCTAATGAAGTACCGCGTGCGCCGGACGCGCCTGGCTCTCGGCGTACTCGGGATGCAATACGTCGATGCGTTTCACCAGCAACAGATCGTGTTTGCACAGCTGTTCGAAATCCGTATCACTGGGAATCATGTCGATCTCATCCAGCAGCACGCACACCACATCATCGTCATCCACATCCACCACAATACAGGACTTGAAGCCATTCACGGTGTTCAGCGACGCCAGTGAGCCGATGTCGAACTGGAAGACCGGGAAGCTGCCATCGGCCTCGTTCAACAGCCCGTGGGAAGTAAACGCCACCCCAAATCCGGCCGCGGCCACCACGTTGATGATGTCGATGATGTCCGGGTCGGTCAGATCGACGCGCACCGTATCGTCGAGGAAGTCGTCGCCAAACAGCCGACGCTGGTTCACCAGTTTCAGGAACAGGTCGATATCTTCCTGGTTCCACTCGAGGGTTTCTTCCGTTTCGGAGCGGGTGCTGTCGGAGGACAGGCTAAGGACGTTGGTCTGGATGGTAAAATCCTGAACCTCGGTCTCCGGGGGACAGGGTACGACCATGGAGACAGAGCAGTAGCCTTCGCTACTCTCGGCGCTCAATCGCCACAAGAAAGGAACTTCACTGCTAAATTCGATCATCTACTTCGTAATTCCTGATGCAGGTTTTTGCTCCGTCTACTAAATCGCATCGGCCGAATGATTGACAAAATTAGAGGTGCGGGCAAGATATTTTTACGGGAAAAAAAATCCCAGTTACGCAACATTGTTGAAATTTACAGTAAACTGTCGCCACTAAACTGTTGAGCGGACGGCGGTTTTTGGCTCAAAAGCGGCCAGGGCATTTATCAACAGAATCTGTGGATAACTGTGTGCATAGTTCCTGGGAAATGCCCTTCAGGCTCGAAAAAACCAGCCATCGTCCTATTTTGCGCAAATTTTAATCAATCTATATTTTCTTTATTATTCAGTAACTTAAATGTTTTTGAAAGGTCGAACAAAAATAAAAGCCGCATTTTAGCAGGCTTTTATGACGCCCCCGTCTCTTTTGTGCATAAAAAAGCGGCCTAATTGTATTTCGCGAAAATTTGGCATTCTTTTCTTGTTGTTTTTATTGAAGTTTTTTCAACTATAATACCGTTCGTTCACAAAGCCCATTTTGAAGTCCTGACAGCATTATGAAGTACTCGCGGCTACTCAGTAGCCTCCTGACAGTCCTGTTCCTGATTCTTGTCTATTTTGCCTGGGGCGCCTTCAGCAAATACCGCAACGATTCCAGCAGCAGCGAGCTGGCGCTCAGGCTCACGCAGAACGCCCTCAGCTCTGCAGACGCTGGCGAGCTGAACAGCTATGCCCACCCCGATTGGGCCCGGCAGATGCCCGCCCAGAACATGCAGCGCTATATCGATCGTTACGTGAATCGGCTGGGTAGCTTTCAGGGTATGACGGCCATAACCGGTAGCAGCGATTCGCCCCGGCTACTGATGCCGGGACTGACCATCAACGCCAGTTACATCATCGACCTGCGCATGGAAAACCAGGCCGTGAGTGTGTTTGTGGACCTGGTGAAGGAAAGAGGCCGGTGGTGGATCACACGCTTTCGCGTCAATGCGCCACCACCGGAGTCCTAGACTGCTACCTGAACACGATGTTGCAGACAGAGGGCGCCAGGATAACGGCGCACACCGCTGCTACGAGGACATCACGATCAAGACGATAGGTGACCAATGTCGCATCCGGCATGTTCATCAGGATTACTCCCCCCAATACCAGGCCCAACATCAGGATATTTCTGCTGAGTAACAAGACCGCCAGCAGCAAGGCCAGGGAAAACAACATGACATAGTTGTCTTCCAGGCCAAACCTGGCGAGTGTTTCATTGGCGATAGACACGCCCAGCGTAAGGAATACGACAGCCCCGAAAATCAGCGGCTTCATTACGTTGTTGTCACGCCCCATAACACGTCGATCAGTTTGCATAGCCCCTCCTGTCAGGCACGAAAAGCAGTGTCTGCAGAGTTAACTATAGAACAAGCCGGGGCCGCGGGAAGTCCCAAATAGCGGGATTTTGAACCGCATCAAAGCGGAAATGTGCGGTCCTCGACATTTTGTCGGAAGTGTCTGGATAGCGGGCAATAAATGCCCGCTCAAGAGGTGGGAGCCTAACAGCCGATTCTATGGCCCGAACCGGCAACGGCTGGGTGGCGGCCGCTGTCACTCGGAAACCACTCGGAGTAGTTGCTGGTAATCGGTGAGGCCCTGGAAGATCTTGAAGATACCGTCCTGCTTCATGGTACGCATGCCATCCTTCAGCGCCTGCTTGCGGATGTCATCCAACTCAGCCTTCTTGTAAATCATGCCCTGCAGGGTCGGGGTACCTGTCAACAGCTCATGGATACCGGTTCGACCCTTGTAGCCCGTGCCGCCACAATCGTCACAACCATCGGGGTTGGCGCCCATCAATTCCACGTTCTTGAAATCGATGTTCGGCATGTCGCCCTCGATCATATCCCGACCGTAGGAATCAATGAGATGGTCGAGTTCCTTCTGGTCGGGCTTGTAAGGCTGCTTACACTTGCCACACAGGGTTCGCATCAGACGCTGTGCCAGAACGCCCAGCAAGGCGTCAGAGAAGTTAACGGGATCGAGGCCGAGATCCAGCAGTCGGGTAATGGTTTCCGGCGCTGAGTTCGTGTGCAGGGTACTCAACACAAGGTGACCCGTTAGTGATGCCTCGACGCCGATACTCGCCGTCTCATGGTCACGCATCTCACCGATCAGAATCACGTCGGGGTCGGCACGGAGGAAGGCGCGCATGGCCGTGGCGAAGGTGAAGTCGATCTTGGGAATCATCTGCACCTGTTGCAGACCGGGCTGGGTAATCTCCACCGGATCCTCGGCGGTCCAGATCTTGCGCTCGGGTTTGTTGATGTGCCCCAGCACCGCGTGCAGGGTCGTTGTCTTACCAGAACCCGTTGGCCCCACCACCAGGAACAAGCCGTGGGGATGAGCCGACAGTTCGATCACTCGCTTGTGATTGGCCGGTGTCATGTTCAGCTTTTCCAGCGGCATGGCAGAACCGGCGGCGAGAATACGCAGTACCGCGCTCTCCCCCTGCACGGTAGGCACGGTCGCAACACGCAGTTCGAGCTTCTTGCCGCGCACCTTCAGCTTGCACTTGCCGTCCTGGGGCAGGCGCTTCTCGGCGATGTTCAGTCGAGACATTACCTTGATACGGGCAATCAGGGCTGCACAGTGTTCCTTGGGAATCTTGATGATTTCCCGGCACAAACCATCCACCCGAATTCTCACGCCACCGGGCGCGTTGTCCTTGCCGGGTTCGACGTGGATATCAGAAGCGCCCAGGCGCTCCGCTTCCGTGATTATGCGGTTAACCAGCTGGATGATCGCCGAGGTGGCGGCCAGACCTTCGTCTTCCTCATCCTCGTCGCCCTCCTCCATCTCGACGCCACCGTCGTCGTCCATGTTGGAGAAGATGTCATCGAATCCTTCTTCGTAATCGCCGCCATCATCGCCTCGCAGGAACTGGATGATGTGTTCGGGCAATCCGACCCGGAATGCATAGTTGCGAGCATTAACAACGCCCTGGATTTCCATGATGCGTTGATAGTCCGAAGGATCATCGATGAGGATGACCGCCTCTTCCTTGTTGCCCGCCACCGGTAGCCAGAGGTTGCTGCGCAGGTAGCTGACCCCGATGTTCTCCAGCAGGTCGGTGGGCAGCTCATGGTTGGCGTCGTACTTCATGTACGGCACCCGGTAGTAGTATTCCAGGGACTTGCCGATCATGTCAGCTTCGATGTCATACTCTTCCATCAGCACGCGGCTGACAGATCCACCGTAGAGTGAGGCCTTGTTGGAGACATCTTCCAGTTCCACGCTGGATATCTTGCCCTTCTGCACCAGGTAGTCATAAGGACCCTGGGTACTCTGCAGGGAGGAACGAAACTGCTTGGCCAGCATCTGGCTGACCATGAGCGCGTGTTTCAGGTCTTCCTTGGTGAACTCACGATCACCTTCGAAATTGATCAACTGCATGACACCCAGCAGGATCTCGTCCTTGATGGGCACCACGATCTGGGACTTCACAGCCCAGCCCTTGGCGTCACTGAATTTACTGTCGAATTGCAGGCGCGGATGAATGTCGGTCAGCTCTTCACTGTTCTTCACATTCTTGATGACCAGTGCCCGCTGACTGAGGGCAACATAGCCTGCCAGTGATGTGGTACTGAATGGCACCCGGATCTGGACGGAATCATCGTCGTCAGGATCACCGCCCTTGAAGGTGGCCAGGATTTCCTTGCCGTTGTCCACGGACTGGAAAATGGTAAACAGCCGCACACCGAGAAGATCGAGCAGGTCCTGCTCCACCTCCTTCATCGCTACTTTCAGCTTCTTGCTGTACTTGAGCTTCTGGTAGATTTTCGAGAGCTTGCCAACGAATGGATCCTTCTCCGCTTTTGCGGTGGCCTTCTCCGCCTCACTCGGCGGCAGCTCTTCGACTTCTACTTCTGTGGTTGCGGTTTCTGCCATGGTGAATCTTGCTTTGCGTTATTATCTCGACTGGGATGGATATCCGGTTCATCTCCGATCAATGGGACGAGTGCATTGCAGATCTCACCTGCATCTGCCGACTAAC